>Ga0265297_10002388_pt1 | contig 38395 bp, 58 predicted proteins | sample Munlanlwell13791_FD_192502 | JGI IMG/M metagenome (GOLD analysis project Ga0265297, IMG submission 192502) | Leachate microbial communities from a municipal landfill in Southern Ontario, Canada - Leachate well 137-91 | ecosystem: Engineered > Solid waste > Landfill > Unclassified | place...
TGATTGGAGCGCTCGTGCTCATGTTCAGGCTATCCGACCAGAACGCCCAGCTCCGAAAGGGCAACCTCGAACTGCGGGATCGGCTTTTGCGGGGCAGATATGAGTACTAACAAGCGTAAAGAGCGCGTGATGCTTCGCGTCATAAAAGGCGGACTAGAACCGGCTGATCAATTCTCTCGCCAAGCACTACGCCTGCGTAATTACAAGGTGGGCGACATAGTAGCAGGCGAGATCAAAAAGCCACGCAGTCCGGGCTTTCACCGTTTGGCCCATCAGCTAGGAGCATTAATTTCAGAAAACATCGAAGCCTTTTCAGGGATTGATGCACATGCCGTACTCAAGAGAATTCAGATTGAGGCAAATATTGCTTGTGATGAGATCGCCGTAAATTTCCCCGGCATCGGGCCATGTACTTATCGTATCCCTCGCAGCTTGAGTTTTGAAAGCATGGAAGAGGGCGAATTCCGGCAAGTCATAGCATCCATGTGCGCCTACATCGCAAAGAAATACTGGCCCACGGTGAGCGCAGAAGAAATTGAACGGATGGCTTCGGTATGGGTGGAGGCAGCATGAGTAACCAACCACCTAACCATGCGATGTACGAAGCCATGAAGTCGGCATGGATTGCCTTTCATCCAGACGCTACCCCCGCAGAGTACGAGGCGGCCATGAGAAAGCTCGCACAGGAGTGTGGCATATGAAAGAGGTGCGCTATGCGTGACTATTCAAAAGTATCTGGCCAGTTTTGGACTGGGAAAACCGGTAAATCTTTGCGCGGTGATATGCAGGCGCAATTGGTCGCCATGTATCTGATGACAAGCCCACACGCCAACATGATTGGGGTATTTAACTGCCCGATTATTTACATTGCACACGAAACAGGAAGCCCCATTGAAGGGGCTATCAAGGGGCTTAAAACTCTGTGCGAAGGGGGTTTTTGCTCATACGACGAAGAGACTGAAACGGTATGGGTGCATGAAATGGCCCGTTACCAGATAGATGACCAGTTGCAGGCCAAAGATAGGCGTCAGGTAGGGGTGCAGAAGCTATACGAAAACATGCCAGAAGGCCGCATAAAGACTGGATTCTTTGAGAAATATAAAGACGCTTTCTTGCTTAAAAACAGCAAGCCCCTTACAAGCCCCTTACAAGCCCCTACGAAGCCAGAAGCAGGAACAGAAGCAGAAACAGAAGTAAAGACATTACCTTCGCCAGTCGGCGAATCTCCTTCTAAAAAACCAATCATCAAAAAACCTGAGGACGTTTCAGAACCCTTGTGGGTTGATTTTCTGACCGTGAGAAAAGCCAAAAAAGCCCCTTTGACCGAAGGCGCACTGGCGGGAATTCGCAGAGAGGCGGGAAAGGCGAATATCAGCTTTGAAGACGCCTTGAGAATTTCCGTAGAGCGGAATTGGCAGACGTTTAGATCCGACTGGTACGACCCGCAGAAGTCTCAGCAAGTGGTCACATCGATGTTCCGAGGTGTGCTGTGATTCACGGACTATCCCATCTGCTGGCTTTGAGGAAGGCTGGAAAGCGCCCGACATCGACATGGGTGAATGTCGGCATACCCTACCGCAAGCCTGTCTATGACAGCGATTTTGCCGTCATGGAGCTGGTTGCCGAAGGGAGTTTAACGACGGATGATTTTCGCCCGTTCGTGAATTTGGAAGTGACGCTTTACTCGCCGGAAGACTGCAAAACCTTCGTGCAGCTGATTGAAAAAATGAAGGGATACGCGAGTCGTCTGCTGGTTTTGTGTGGGGAATACGGCACTGATCTGGGCTACGAATGGCATCCGCAATGGGGACAGCACGACCTTGGTGAATTGCGCTGGGCGGAACAGTTCGATGCGGCAAGGACAAGCGTTTGCCGAACTCAAGCGGAAACCGAAGCGCGCCTGAGACTTGAGAGCGAAGCTTTGAAAAACGCACCGTGGATTTTGAAAGGAGATCAAATTGGCACACCTGTTGCAGCCTGACGTCATTGATTTTTCTGCATACATGCAGGAAACCGATACCGCCCACAATGTCCGTTCGGCGGCGGATTATGCCGACCAAGTAACCGACTATTTCCACGGGGAAGAACTTCACAGGGGATGCATGCTGCCTTGGAGAAAAACCCATGACAAGCTTGGATTTTTGCCGGGGGAAGTGACGCTGTGGGGTGGAATGTCTGGCCACGGCAAGAGCGCCATTCTCGGTCAGGCCTGTACCGAGTTTGCCCGAGCCGGGAAAAGGGTTGTGATTGCCAGCATGGAAATGAAGCCCGTGATCACGCTGGCAAGGATGTGCCGACAGGAATATGGCCGAGTTCCAAGCGTCGAGGCAATCCAGAAATTCCACTCATGGACTGACGGCTTGATCTGGATTTACGATCAGCAAGGCGCGGTTAAAAGCGCTCAGATGCTGGCGGTTTTGCGGTACTGCGTCGATGTCCTGAAAGCAGACCATTTCGTGATTGACAGCCTCATGAAGTGCGGCATGGCCGAGGATGATTACACCGCGCAAAAACATTTTGTCGACCAGCTTTGCGCGGTTGCCATGGATGCGAACATGCACATCCACCTTGTGGCGCACTCTCGAAAAACAAAAGATGAATTCACGCCACCCGGAAAAATGGACGTCAAGGGCACGGGATCAATCACTGACCAAGTAAGCAATGTGATTACTGTATGGCGGAACAAGAAAAAGGAAGCCGATGCTAGCGAGGGAATTTATCGAGGGACAGACCCGGATTGCTTGCTTATCTGTGACAAGCAGCGGAATGGTGAGTGGGAAGGGAAGATTGGATTGTTTTTCAACCCTGAAAGAATGCGATTCGAGGAAACACAGGGGGCTGGATTTTGATGGCCTGGCAGCGCGTTGGCACCCACGGAATGCAATCCGGCGATTACAAGGTAGCCAAGAACTACGTCGACGGTTGCACGCTATATCAGATTTTTTACAAGGATGAACTTTTGAGATGGTGTAACTCATTTGATGAGTGTAGGGAAGTCGCAGAAAAACATGAAAGGGAGATAACAGGCAAATGAGCAATCACACAACAAAAAACGAGATTGAGTTCATAAGAAATCTCGGAAAGCACAACCTCCACAATGAAAATTATTCCGGGCCGAGAGACAAGAAGACCTTGCTCGCAGGCTATCTCAGCGGCTGCGAGAAAAGGGAGAAGTGGGGAGAGATTAATAAGAATGAAGTGATGGCCTTTGTTAAAAAGGAGCCAACTATTGAGTAAATGTGCCATTTGCCGTGCTGAATACGAGCGCAAATACATGTCCCAGCCGACATGTGGCGAATCTATCTGTAAAACAGAGTTAAGGCGTCAGAAGGAAAGGCAGAAGGCAGATAGGGAAGAAATCAGATTACGCAAGGAAAAAATCAAGAGCCGAAGAGACTGGCTAAGTGAAGCCCAATCCGTTGTGAATTTATATGTTCGTGTGCGTGATGTGCTGGATGGGTGCATTTCGTGTGACCTCCCGTCAACGTGGGGCGGGCAGTGGCACGCATCGCACTTTCGCAGTGTTGGGGCCGCATCTTCGGTTCGGTTCAACCTTTGGAATATCCATAAGTCTTGCAGTATATGTAACAACTTTAAAAGCGGGAATTTGGGCGAATACACACCGCGACTACGGGCAAAGATTGGCGATGAAAAGGTCGATTGGCTTTATTCACAAAACACGCCAGTTACCTACTCAATCGAATATCTGCAACGCCTGAAAAAAGTATTCACGAAGAAAACTAAACGATTACTGGAAAGGAATCGCAATGGATTATAGGAAAACTCACGATGCAATCATTAAGCGCGCTTTTTCTCGTAATTACATTGACGGATATACAGAGAAGCATCACGTCATTCCAAAAAGTATGGGTGGTGGAAACGATAAATCAAACCTGGTGACGCTTACAGCTAGGGAGCACTACATCATCCATTGGCTGTTGTTCAAGATGCACAGAAACCAGGAAATGGCTTTCGCGTGGCATCGGATGACGCATGGAAAAGCGTCAGTAAAACGCTATGTGTCACATACGTTCACATACGCAAGAAAGACTCGCGCTGCATACGTTTCGGCGTTCCTTAAAGGAAAAAGCTTAACCGAAAAACACAAGGGCAGGCTGAGTGCGGCGAAGTCGGGCAAGACATACGCAGACCTGGGGCGTGGTGAATCCCCCCTCAAGGGGCGAAAGTACTCAGCATCTCACAAGCTAAAAATTTCGATCGCTAATACAGGCTACAGGCGTACGGACGAATCCAGGTACAAGATCAGCATTGCAAAACTTGGCGAAAAAAATCCAATGTTTGGGAAAAAGACTCCCGTAAGTGTTGCCGAGAAGATTAGCGTGGCATTAAAGGGTCGTGATATGGCACATAAGCGAGAAATCAGTCGGAAGAATACCAGTGGAGTTGTTGGCGTTTCTTATTCTGCTTCAAGGAAAAAGTGGTGCGCCTCAATTAACTTAAATGGGTTGTCCATCTACCTTGGCCGATTTAACGACTTTGATTTAGCAGCCGACGCAAGACGTAATGCTGAATTGAAATTCCTTTTTAACCACAAGGGGTTGAAGCATGAGCAAGCCTAAGCCACCTACCTGCACATTGGCCCGGTTTGTGCCTAGCCAGATAGACGTAGAGAGCGTCAAACGCGAAGGATTTAACCAGCACGGCATTCTGGTGGTGGCCGTGGAGGATCAACGGCTGAGCTGGATAGAGCGGCAGGTTATTCAAAAAATAGGAGATCGCCTTTATGCGCAGAGATGAGTTTGAAGAAAACCAGCGACTCCGCCAGCTTGTCCCCGTCGACGTAGATCGGAATCTATCCAACTGGGGAGCTTGGCGACGTACCGGTCAATATGTCCGTGGCTATCCTACTCATTCCACAATACTGGAAAATCTTGGCGGTTGTGCCAGTGCTGATGCATCTGATCACGTGTATGAGGCGCAGAATAATTGGCGTGCCAAGGTTGCCGACGCGGTGATTGATGCGCTAGAGATGCAGCACAGGGTAGCTATCTCACACGTCTATGAGGCGGCGGTGTGGGAGTTCAAGCGTAGGACTATCGAGGAAGTTCTGGCCGAGGCTGTAGAGATATTTTGGAAGAAAGCACAAGTTAAGGGGCTGACGTGATTTAACGAATTGTCGTGAAAAAAATTGCCGCTTTTCTTCTTTACACCTAGTATATTTTTTGATACAATGAAAATTGTGGGGCATCGCTCGCCCTAAAGAAACGCACAAGCAACCCTAGAGGTGGTTTTTTACGTCTGCAGATTGCGCTACCTCTCAGACCTGCCTTATGCGCAGGCCACCAACCCCCTAGCAGTCGGCAGCCATAAATTAAATCTTTAACTTGCGAATACCCGGAAGGACTCGCCTAAATGCTTACCTCAAAACAAGAAAATTTCGCCCAAGCCATCGCTAGTGGCATGAAGGCGTTTTACGTCTATGAGTTGATTGACCCATCTAAAGTAGGTGAAAGTAGAGAGGTCGAGTATGGCTAACGGCATAAAGACCGGAGGCCGGAAGGCTGGAACGCCAAACAAGATGACCGCAGAGTTAAAGGACATGATTCTTACTGCATTGGATGGTGCTGGTGGAGTTGGCTACCTTCAAGAAGTGGCAACTAGTCACCCCGCTGCATTCCTTTCCCTTGTTGGAAAAGTGCTGCCATTGCAAGTGACTGGCGCTGACGGTGGCGAAATTGTGGTGACCACGCGCATCGAGTTAGTCCCGCTCACGTGACGACATCAAGGATCGCTCTACCGTCAAAGCTGATACCAGTATTTGACGGTAGAGCGGATATTCGCGGCTCCTACGGTGGTCGAGGTTCGGGGAAAACGCGCAGCTTTGCAAAAATGGCAGCGGTGCAGGGCTACATCCACGGCCATGCTGGAACAAGCGGGATAATCCTGTGCGCCCGGCAGTTTATGAACTCGCTGGAAGATTCGAGCCTAGAAGAGGTCAAGCGGGCGATTGGTGACGAACCGTGGCTGGCTGACTACTACGAGATTGGCGACAAGTACATTAAGAGCAAAGATGGGCGCATCAGCTTCACCTTTGCAGGGTTGGATCGAAATATTGCCAGCATCAAGTCGAAGGGGCGTCTGCTGCTGTGTTGGATTGATGAGGCCGAGCCTGTTACTGATGAGGCATTTATGACGCTCATTCCCACGCTGAGGGAAGAGGGCACAGGGTGGAACGCTGAGTTGTGGATCACCTGGAACCCAAAGCGCAAGAGCGCGGCAGTTGAAAGGTTCCGGTACAGCACCGACCCACTGATTAAAATCGCTGAGTGCAACTGGCGTGACAATCCCAAGTTCCCGGAAAAGCTAGAGCGGGATCGGCTGCGAGACTTGGAAGAGCGACCAGACCAGTATGAGCATATATGGGAAGGCGCATACATCTCCACTTTGGTCGGGGCTTATTATGCCAAGCATCTCACCCAAGCACGGGCCGAGGGACGTATTGGCCGGGTAGGGGCTGACCCACTCATAAGCCTGCGGGCGTTTGTCGATATTGGCGGAACGGGACAAAAAGCAGATGCATTCACCATCTGGATCGCTCAGTTTATCGGCAAAGAAATCAGGGTGCTTGACTATTATGAGGCGGTTGGTCAGCCCTTAGCCTCTCACTTGGTATGGCTGCGCAGTAGTGGTTATACCGGCGACAAGCTCACCATCTGGCTACCGCACGACGGAAAAACGCAAGACAGGGTGTTCGATGTTTCCTACAAGTCAGCACTGATTGACGCCGGATATGCTGTTGAGGTCGTGCCGAATCAAGGCAAGGGTGCGGCGATGGCACGGGTGGAGTGTGCCAGGCGCATGTTCCCGCAGATGTGGTTCAACGAATCAACAACCCAGCCGGGGCTTGATGCGGTCGGTTTTTATCACGAAAAGCGGGACGAAACCCGCAATATTGGACTTGGGCCGGATCATGATTGGTCAAGCAATGGCGCGGACAGCTTCGGCCTGATGGCGATTGTGGCGGACGCTATCGGGGCGGCCACGCTATCAGCCAAACCCCTCATTTACAGAAAGAGATACATCGCATGAGTAAAATGGACGACGAGGAGCTGCTAGAACTGCTGAATCGCAAGGAAAGCGCCGCCTCGTCCTACGTTTGGGGACAGTTGGGCAGCGAGCGTGAGACTGCTTTACGTGAATACTACCGACTCCCCTACGGTAATGAGGAAGAAGGCTGGTCTAACATTGTCGCCTCTGACATTCAGGACACGGTTCAATGGATACTCCCATCTCTACTCAAGACATTTACCTCCACTGATAAAGCCGTCAGCTTTGAGCCAAGCCAAGAGAGCGACGTTGAGGGGGCCGCGCAAGCAACGGATGCTTGCAACTACGTGTTCTACAAGCAGAACAATGGATTTATGGTGCTGCATACCGCTTTTACGGATGCTTTGACGGTTCGCAATTGCGCCGTCATGTGGCGCAAGGAAAAGAAAGAGGATGTATCCATCATCCCCTTCAAAGGCGCGACGGCTGAAATGCTAGCGATGCTCACGCAAGACGGCAGCGAGATACAAGAGGCTTCCCCCGCGCCGATGATGGGGCAGGATGGCAATCCCTTGCTTGATCCGATGACTAACGAGCCAGTCATGGCTTTCAACGGGCGGTTGAAGAGGGTTGAAGAAAAAACCATCATTAAGGTTGAAGCCTTCTCCCCGGAAGACTTGCTGATTGAGCGGGAATGGACAAGCCCATTGCTGCAAGACTGCCCTTATGTCGCACGTATGATGCGCGTCACCACGTCTGACCTTAAACAGATGGGATTCGACGTAACATCCAGTGAATTACGCGGGTCAGCCGGGTCGGATTACTCGGGTGATTCAACATCAAGGCTCACCCGGATTAGCCAAGATGGAACATCTACCAGCGGGATCAGCCTGTCCAACGAACAATCTGATGATGATTCGATGGCGGAAGGTTGGTTGAGGATGGAGTGGGTATTGGTTGATATTGACGGCGATGGCATCGCTGAACGAGTCTGTGTCCTCCGTCTGCATGACAAGATTCTAAAGAAAGAAATTTGCTCACACGTACCCATTGCCACATTCTCCCCCGTGCCAAACTCGCACCGCTGGGACGGCATGGGGGTGCATGATCTGGTCGGCGACCTACAAAAGCTGCACACGGAATTACTGCGCCAAACACTGAACAATCTCTACCTGACCAACAATCCGCGCACCAAAGTGCTGACCGATGCCAACTGGTCGCCACTCGCTAACCTGGATGACTTGATGGATTCGCGTCCGGGGTCAATTCTGCGCCAGCGTGACCTGAATGCCATACAGGAGCATGTAACCCCCTTCGCGGCGGCAGCATCCATGCCCATGCTGGAATACGTGCAAGGGATGCGCGAGAACCGTACAGGGGTATCACGAACATCCCAAGGGATGAACCCAGACAGTCTGAATAACACGGCAACTGGACGGCAGATTGATCTATCAGCCAGTCAGCAACGGATCGAGTTGATTGCGCGTATTGCCGCTGAGGTCTTGTTAAAGCCTATTTTTACGGGGATACTCAAGCTATTAACTGAAGGCGGCATGGAAAAAATATCCCTCCGCTTGCGGGATAAGTTTGTCGAACTTGACCCGAATGAATGGCGCGACAGCTACGACATGACAATCAATGTCGGCCTGGGTACGGGCGATCAGGCGATGCAAGCTGGGGCGTTACAGATGATCTTGCAGAATCAGGTACAAGCCCTGCAAATGGGGCTTGCCAAGCCGGAAAATATCTACCATACCTTGAGCAAGCAAGTCGAGAACTCAGGCTACAAGGACGTGCAGAAGTTCTTTATTGACCCATCTACTAGTCCGCCTCAGCCGCCACAACCGCCACCTCCTGACCCGGCGCTGCTGGTAGAACAAATGAGACAGCAGGGCAAGGCACAAGAGATGCAATTTTCCGCCCAGCAAGAGCAGCAGAAGATGTCGGTAGAAGATCAGCAACATCAGCGGGAAATGCAGCGAGATATGGAACTAGCCCGCTATCAGCAGGAAATGCAGGCACAAGAAGCTCGCATGACGAACCAGATAGCGGCAGAGCGAGATATACAGAAAGCCCAGATACAAGCCAGCCTTGACGCGCAAAAGTTACAGTTTGACCAGTGGAAAGCCGAGTTGGATTCATCCACCAAGATAACTGTCGCTCAGATTTCCGCACAATCCAAGATGGACAACCTGCTATCCGCAGAGCAAGCGGGAAGTGATGACGTCAATGGCCCTATAGGACAGCCAAAGCTCTCGGATGTGATGGATTCATTGAACCAGATTGTGACGCACATCACCGCCCCAAAAATTGTCGAAAGAGGAGCAGATGGGCGGGCGATTGCCATCAATGGGCGACCCATCGTTCGCGGTCAAGATGGCCGTATTTCAGGAATTCAATAAGGAGTAACACGATATGGCAGCAGGCGCATTTATTTTCTCTGACAAGGCAAAGCTGAATTTCAACTCAGCCACGAATTTAATCAACCCAGCCAATACCTTCAAGTTGGCACTGGTTAGCTCTGCATGGACGCCATCACCATCTACCGATGAGGTGTGGGCGGATGTATCAGCTAATGAAATAGCCAATGGAAACGGATATACCACCGGGGGCGGCACATTAACTTCTGTCGCTTTGACGCAGGCTGCTGGCGTCGTGAAATTTACATCTGCCGCCTTTGTATGGACGGCCTCTGGAACGGGTATTCCTGCATGGCGGAGAGGGGTTGTCTATGCCTCTGGAACGCTTAATGGGAAGGTCAATCCTATTGTGGGATATTTCCTAGGGGATTCCACTCCCGCTGATATTCCGCTGACCACGTCGGGAAACACATTGACAGTAACGCCGAATGCATCCGGTATTTTGAGCGCGACCTGATCATGGCTCTCCGAGACGAAATCCTCTCCCGGCCCGACTGCGCTGCTGCTCTCGCTGTACGTGACTGCGGCGCATTGGCAGCGATCCTATCGGTTGGGCGTACGAAACTGATTGAACGCAATGTCGGCTATGGCACAGTCATGGATACGCTGGGTGCAGATAATGGTGCGGCCTTCCTCGATGGCTTGACGGCGGTTGCTGCAACCAGTAGCCCCGTGAAATGGGCATTGAAGTTGCTGGATCGTGGCGAACTGAACATCGGCGCTGCTGCGACACAATCACAACTGGATGCACTGGTCACAGCAGGAGTTATGCCGCAGGCCGTGGCAGATGCACTCAAGGGCTTAGCGGTTTCGCCGGATGAGATTACCGCGTCACAGGTGCAGCAGGCATTGGAGGGAGTGTAATATGGCTAGCATAAAACAGATTGTGGGCGCTCGCACAAGCCTGACAGTTACTGGATTGTCTACTCTGGCATCCGGTACTTATGTCAGTTCTTCGGCCTATACAGCAAATACTAATCAGCCGCTGGATGTGATCGTAGAAGTCGATGTGGCTACCACGAACACGCCTGCTGGTAACAAGCAGCTTGCCGTATTTGTCCAAGAGTCTCTCGATGGCACGAACTTCCGCTCTGGGCCGGGTAGCGGAACCACAACCACGGATGAGCCGAATCTTCGCTTCCTTGGTACTGTACCGATGAACTCTGTCACTACCACACAGATTGGCACATTCTCGGTAGCGCAGGCGTTGGGCTACTGCCCATACGCTTTCAAGGTTATTTTGAAAAATGACCTAGGTGTTGCACTGACTAGCGGAACAGTCTATACCAGCGAGATAAGCAGCACGGTTGCATAAGGTTGTCCATGAGCAACCTAATACTTCCGCAGAAATGGACTAGGCAGCCGCAGGTTCCGGTTGAAATCGACTGGGGGAGTCCGCTTGTCGCCGCTTTGGGACTCACAGAGGTTTGGTATCCGCGAAACGGCCTAGCATCTAAAACCCTTATCAGAGGTTTTACACCAACAGCCTACGTTCCTAGCGCTGTTGCCGTGGGGTATAGCGAGAACGGTGCTGGTGCGCGTTTTTTATCGAATACACAAAACAACGGGATAGCAATCGCCAGCAGTGCGGATGATATTTTTCCCGACCTTACGCAGGCCAGTATTTTGGTCATGCGAAAATCAGCGGATACGGTTTTGCGTGCCTCTACCTTGTTCGGCGCGGGGTTTACCGTTGGTAGCAACAACAGAATTATTCTGCATGCGCCTTACAGCGATGGTATTACATGGTTCGAGTATGGTGATAACACAACCACGAATAAAATATCCATTGGCGGCACGGTAAAAACTACTAATACTGAGAAATTCGCTCTAATCGCCGGGCCAAGCAAAGGGCGCGAGATCTGGAGAAATGGCGTCAAGGTCATTGGCGACACGTCTAAAAACGCAGCCAGAACAAGTAATACTAATCCGTTCAGGATAGGCTCGGTCTGGGACAATTCCGCTGTCCCATCTGACATCGAGACGGTATCTCTCGTTATCATCGGTAAAAAAGAATGGCCGGATTGGGCAATTAAAACCCTCTCGGATAACCCGTGGCAGATTTTCAAAGCCCCTGCGAGAAGGCTGTGGGTAGGGGCAGCGGGGGGAACAGATACCCCCGTTAATCCTGGGGTTGGATCAATCGCAATAACAGGCTATGCCCCGTCCATAGCACAGACTGCGAATCAAGCCGTAGCGCCTGATGTGGGCAATATCATCATTACAGGCTACGCGCCGACGATCAGCCAGCCACAGGCAGTTAATCCAGGTGTAGGTAGTCTAACTATCACTGGCTATGCCCCAACGGTTACGCAGAATGTAGATGTGCCTGTTAATCCAGGTGTTGGCACGATAGCCATCACAGGGTATGCGCCCACAGTTGCGCAGAGTGCGAATCAGTCAATCACGCCTGACGCTGGCAATATCACCATCACAGGTTATGCGCCTAGTGTTGACCAGTCGGCTAATCAGGATGTAACGCCAGATGCAGGGTTAATCAGTATCACGGGTTATGCGCCTACGGTTGAACAAGCAGCGGGGTCGCCCAGCCTGACACCGGGTGTCGGAACAATAACCATTACTGGCTATGCGCCTACGGTTGAACAAAGTTCACCACTTAGGTTAGGTGGTTTTGAATACAGCAACAAAGTCTATATCAAGCGAAACAAGAAGATATACATATTTGATTCGGTTGAAGAGGCAGATTCATACCTTGAAGCGGAAGCCAAGGCAGAGGAGATTGTCCAACAATCGAACAAGACTTCTCGCCTGGCTAGAAAGCGGGCGAGAGAAAAAGCCTTCAAATCGCTGGCGATTGAACCCGTTGAGACCATAGATATTCCTGCGCTGAAAACGCTAGTGTCTCAATTGCAGACAGGCTTTGAGTTGCCGCAACTGATTGCCAAGCAGGATTGGCAGCGAGTTGTCGAGATTTACCAACAAGCGATGGAAATGCAAGACGAAGAAGATTTACTTCTCATCCTTTAAGGAAACACTATGTCTACGACTGTAAATGCAGTTCTTGCCAGTGCCGCCAGAACAGCAATCGGGCGGCAATTGATCAAGGTGGCGGCAAACTCTGGCAAATATGGTCGCTTAAGCTACGCCATTAGCGGTACATCGCCTTCCTTTACTTTCTCGGCAGTGGTTGAACCCAAGAGGTTGCTATGACAGATCACGGAACTGCACAACGCGGCATGGAAGCCCGTCAGGTACTCGATAACGACGCCTTCAAAGAGGCGATGACTGTGCTCAAAGACCAGATTGTCGAGCAGTGGAAAAACTGCCCTGTGAGAGACAAAGAGGGCCAGACATTGCTGCTTCAATTGGCGAAAGTCGCAGAGAAATTTGAAGGCACGCTGATCGGCATGATTGAGCGCGGCAAGATGGCGCAACACAAGATAGATTTGAACGAATTGCGGGATGAAAGCAAGCCCCGCCGATTCTTTCGCCAGGTTTTATAGACAGGCACTTGTCTTTTTTGCGACCGCAGTGATGCGCCGCGTCCTCTCTAGTGCCGTGAGAGGGGATTCAGACCATAGGAAACCAAAATGCCCGGATACGCTGATTCAGCACCCGAAGCAGGGTTAGCAGACCTCGCCTCATTCTTGTCAGACACGCCTGAAAGGGAACCCGACGAAGAGGCACTTAACGCAGAATCTCCACCCCACGAGGACACGGAAGATGATGCAAAAACTCAACAGGAAGAGGACGAAGACGCCGACGAGGAACCCTCCGAGGATGAAGACGCCCCGCCTGCACCTGAGCGCAAAATCAAAGTCGCCATCAAAAACGACGAGGGCGAAGAGCAGGAACTCGAAGTATCCGAAGAGGAATTGGTCAAGGGATACCACCGCCAGCAAGACTACACCAAGAAAACGCAAGCCCTTGCGGAACGGGAGAGTCAGGCCGTCGAGTTCTTGAAGTCAAAACACGATGAATTCCGCCAGCAGTATTTGTCACAAGCCGAATTAGCACGGGCGGCAGTGGCCAATATGGCGGGAATCAAAACCGAGGCTGAACTTGCTCAATTGGCAAATTCAGACCCGGCAGCGTGGGTAGCGGAAAGTCAACGCCAAAAAGAGATATCTCATTACCTGAACCAGCTTGATCAGCAAATCAATGGTGAAAGGCAAAGAGCGGCTCAAGAGCAAACCGAGCGACAGGCGCAAACGCTCCAGGAGCAATACCAAAAAGCATGGACGGTATTGGCGAAGGAGAAGATAGACAAGCCAACTCTCACCAAGATTTATGACGACGCGAAAAAGGTCTATGGCTTCACCGATGAAGAACTCGGTGGGGTGTATGACTCACGTCTGGTGATGGCGTTGCGGGATGCGGCTGCTTATCAAGCCTTGAAGTTGCAAAAGGCGGAAGTGACCAAGAAAGCCGTTGATGCACCCCGCTTGCCCAATAAACAAACAACCCCGGCTAACGAGCGTCGACAACAAAAGCTGAATGACCGCTTCAAGGGCGGCCGTGCCAAGTTGTCCGACTTAGCAGAACTCTTACGATAAAGGATTAAATCATGGCACAACCAGCCAACTTATACGATAAATTTGACCTCACCGGAGTACGTGAAGACTTGATCGACAAAATCTTCAACACGTCCCCCACTGAAACCCCTGTGATCACCGCTTTCGGTCGCAGCAGCACGAACAACACCTACCACGAATGGCAGCGCGACTCCCTCGCTACCGCCAATAAAGACAACGCACTGATTGACGGCGATGACTTTTCGGCACAAGCGTTGGTAGCGACAGCCCGTGTCGGCAACTATTGCCAGATTTTCAATGCACAGCCTGCTGTCTCTCGCCGGGCCAACATTGTGAAGAAGGCAGGCCGTGCGGCAGAAATGGCTTACCAAAAAGCCAAGGCCATGCTGGAAATCAAGCGCCATATGGAAGCGTCCATCGTTTCCAACAACCCAGCTGTGGCAGGTAACTCCACAACTGCTTCCAAAGCGGGCGGCTTAGGCGTGCAGAACTATGCCAATACGAATCACGGTGTCGGCGGTTCTACTGTCGCATGGACATCCGGCGCACCAACGACCGCACCGACCGCAGGCACAGCACGGGCCTTTACGGAAACAATCCTGAAAGACGTTGTCCAGAAGGCTTATATCGCTTCTGGCGAAGTCCCGCGCATGGTGGTGATGTCGCCTAACCATAAAGGGGTGTTCTCCACCTTCACTGGTATCGCGGTCAACCGTTATCAGGTCGGCAAGAAAGAACAGGGTCGGATTGTCGGCGGGGCAGACGTTTATATGTCTGACTTCGGAGAATTGGAAATCGTGCCGCACTACCTGATGGCTGGGGCAACCGATGTTCATCTTATCAATACTGAGTACGGAGAAGTCGTTTTCCTAGACGGGTTCCGCACTCAGGAAATTGGTACGACAGGCGATAGCCAGAAGAACTTGATTACAGCAGACGTCACCTTTGCCGTGCGCGCCCCTAATGCGTTTGGCAAGGCCGCTGATCTATCAGGTGGTTAATCCGGTCAATTGATTTAGCCGCAAGGCCGAAGGGGTGAAAAGCCCCTATTTTACTTTGGAGAGATTATGACGCCCATAGAATCGTTTGAATTAGATGAAGGCTATGACGCCACTGGCGTGCGCACCCTTGTCAAGTTTGAAGGGGATCAGGCGATCAAGATTCAAAGCTATGACGCTGCCCCGCTGGTTGATCAATGCAAGGCGGAACGCAACGCAAGTGCCGGTATGTCATGGGGGGAAGGCAGAAAAGTCGGCAGCATACCGCCGCATGTCTATGCCCGTTTCCTGATGATTAAAGACCAGCGAGAGCGCACCAAGCTGATTCAGAACTTCTTGCGAATCAATACCGATTTTGTCACCTTCGACAGGTATCTGAAATGAACTATACCGAGTTGAAGAATGCGATAGTGAATTACACGCATCGGGATGACCTGACCGCTAAATTACCGACATTCATCCAATTAGCCGAAGCCCATATCTTCCGCGAATTAAGCCTAAACGAGATTGAAAGTTCAGTCACATCAACGACATCGGGAAGCACGATTACACTGCCTGCTGATTTTGGTCAGCTATCACGGCTGACCCTTACCTATCAAGGGCGGGAAGTAACCATCGACTCCGCCATTAATCCCGATGTATCCACGACTGCGGGATTCCCCGCCAGCTACACACTAGAGAATAATGTTCTCAGGCTGTTTCCAGCTCCAGCAGACGCTTATAGCTACACCCTGTTCTATATCCCATCGATCACGGGGCTATCGGATGCCAACACAACAAATTGGCTATCTATTAACGCACCTGATTTATACCTGTATGCCGCTGCGCTTGAATATGCGCGGGATGCCAAGAACCTGAGTGAAGTACAAAAGCTGGAGCCAACAGTGAATACTCTGATGGATTCAGTCCGCAGACATTCCGAGCGACGGGGTATTGCGCGTCGGGGCAGCCTACAAATCAAGCCAAGGCGCTGGTAATGCTGATTCCATTCTCAGGCTACGCGCCAGACCTTGATCCTGCGACGCCGGGGATTATTACTGACCTCGTTGATTATTTCCCTACATCAAAGGGATATGGCGCAGCGCCATCAAATACGTCAGGCGGGTTTGATGCTCTGGCGACTGCCTGTCTGGGGGCGGCTCTGCTGCAAAAGCTGGACGGCTCATCCCGGTTGTTTGTGGGAACCGCCACCGCGCTTTATGAAGCCTCTGCCATTCCTACTTATACAGATCGGTCAAGAGTCGGCGGCTACAGTGCCGGGGCAGACCATCGGTGGGCATTTGCCCAGTTTGGCGATACGTCTCTGGCAGCGATTAAATCGAATCTGTTGCAATCGTCAAGCACCGGAGCATTTGCTGACATCGCTGGCGCACCCAAGGCCCGGTTTGTTGAAACTGTGCCGGGGTTCGTTATCCTTGCCGATACCAATGAAGCGACCTATGGAGATCAATCTGACCGATGGTGGTGTTCGGCTTACAACGATGCTACAGGCTGGACGCCATCTGTATCCACTCAATGCACCACAGGCCGACTGATTGGCTCCCCTGGCCCGGTCAAGGGGTGGAAGCGGCTGGGTGATGACATCGTGGCCTATAAAGACCGCGCAATTATTGTGGGGCGATATGTGGGCTCCCCTGCGGTGTTTGAGTTCAACCAGCTACCGGGGGATGTTGGGTGCTCTTCCAATGATGCGATTGTATCTATCGGGTCAGCTCATTTTTTCATCGGGCTGGAAGACTTCTATCTGTTTGACGGTTCTCGTCCAATAGGGATAGGCGGCCCGGTCAAGAAAACATTTTTCACTGACCTGAATAAGCAATACCGCTACAAGATCGTGAGCCTGCATGATCGAATCAATTCACTGGTGATGTTCTTTTATCCCAGCACAGCATCAACCACTGGGGTGAATGACAGCTGTATTTGTTATAACTACAAAACCGACAAGTGGGGCAAGATCAATCGCGGGGCAGAGGCCGGGCTGGAAAACCTGACTGGGCAGATTACCTATGCGAATATCAATAGCTATTTTGCGACCTATGCTGATATCAATATCACATATGACTCACCATTCTGGTCACAGAACTATCCCGTTCCCACGATATTCGATACAGCCCACACCATGCAAACGCTCACCGGAATACCGGGGACTTGCTCAATAACAACTGGGGATTTGGGGGATGATAATACGTTCAGCCTGCTAGACAGAGTACGCCCAAGGTTCAGCACAGCCCCTACCTCGGCCACGCTGACCAATTATTACCGCAACACTTCCGGGTCAAGCCTGACACAAGATCAGACCGTCACCATGACTAGCGGCAAGTGTGACTTGTTCCGGTCAAGCCGCTGGCATCGTCTCAAGCTAAGTACCTCGGGCGTGTCTGAATTATCGAGTATTGATGTCTCTCTTCAAGGTGAGGGGACAGAATGAGAATCAACATAGACCCAAGATTACCCGGCGACGCCAAACCAACGGTTGAATGGCTCACCGGATTCAAGCTGTCGATAGGGAAACGGCTCAGTGATCTAGCGATTCAGTTGAATGGGGTGACAGAAGGCCGATTATCCGCCATTAGCAATGCTTACACGGCAGCTCCGACGACGGGCACATGGGCGCAGGGAGATTTTATAAGGAATAGCGCCCCCGTTGAAGCGGGAACAGCCGGGAGCAAATATGTGATTGTTGGTTTCATTTGCACGGTTTCTGGAACTCCGGGAACGTGGAATCAATGTAGGTATCTCACAGGCGGCTAGAAATGGCTTCATCAACCGTCATTCCTTTTCCCCGCACTAGTCTTTGCATCGTTGTTTGTGGAATGTTGACTATTTTTGCGATATGAGAAAGAGCCATCATATGGTCGTTAAACAGGTACTTTGTAGTGTCCCTTCGATTCGCCGATTGCTGGCTTGTTGTGGCCCATCTGCAATTATCGGGGGAGTAGTTTCCATTAACATCAATTCTGTCAAGGGAGTGTTTAGATGATGGCTTGTTTTTCATGTCTAAAAAGAAATTTTCGAAAGATTCAGACCATCTATCGCACACTTTTATCCCGCGTCCACCATAGTAATGGTAACCCTTGTATGTGGCGTTGTTGCACCGTTCCTTCATACCACTCCAAGCCTTGTATTCTGGTGTTTTAGACTTCCCATGCTTGAATTTAATAACAGAAAGATTATCCAACTTAAAGCAACCGCAAGATTTTGTATGGCCAGATTGAAGTTTGTATTTATCTGTAAAAACTATGTTTCCACAAGTGCAAGTGCACTCGTAAATGGTTTTATTTCCGGTCTTTCTTACAGTTGCTTTCACAACCGTGAGTCTATTGAAAATAAGTCCTTCGATCATTTTGGGCTCCAGAAGATGTATGAGCGGTAATTTTACATGATCTCTGATTTTTTTCCGTCTCTCACAGGAAATTGATATGATTAGATTGCAGAATGGACTATCTTCCCTGTCAAATATCCCACAAGATGGGGGGAATTGATATGTTTGGACAACAATCCTTTGACCCTATGACGCAGGGTGATACTTATTCTCTAGGAGGACTGAATTACAAGATTGGTGGCACAGGATATGGAACAAAAGTCTACCAGCAATCAGGTGCTTCATGGAATCCTGTTACCGGAAATGGAACCGCGCCAGCAGCATTGCAAATATCAGCAGCTATTAGAGATCCGCGTTTGACCTCTTGGCTAACAACAGATGATCCAAACATCAAATACGACGACCTGATTCGATCAACATGGGCGAAAGACCCAACACAAGCTTTGGCGGTATATGGGCAACAAGCCGCCAGAAAGCCGGGTGGAGTTGATCCGACACCGGATAGTGCATGGTTTACAGATGAGAACTACTGGCCTTCTGTAATGGCTGGCTTTGATGGAAGTACGCCTGCATTGACGCAGTCAGTGAAAGAACTTGGGACAGCCACGCCACAGAATTTAGCAGCGTTAAATCAGTGGCGTTCCGATATGTCACCAGGAGCGCAACATGATCGCAATGATCCAGACAAGGGGCTATTTGGCGGTGGATTGCTTGGCATGGTTGCCCCTGTTGCGCTGGGAATTGCGCTTGGCCCTGCCGGACTAGGGTTATCAGGTATTGGTGGGGGCGCATTGGCGGGGGGCATTACCTCGGCTGTTAGTGGTGGAAACATTCTCAAGGGCGCTGCATTAGGCGGTTTGGGTGGCGGGTTAAGCAATTATGTCAACACCAACTTTTCTTCTAATCCGGCGTCTGGATTTGCTGGAGTTTCCCCTGCACAATTTGTATCAACAGCCGGAAAAACAGGCATCAATATGCTTGCTGGACAGGATCCGACTCAGGCATTCTTAGGTGGCGCTAGTAGTCTTGCTGGGACATCTGCTGCCAGCAACTTTGATAATACGTGGCTTAAGAATCTGGCGGGAACCACGGCTAGTACCGCAGTTCGTGGTGGAGATATTGGCAATGCCGCCATTGGTTCTCTATTGGGCACAACCGCTAAATTCGGAGCCAGCCAAATAGATAATAAGTGGCTGAAGGAATTGGCGCTTTCTTCACCTGGATTACTAGGGCAAGTAATAAATAATAATCAGCAACCACGGCAATCACAGAGTCGGCCACAACAGGCACAACAGGCTTCAGCACAAATGCCCAATTGGGTGCGTCAGGCTATGGTGGCTTTGGGACAAAAGGGATATAGTGAAGCACAGGCTAAACAGATGATTCAACAGAGAGGACGGGGTTAATTATGGCTAATTGGTGGGATTCCTATACAACAGATACGCCATCGTATCTTGACCTTAATTTAACGGGCGGGGGTGATACTTCTTCATTTTATAACCCTACTCAGATTGATTTATCCAACTCAGCACCACAAACAAGCTGGTGGGATTCTGTCAATTCGTATAACGACAACCCGACAACAAACTGGTGGGATACCCCCCAATACAATACGAATGTCACTACAACCCCGGCTCCAACCGGGGGCAATTGGTGGGATTCAATCGCCAGCAATGCCGGAACCCTTGCGAACACAGCCCTAAGCGGTTTAACCTCTGGTAGCGGATTGGCAACTCTCGCTGGTGGTTTGCTCGGCGGAATAAATGGATCAAAACAAACCGGCACACAAACCAGCACACAAGCCCCGTGGACGCCTCAACAGCCCTATCTGACAGATATGTTTGCCAAGGCCAAGGCGGCTTCTGATACAGGCTCTATGTCGCCTTATGAGCAAACCGCACTGACGGGTATGCAAGGGGTAGCCAACGGGCCGAAAACAAATCCGTATGCCGGTGTAGACAATCCCTACCTGACTCAGACCATCAACAATGCCTCACAAGACGCCATGCGTAACCTCATGCCCGCCTTTGACCAAGCGCAACATGCATCTGGTTCATTCGGGAATTCAGGTGTTGCGGAAACCTTTGGACGTTCTGCTGCTAACACGCTTGGCAACATTGCTACGAGTGCCCGGATGCAGGACTATGGAACGCAACAGCAACTTGGTGAAAACGCAGTCAATCGGTCGGTGAGTGCACTTGGCCCGCTGTATTCCGCCGGACAGAACAGCACGGCGAACCCCTGGACGAACATCAAGAATTACGGCTCGGCGATTACCGGAAGCTATGGCGGGACTTCTTCCCAGCCGATCTATACCAATCAGGCAGCAAACGTTCTGGGCGGTGGCTTGCTGGGTTCGCAAATTTATAAAAACTTGGGGCTTTAATCATGGCTGGGCTTCTGGATTACGCCTCATCCGTAGCGGGTGAAGCTAAAAAGAACGTGCAGGGATTATTAGCCGATCCTAAACAAGCCTTGAAGGATGTTTTAAATAACCTCACGTCAAAAGCCGCCGCTAGCCAAGCCAAAACAAAAGCAGCATGGGCTACCCGTGATCCAAAAATCATGGCACAGAACGCCTTGGATAGTTCGCAAACTGCGCTTGGGTTTGCCCCATTGGGAATAACCGCTTGGCACGGCTCCCCGCACAAGTTCGACAAGTTCGACATGAGCAAGATTGGTACGGGTGAGGGGGCGCAGGCTTATGGGCATGGGCTGTATTTGGCTGAACATCCAGCAACGGCGGAAGTTTACGCTTCAAAACTTGCTAATGGCGGCGCTATGCCAATGCCGCCAACTCCCAAAGATTTCATGGTTGATGGATCGAGGTATGTAAGGCAGGAAGGGGCGCTATTCAAGCAAGTAGGTGATTCCGCAGACTTGCTGCCAGTTGGCAAAGAAGAATATGGCGTATCACTTAGAAAAGCACAGCAAGTTTATGAAGATAAACTCAAAGCCGGCAACCTCTACAAAACCGACATCCCCGACGAAGCCGTAGCCCGCTTCCTTGATTGGGACAAGCCGCTGAGCCAGCAAGCGCCGGAAGTGCAGGCGGCGCTACAGAAGGCCGCAGAAATGCGAGCGCGTCAAACTGGAAACGGATTCGGAAAGCTAGACCCGGAGGCTATTGGCCGCACGATGGTTCCTACGCTTGGCGAGGGACGGCTACAGCAAGCAGGCATCCCCGGCATCCGCTACCTGGATGGCGGCTCACGCTCTGTCGGTCAAGGCTCAAGCAACTTCGTCGCATTCGATCCCGATCTAATCCGCATCCTTGAACGCAACGGACAGGCGACAGGAAATACCCCTTGGCAGCCGGGCGAATGGCGCGGCTTGCTTGGCAAATAACTAAAGGAAAACATAATGGCTGGATTACTCGACTTCGCTACTGACCCGCAAAGCGCCATGATAACGCAGATGGCCTTGGGCCTTCTCTCTGCCGGTGGCCCGTCCTCACGCCCTGTTTCTCTTGGTCAGGCTATAGGACAAGCGGGACAGCAGGGAATACAGGGCTACAAGGATGCGCAAAACAACCAGATGAATCAGATGAAGCTGGATGAGCTTAAAAAGCGCATGGCATTCATGCAAAACATGAATCTACAAAGTCCCAATCTTGCGCAGGATGCCTTGGGCGCAGGCGCGCTTGACCTCAAGGATTACCTGACGTTGCAGACTAAAGATAAACCGGAACTTGTTGAAGTCGATGATCCGACGAATCCTGGGCGCACGGTGAAGAAGTGGGTTATTCCGGGGAGGGCTGACGGCACGAATATCGGCTTTGCGCCGATGAAAGCGCCGGAAGGCATGCAGTATACCAACGGTCAATTAGTGGGCATACCGGGTTATGTGGATATGAAGAAGCAGATTGCCGCTGCTGGGCGCACAACGGTAAACAATAACAATTATCAGGAAAAGGAAGAAGACAAGGCGATAGGAAAGAATTTCGGGGAATTTTACTCCGACCTGCAAAAAACAGGATTTGCAGCCTCGGGAAAGATTGCCCGGTATGATCGTTTGGGGCAGTTATTGAATGGCGTACAGACAGGAAAACTCACTCCAGCCACGACACAAATTTCCGCACTTGCCGATTCTTTAGGAGTCAGCATTGACCCCAATTTGCCCGCCAAACAAGCGGCGGAAGCTCTATCGAATGAGGTAGCTTTACAACTTCGTAACCCTTCGGGTGGCGCCGGTATGCCGGGAGCCTTGTCAGACAAAGACAGGGAATTTCTTGTGTCCATGACACCGGGTCTTGGGAAAACCCCGGAAGGCAACAAAACTATTATTGAAACCGCCAAGAAACTAGCTAAACGCGAAATGGAAGTCGCCAAGATAGCGCGAGATTATCGAATGAAGAATGGGCGTATTGATGAGGGGTTCTATCAAGAACTTGCGAATTTCTCGAATGGAAATCCGTTGTTCCAAGATGCTCATTCTGCGCCGCCAGCGGGTAAGCCTAATGACATTCAGTCCGCCGCCGCCGCAGAGCTACTCCGTCGCAGAGGTAGAAAGTAATGGATTTATCAAAACTCTCCGATAGTGACCTGCAGCAAATCGCCAAGGGCGATCTTCGCATGGTGAGTGACCAGGGTTTAAAGATAATGGCGGGGGATTCCTATGTGGATAACTCACCTAATCCGCTATGGGATGCGCTCAAGTCCCTTCCTTCCTCGGCGGCTCGTGCCGGGGCCGGGATTGTTGGTTTCCCGCAAGTGCTTGGCGATCTGGCTGACAGGGCGGCGACAAAATTAACAAACCTTGTCGGCTACGATCAGGACAAAAGCCCCGTATTCGGCGCAATTGACCGGTTTGTTGGCAACAAGCTCGGCATCAATCTGAAAGACTCTACGCCTATATCCAAGCAATTAGGAATTCCTAATCTTGGCGACGTATCGCTGAGAGGGAATAAACAGCTCATGGGGCCGCTGTATCATGAACCGCAAACCGCATTAGGGCGTATTGCTGACTTCACTGCACAGAATGTGCTTGCTGGCGGAACCGGAAGCCGGGCATTATTGCAATCTGCCGGGCAGGGCGTAGCGGGGGGCTTACTGGGTGAGGGGGGAGACGCCCTCTTGGGAAATCCGGGCCGCGTGGCGGGACAAATGCTAGGTGTATTGGGCGCGGGGGTATTGCCCTCATTGCGTGGTACTCCGGGCAGTATTGCCAAAGATTCTTTTGCGGGAGTAACTGATACCCAGCTAGCACAGGCAAAGTCGCTGATGGATGATGCGGCAAAAACAGGAACCAAACTGACGGTTGCAGAGGCTGTTTCACAAGTCACCGGAGGCAATCCACTACAGCAAGTACAGCGATGGGCAGAGCAGGCTCCGAAAGGCAAACAGGCGTTTGATCCGATAATGAACGCACGACCGGAAGCTAATCGTATGGCGTTTGGCAATGCGGCTAACCAGATCGGCCCATTGCCTTTGGATATGGGGTCCACTCCGGCAAATCTTGCAAATGCAGGATCGGCAGCAATTACCAAGGCGCGGCAGGCGGGGAACGAGGCGGCAAAGCCATTTTATGATGTTGCCAGAACGCAGCAGATACCTGCAAACCAATGGAATGCACTGACGCAAGACCCAGCCATTCAAAAAGCATTGCAGGCAGTTAAAAGCGATCCGGTTTATCGTGTCGGGAATTCTCAGCCGGGAAGTGTGGAATGGTTGGATGCCGCTAAAAAGTTCGCTGACGATGCTTCCAGTAGGGCCATAGGCAGAGGCGAAAATAATGCCGCCTCAGTATGGGGTGGGGCCGCAAAAACCATTACGCAAACCGTAGATTCCAGCGTACCGGCATATTCCAAAGCGCGGGGGATTGTGGAACAGAACTACCGTGACGTTGTTGACCCCATGAAAAATAGCCCTGTAGGCGGGGTAGCGGATAGTATGCCCAAGGGAACCGCCGCAGAGACCGGACTCTCTACACAGTCCCGAGTATTCATGCCCCCATCGCCGGGAACAACGACTCCCGCATCCATTCGGCAGGCGGCAACGATTATAAATAAACAAAATCCATCTGCGCTACGTGACTTCACCCGGCAGAATCTGGAGCGTATTTTTAACGAGAAATCTCAAGATTTAGTAACTGGCGAATCTCAAGGGGGCGCGGCAAAATTTGCCGCTGATATTTCCGGAAACGTGGCTCAAAAAGCCAATCTTCAGGCGCTTGTCGAATCAACAGGCGGTAAAACCGCATGGACTGGATTTAATCGGCTATTGGATGTATTCCAAGCACAAGGCAAGAGATTAGCGCCCGGAAGCCCTACAGAAGCCAACCGGCTGCTTACCGGAGAAATGGCGACTAAATGGAGCAGCATCGCAGATAAGCCGTTAGAAATGCTGAACCGATGGAGAGTTCGTTCAAATGCGGAAGCGTTAGGTAATTTATTGACAGATCAAAATGGTATTGAGAAATTGAAAAAACTTGCTTTCACAAACCCGAACACCGCCAAGCGTACATTATTGGTAGGGGAGATTATGGGGGTTATGAATCCAGTCGATCCCACCAATGCTGAAACGATTCCGTAATGAACATGAATCCGGCAAGCAGCGTATTCGCCATAAAATAGATCAGGAATATCGCAACAACAATTCCAATAATTTCCATCTCTTCACCTCCCCAATACCCGCCCCGTGCGGGATTTTTCATTCTAACGCTGCGAAGCGCTGAAAGGATAACACAATGGCTGATGTTACCAGCACCCTCACCTCATGGAGTAGCACGGCGGCAAGTAATTTGCCCGCTAACTCTGCGGCGGTTGGCCCCAATACTTTAGCTGATAATCAGCGAGTCATTCAATCCGTAGTCAGAGCGGCATTAGCTGGGGATGGCACGATTGCTTCTGCCACAACGACGGATTTATCCACCGTCAATGATGGCGATATTACCGTTACCGGAACAACCACGATTACAGGGCTGGGCACACTGACCGCAGGAATAAAGAAGGTATTAACCTTCTCTGGCGTATTGACGCTTACCCACAATGCAACCAGCCTGATTCTACCCGGCGCTGCCAATATCACGACAGCGGCGGGGGATGTGGCGATTATGCGGTCGCTGGGTTCCGGTAACTGGAAGTGTGTTGCTTTCCAGCCTGCGGCGGGGAATGCCAAAGTCGGAGCTAATGCCGACATCACCAGCATGACCGGCCTGACTGCGCCAACGGTTGCCGCGAATCCTATACGCGCCACTGACCTGCAAGTGCAACTGACAACAGCCTTCACCACTGGCGGAACAGCGACAGCTTTTACTTTAACCCCGGCCCCAGCCATTACCGCGAATGCCGCTAATCAACGCTTCCGCGTCAAGTTCAACGCTGCCGCAGGCGCTACACCCACATTGGCTGTTTCAGGACTGACCGCGCTCAATCTGAAATACAAGGATTCGACGGGCACGAAACAAGCCATCACCGCGACACAGGTGCCTAGTGGATGGATCAGCGATGTCGAGAATGACGGCACAGACTGGGTGGTGCTGGATGTTCCGCTCGCAGCGGCACTGCAAGGGGCGAACCAGTCACTTGCCGCATCTGGCTACCAAAAATTGCCCGGCGGGCTGATTATCCAGTGGGGATTAAATCAGAGCCGCACACCATTCTCGCTGCCTATTGCATTCCCGACAGACAAGTTTATATCTATTGGCATACACACTGGCAGTGGGAGCTCGGTAAATATCATCCACGATTTGAATTATCGAACTAACCTGACGACAGACTCATTTCTTGATTCTTATAGCAGCGCTATCAATGTGATCTGGTTTTCAATAGGGTATTAAGGAGGAAATCATGTTTTACTCAAAATCAACTGGCGGCTTCTACGATGTCCGATTTCACGGCAATAACATCCCCGCCGATGCCGTAGAGATCACCATCGAAGAACATGCCGCGCTGCTTGATGGGCAGCGTCAAGGCAAGCTCATTGCCGCTGATGGGGACGGCAGGCCCGTGCTGCAGGATCAGCCACCGATCACTGGCAACGCGCTGATCCTGTCACAGATCGCCACGCTGGAAGCCACCATCAGCGAACGCAGAAAACGCGAAGCCATCCTCGGCATCGACAGCGGTTGGCTGGCAGACGTGAATGCACAAATCGCCGTACTCCGGGCGCAGATGCAATGAAGATCATCGAGGGCTGGCGCTCCGACCCCGAGCGCCCACTGACCGACCCGCTGCCGGAAAAGAAGTGGTCTGTCGTGCTGCGCTTCTACGGCGGCGACTGGCTTGACCCGATCGGTATCGGCACCAACTGGTTCACGCCGCCGTTCCCAACGCGCATCCTCCATCTTTGGTGGCCGCTGTGGCTATCCTACGTGTTGTTCGCGCTGGCAACCGTGGGGCTGCTGGCGACCTTCATATGCGCCCCGTGGTGGGCATGGCCGCTGGCCTTCGTGCTGTGGCTGCTGACACCCGGCAAGTTCATCGCGTGGCGGTTTGACAAGCGCAGCGGCTATGCGGGCAGCAAGGCTTACGGCGTCGATTCGCCCATCTACGCAACATGGCTATGCGACCCCAAAGAAGTTTACGACGGCAGCCTGGCTACGTGCCTATCGATACGGCCATTTGCGAATGCGGTTAAAGGCTGACTATTTTCACTTGAGGAGCAAGCCATGCAGATACAACAAGTCACCCACGACACAACCTACGGCATCGTTTCCGGTGCGCTGGCTTCTCTGTCCACACTCTTTGTTGGCGCAGACCCGGCAGGGCTGACGCTGGGGCTGTTTGCGGCGCTGCTGATGACCTTCTTTATGGGCAGCATCGACAGCCGAACCAAGGCGTTTTGCGGGGTGCTGCTGGGTTCCATGCTCGCCGGATTCGGCATGCCGGTGGTCGCCAGCATTATCCTTGGCTTTATGCCGGGGCTGAAGGATGTCATGACCTCGTTGAAACCGCTGGTGTCGATTGGCATTGGCGGGGCTGCACCGATGCTGGTTCCCGCAGCCATAGAAGCCGCGAAACGCTGGATTAACAATTTGGTAAGGGAGGCAACATAAAATGGATTGGCTGGCGATCAGTCTTGCCTTGGGCATTGCCATCAAGGTAGCCTGTCTGGGTGCGAAGTTCGACGAAGCCGCGTGGGGAGCGCATCGATACCGCATGTTCTTTCTCGTCGTTTCAATCGTGGGCGTAGCTGCCTCATCGTTCGATCTGGCGATGGGCGAAGAAGCCGCGAAGTATCCTCTCCTGCTGTCCATCCTGGTCTGGATGACGCTGGATAGGCATCTGTTCCGCCCGAACAAATGAGCCGATTTGATGATTGCCTGTCTCACATCCTCAAGTTTGAAGGGGGATTTGTCGACCATCCTGCGGACAAGGGTGGTGCTACAAACAAAGGCATCACCCAAGCCGTGTATGACGCTTACAGGAAGACCAATAGGCGCAGTGTGAAGTTCATCGAAGATAATGAAGTCAGGGATATTTACCAGTCGAATTATTGGTTCCCTGCCAAGTGCGCCATCCTGCCTATCCCTGTCGACCTAGTCATATTTGACTCTGCTGTCAATCATGGGGTGAATCGGTCAGCAAAGCTATTACAGGAAGCTGTCGGGGTTACCGTGGATGGTGTCATTGGACGTATTACAATGGATGCAGTGCGGGAGATGGAACCAGACCAGGTGGCCGAGGACATTATTTGCTCCCGCCGTGAATTTTACAGGCGAATTGTGGATGCGAATCCTGAACAAAACGTGTTCCTGAGAGGCTGGTACAATCGGCTGGACTTGCTGGCGAAGGCGTGCAATCTGGATGCAGAGGGGGAAATTTGACGACTATCGACTTAATCAAAGCCATCCCCACACCCTATATGCTCGCAGGGATCGCAGCATTAGTGCTTGCTTCAATGGGGTTTGGATGGGTTAAAGGCGCTCACCATGAAGAGTTAAAGGCCGCCAAGTTTGAAGCCGCTATAGAGGCTATTGGCAAGGCTCAAGCAGAGCGCACGAAAGAGATCAACGCACGCAATATCAAATTGAAGGAGCAAGCCGACCATGAAAACAAACGTACCATTGATAGCCTGCGCGCTGATATTAAACGCCTGCGCAACGAACGTGCCAGTACCAATTTCTTGCCCCCAGCCGCCCCCGGTGCCAGCCGTCCTGAGCTTGCCTGTTTCGATAGAACCGAGCTTGAGCGAACGCTACAACAATTCGATAACGAAGTTACGGGACTCATTGCAGAAGGCGATGAAGCAACCGTGAATTTGGACACTGCGAAATTATGGGCGCAGGATAGATGACTTTCAGTCACCAATTCTAAACTCGCAGCAAAACACAATTATCACTGGCGGCGTCATCCAGTGCGCAAATTCGCCAGTTGATCCTGAAGTCCTTCTTTGGCAGTCTTCACACCCTTCGCGCCAGCCTTCTATATTGTCACCGACGCCTGCGCATCGTGCGACATCGTTTGGAAGATTCACTTTTGTTTCCTTTCACGCGGAGCACTATTCCAGGCTTCGACTGCCAGCTTCTTGCATTCTTCAGATTCAAGTTGGTTGTAGTTAGTGCGAAACTCGATCATCCATTCCCCACAGCAATTAGGTTTCACTATAGCCCACTTACCACCTTGACCGGCATCACAGATTTGAACATCTGTGGGCGTCTTGCCGCAAGGGCATTGGGCTAAATATTTCTGTTGTGGTTCCGCTGGAATACACACGCCAACACACTCCCCCTCTGGGTAGTTGCAGCCGCTTGGTGCGTGTTGGCAGGTTCCGGCTGTGGTTGTAGTGTTTTTCGCGCTCAAGGTATCAGCCTTTCCTGACCTGCTGCCTCAAGCCATGACAGGCTGTGCATCATCATGTGAGGTTATGCAGATCATACATTCGTCCTCTTTCTGGTACTCATCTTGGCAGACTGGGCATACATACCAAGCCTTTACCCAGTGACACCTGCATTCTGCCGCCTCATCCTCACTGTCGTAATACTTACCGCAGGCCGTGCATTCCCATACTCTTTTAGGTTCCATGCTGTTTCCTTTCAATACTCGTGAATTACCTCGCCCTAAAGGACGAGGCTTCCAACTTCAACGGCACGAGCAAGCACAGAGGACTTTCGTCCTTTGCCTTGGCTGACAGTGCCTCGGTTGGCAGTACCGGCTATTCCAGCCGCTATCATGCGCTGTGCTTCGAGGCGGATATTTTGGGCGGCATTTTCGTCACGATCGTGCAGGATGCCGCATTTATCACACCGCCAAGAGCGGATATTCAAAGGCATGGAGGCTTGAACGTGCATACAGCAAGAACATGCTTTGGAGCTAGGGAAGAACCGGTTCACCTTGATGAATCCTTTGCCTGCTCGCGCAGACTTGTATTCAAGAAATCCGGTGAACATACCCCAGCCAACGTCTCCGATGGCTTTGGAAAGGCAATGATTCTTCATCATCCCCTTTACATGCAAATCCTCGACGGCAATGACTTGGTTTTCGTCAACCAGTCGCCGAGAAAGTTTGTGCAGCCAGTCCTTGCGCGCATTGGCCGTATGTTCATGCGCTTTTGCGACAAGTATTCTGGCTTTGTTTCTGGTGTTGCTTCCCTTCACCTTACGGGAAAGTTTCTGTTGCTTCCGTTTCAGGTTGCTTGCCGCTCTTGCCAAATGGCGCGGGTTGTCAAACTTCGACCCGTCGCTGGTGACAGCAAGATGCATGAGGCCAACGTCAATGCCGATCATCTTGCCATCGTAGGAAACGGCAGGGGCGGCAACGCCGGTTTCAGTCAGCACCGAAGCGAAGTAGCGACCGGATTTGTTGCGGCTTACAGTGACGGTCTTGATCGTTCCGGCAATCTCGCGATGCACTACGGCCTTGACATGCCCCAGCTTGGGAAGAAATATCTTGCATCCTTCTACAATCTTCACACCCTGAGGATATTGGATAGACTGCTTGCCATGTTTCGATTTGAAGTTCGGGTACTTTGCACGGCGCTCAAAAAAGTTCACGAAGGCGCGGGACATGTTCAGGCTGACGGATTGCAGCACCTGACTATGGGTTTCTGCAAGCCATTCGTATTCCTTTTTTAGTTCGGGCAATCTCTTGTTCAAAGCAAACTGTCCAAGACCCTTGCCGGTTTCTTGATATACTTTTTGAGTTTCGGCAAGGCTGTTGTTCCACAACCACCGCGCACAGCCAAACGCCTTGGCAAGAGATTCTTCTTGCTTGGGGTTTGGGTAGATGCGGATTTTGGTAACTATTAACATGACTTTAATATACACTGATTTAACAGTAAGTCAAGAGCACGCCTTATATCCCCGGCCTGAAGGCCAGGGTTTTACGGCGATTTCCAATAAGCGTCGCCTAGTGCGTACCTTCGCAGTTGCTCAGAAAGCCAAAGCGCGTCTTTGCGATCCATTCGTGACGAACGAACCAGCAACACCCCAAATCCGTCATACCCGACCCCCAGCGCTACGAGAGCAAGCCACTTGACAAGCGTAGGCAAGCCGCTCAAGATCTTCGGCGCCGCTGACTTCTGCGTTGGGCGTCAATTCGATTGCCACGCACGCTATCTCAATATCGAGCGTCCCAAACACGTCAAGTATCGCCGCCTTGTAGGTGCTGCCGAAGGTGGAACCATGTTGACGCTTAAACTTCGAAATCCGTCCAGCCATTCGGTGCTGTTTTCCATAGCCTTTGCTCAACACCACCTCCCGCCCGACAGCGCATGTTTTCTCGTTCCAGCGCGGGCCGTACCGGCGCAGTTCTTCGCGCTTGCTGCCATCAGCAAACGCCTCGTAATATTCTGTTTTCAGTGGCACAAAAAGCGGTTTCATCGCGCACTCCGTAGTTATCGTTTCCGCCCAACCCGGCGGTCAAGCGGGAGCAGCTAAAGCGGCCCCCTTACCCCTTCAGTTATGCCTCACGCTCGCCGTGGCTCCAGCGCCGACTTTCAAGATGGCGTCCCACAGTCCGCGCCGAAATACGTCGGGCTGGTTTGCTTCAAGCCACTTCGTTATAGCGGTGAGCGCTTCTGTGGCCTCTATCCCGTGGCGCAGCAATCTCGCGGCAACATCCATATCTGCTGCGCTACCGGCTTCGGCCTTGTTCATCTGTTCCTGCCACTTCATCAACTGGTTTATGTGTTCCACTTTTGTCTCCATCCATGAGGCATAACCCTACGCTCAACCTGGACCGTCCGCAAGCGTCCGGCCCCTTATCTCTGCGTTGGGCCTCATCAGTTCCGCAATCCGCGTATTCCCGTCTCCGCCGTATGGGATACAGTCGTCATCCCATCCCTCTGGCAATTCCGATGGGGAAAAAACCTCTACAGGAAATCCGGCCTCCAATGCTGCATCACGTACAATATCTCGCTGAGTTGATGTGTTGGTGGCAACATCAAGCGCATCACGTTCGGTATCCGCTACAACGACGATGGAGGTTGTCAGTTCGATTCTGTACAATTTTTGCATGTCTTTCTCCGTGGTTAAAATCCGCCCAACCCGGCGGTCAAGCGGGACGTGCCGATAACATACCCGGCCCGCCAAATACCATCGCGCCGAGTCCGCCTTGTTGCAGCCCTTGGTAGTTGTTCGCTTGCTGGCCTTGGTATGCCGCCATCTTCGCAATGTTGGCCTGCACCATCTTATTGTAGGCGGCTCGCTGCTCTGCGGTTTCTTCTTCCATCATCTTTGCCAGCCGCTCCCAGTTGGCTGCCGCCCAAGCAACAACCGCGTCCCGCTTCTCGTCGCGCTCTCTTACCGGCTTTCGGTGCGCAGCACAAAGGTCGCCCCACCGCGCCTCATGGTTGGTCACTGGCTCAAAATGGACGCCACATTCCTTGCAAACGCTGTGTTTCGGTTTCCACCATTTCATCGTTTTCTCCTCAAAGATGGCTAACTCATCATTCCACAGGCGCCCCGCGATAAAGCTGCGGGGCGCCTGTGAATTCAGGCGTTCGGCGTCTCAAATGCGGCCGTGCATTTGTCTTCGTCACCGCACCATGTCTTACAGCATTCGCCGCCGTTTGCCTCATCAGCGCACGACCACGCAACGAGCTTCGGTGGCATAGGCGCTGTGGTTCGTGCCTCGCACTCCCTCGGCAATCCATCGTGTGTGCACATGTCCTTGCCGCAGTAGTAGCAATAATCGCTTCCGCCAAATGGGTGGCATTTCATCGCATCATTCCTTTCTTCGTTTCAAAAGTCGGCGCTGGTGACACGCCGAACTAATCAATCAACCCGGACGTGCCGCAAAAGCGCGGCACGCCGGTTATTTCAGCCGTTATGCACCATTGTTCTGTGCCCTGCGCTTCTCGTGCAGTTCCAAAATACGCTTCATGTCGCCAGCAAGTCGCAGCGAGTGGCACGACGAGCACACCCTGTTTATGAGTCGCCCCATTCGCTCCCTGTCTGGCACGGTTGCGGGTTTCTCTCCGCAAATCTCACACATCTTTTTTGCCATGCTCATTCCTCCGTCTGTTGCATAACTATGCCTTCAATTCGGCTTCAAGCGCATTCGCACGGCCAGAATCTTCTGCGCCTCGTATTTTGCTGCGTCAAGACCAATGCTGGGCGGTACATTATTACCGCATCCAACCATCACCAAAGGCGCAACCACAACCACAGTCACAGCGGCCAGTACGCACTTAAGGCTAACATTGCTAAAAAAATAAAACGCAGGCAAGGCTATCGCCAGAGGCTGCGCAATCGACTGAGATACACCCCAATAATCAATCAATGAGTAGGATGCAAAAATACCCATAATTGAGGCCGCTAAAATCTCTAAACCAAAAAGTATCATTTTTCTCCTTTCGGGGCGTGCCCAGCGGGACCGTCCGCAAGCGTCCGGCACCTTATCTCTGCGTTGGGCCTCAGTCTGCACTCCGCTATGAACTTGTCGAGCGTCGTGCGTAATTGCATCTCTCCGGCCCCGCACCACGTAGCGCGCAATTCGCGCAGTCGGCAAAGTTCCACGCCAGCAGCAGCGGCAAGCATCTCTAGCCCTGGCTTAACGTCCCTAGTGCCATCATCATTCCGCATGGTGCACTTCTTCATCACATGCATTGCGTTCGTCAATTCAAAGTCCGTCGGCTGATTGAACCTCCCCACGGCTGAAGCCGGGGGATTCCGGGAGTTGTCACGCAACATGGCGTAACTCCTGCATCGAGGGCTGCACCAGCCCCAAGACCAGCGTGTTAATGGAAGAATTCTGACGACGCCTACGCTGTGCAGAATTAGCGCATATTCTGCATTCTCTTTTTCCGCTCTTGCGTATCATTGTAGATTCTGGTGTCCATGGATGACCAAACCCACATGCAAACTCAAGATTCGCGTATCGCGTGGCACTTCGTTTTACAATAGTTTCGTGACTGAGTTTTTTTCCTTTATGTTTAGCAGCGATTTTATCTTTTGTTTCTTGACTAATTATTCTGCCAATTCTAGCCAAACCCATATTTTTACAAGCTTCAGGCGTATGTTTTTTCCCAAGTAGAGAAAGGCGTATTTGTTCACGTTGTTTTTTACTTATGATCTTGCCTCTATGTGCATCACCAATTCTTTCCCGCCATTCTGGTGACATAACCACTCCTTTTCTGGATTTGCTCATTTTAAATCTTGTTTCTTCACTATGATGCGCACCTAACATAAAACCAGGCCCGGCAATTAGCGAAAGATTAAATTCACAATGACCAGTTGAACGCTCTTGATCCATCCAAAACTGTTCCGCAATCGTCATTGAGATTTTTAAAGACTGGTTATCTATTTCTCCTACAGAAAATGATTGAAGAATTTCTACTTCAAAAGCATCTTTTCCATATTTTTGGATAGCCGCTTTTAATTTTGGGCATTTGCTTTGTTTATAACAATGCTCATTCATTCGTCTCTTCAGATCAATTGTTTGGCCAATATAAGTTTTACCAGTAAATACGTGCCGAATTCTATAAATACATGGCCACAGCCAGTCGTTAAGCTTGGCTTCATTGGTTGCGCTCAACCTGAGCTTGACTTGATGTTGGATCACAGTTTCATCTCCTTTAGCGCAGCTTCGACTGCTCCGCGAATGAATTCACTCATAGGGATGCCAAGAATCGCACATGCTTGCTTGACGCGCTTTAGCATCTGCTCTGGAAAATAATAGTTTGTTCGTTTCATAATGCACACATTTAAGCACATATTGAGGATAATGTCAAGTGCATTCGCTCACCCCATAGATAAATCTAGGGGATTGCGCTCACATCCCGTTCATTTCCCTTTCAGATAAAGGTGAGTTCGTTGACTGTTGCATAGCTACTATTGTCTGCCATTTTCCATCTCTTTCGTTACCTTGTATTTCAGCCAGTCAAGAATATCCAGCTTGACACCAGTGATATGGAAGTCACGATATTCTTTGCCCCTGATAATGTTTACTATCAGATTTCTAGTATGAGGGTTGTCTGTAAGCAGAACGATCAACGAGTCGATGATGTACTCAGGATCAACAGCCCTACGTTCGACTTCGGCCTGTATCCTTTCTTCCTTCCATTTCAGTGCATCCTCAAGGTCTGACAGCTCTCGTTTAGTTAATTCTGGCGGGTTGATGGGCTGTTCTGGTTCGCTTAGATTAAACATTGTCATTCTCCTTTTCAAGTATTTCATCGTTCACCGTGTCACCAGCTCCGACTTTTGCTAGCACGTCTTTCAAGCGTTTGAGCGTGCAAATGTCGCCATCCGCCAAGTACCCGTTTTCGTCGAGCGTCAGCTGTATCGCTGTCACCAAATCGCAGCATTGTTGTGCGTATTTCGCCGCCGTTATCCGTAGCGAAATGATGTGCGCTGGCCACGGCCCATCTGGATGGCCTAAATCACCTTCAGGCGGGCTAATCCAGCTATCAAGCGCAGCGTCCGAAATACCGGCGCAGGCATTCACGCACGCGACGATTCGCCTGGCATCGGCCATGCGCCCGTCTGACACCATAGCGATTCCCTCCTCGCTGGCGCTTTCGATCCAAAAAAACTCACCTTTATTGTCGGGGGCTGCATCGACTCGCCACGGCTCTGCTGTGTGCTTCAAGTCTCCTCCTTTCACCGCTTGCGCAAGTGCGCGAAGGCGTTTGATCTCGTTTGCTGCATCAGCTTTCAGCGTCTGTATCTCAATTACATTCTTGCGTTCTGCGGGCGTTTTCGGCTGTAGCTCAAACCTCGCAGGCCATACAGATTGCAGTCGTTCAATTATGTCCATTTCAGTATCCCCTTTGAGTCTGCTAAACCTTAATTTCCAGCCGATCATTCTTTACCAGGTGAGCGCCTTGCACGTCATGTCCATCATTGAGCGCCTTCTTGATAAGCGCCTTGTCCGGTTCATATCTTGCTGGAATCTCACGAAGGTAATCCGCTGGCAATTTATCCAGATCATCGATAACCACACTGACATCGCGCTCAGGGTAAAGCTTGGCCTTGAATGTGCCATCCAGTGCCTTGATCTCGGTAATGCCAGTTCTTTGCATGTTGATTAACAAGTAATCATGCAAAGCATCTGCCCTTGATTGCAGGGCTTTCGCCCGTTTTGCAATCCTGTCGGCAGTACCCTTGACCATATCGGCTTCCGCTTGCAGATTGAGGATGACAGCAGATACTGCCCGAACTTTTTCCTCTACCGGCCATGCCTCTGCCTCTAGTGTGTCGGAAAGCGTCTGTTCATCTATATCAAGCTCGGCTAATTGCTGTGCCGTGGCGAGATATTGGGTGGAAATTTCATAGAGATTTGCCATAATCAAAAGTCCGGCTCATCATTAAAATCAGGCGGGATGGGAATATCCCCACCTTGCCACTCAGGGGCCTTCTTGATAACTTCTTTCAATTTTTCGTGGAACCCGTTAAAAATGGTCATATCCGGGTCATCCAAGTCGAACAAGATATTTTCATGCACCGGAACAGGTTTGACGTTCTTCAGTGCACCCGGCAGGGGAGTTAATCCGGCGACATTGCTATAGGTCTTTCCGTTGTTTTCAGTAGAGACAACGTTGACCATGCAATAGGCACCGACAAGTTTAGATACATCAAATGCATTGGCTTCCTCTTCGGTAAAATCCCTTCCTCGCCATGCTGCCAGATCACGCCTGAGTGACGATTTTTCATGCAAACTGACCGTATATCCTTTGCTGATTGTTAAAGGCATGGTGCGTCCGTTAATGTCGATTGTGAGCGGATTACCTTGCTCATCATCCCCGAACAATTCCCACGCGATGCGGATTTTATGCTGTCGTTTTTCGCCAAATTGTCCATTGGTTGTTTGCGTGCCAAGGTCGACCAAGCTAAAGCACCGACCAATGTAAGCCCCCGGCGGTACACGCTTAAAGTCACCACCACCACTATCTTTCGCGATAAATCCCACTTGTATTTCTCCTTGAAATTCCCGACTTCACCGGGGCGGGGTGCCCGTTACTGACATTTTCTTCTTCCGTTTTCATTACTAGATTGAAAAATTCTTGTTCCTCTTGCTGTCCCATTTGCTGCCAATACTGCATTCCACCGTCATCATCCACTTTCAAATTCCCCAGATAAGCGAAATAACATAGCCAACGAGGACAACAATGAAAACCTTGCCGTCACGCATCGGCCTGATCCATTCGGCCAGTCGCATGAGGGTAATCACAACACACCCCTCTCAGCCTCTTTGGTTACCTGATGAGTAATCCAGTCCCTGACATCCAGCCTGATATTTGCAAGGTTAATTCCACGGTCGCCATGCCCCATGATCAAATCAGCAAAATACTTCATCGTTTCCGCGTTATCTGCCATAACAACTTGTAGAGCATCAATCACATACTCAGGATCAATCATGCGCATGTAAACAGCATCCTCGATCTTCTTTTCCTTCCAGCGCCGCACTTCTTCAATCGCGGCCTTTTCTCTTTGGGTTAATTCAGGCTCATCTACTGGTTGCTCGATTAAATCAAACATGGTTTATCTCCTTTGGCTTGGTAAAATCTGCAATGGCCCGCTTGACGGCATCCAGCAATTCCTTCCGCTCGGCTTCTTTTCGATAGATGCAATTACAGGTGCATCTAATTGGCTGTGGTTGCTGTTGCTGTTGATTGATCATGTCGGCTCCTTGGTTAACTTCCCAGCAGACGATTCACGCGGTCTTGCGTAGATATTGAGTGGTGACGAAGATGTTTCCAATTCCCGTTCTTCTCTCTAATCTTCTTTATTGTTCCAACACTAACCCCGAATTTCTCGGATAGAGACTTCGCCATTTGTTTCGTCAGTATTGGCAGTTGTAATACGTGTATCACTTGTTCATCCTTCAAAATAGCTCTGCCGCAGGACTCACCCCGCCTAATTTCAAACTGGAAAATGGTTTGAGCTCTGCGGCCTTTCATTGCCATATCATTCATGTTGTCTGTATGTGTTCCGAGAAACAGGTGAGATGGATTGACGCATCTTGGGTTGTCGCATTTATGCAAGACAAACAAACCAGTCGGGATATCTCCAAATGTCATCTTGTATGAAACTCGATGCGCCCCAACCGTTTTGCCATTGATAGTAAAGTTCCCGTATCCAGTGGAAGAAATGGCACCACACCATTCCCAGCACGAGTTGTCTTTTGTTTTGCGTACCTTATTCAAGAACCTTTCAATTTCCATCTCCATCTCCATCTCCATCTCCATCTCCATCTCCATCTCCATCTCCATCTCCATCTCCATCTCCGTATCCGTATCCGTATCAGTATCCGTATCCAACTGCCAGCGCATTCAAATTCTTTGCTACTCCTGCTCTTGCTGTATCCCGGTAGTTCTTGTTTCGCCTCACGCCTTACGAAGTAGAGGGCTGTCTTGGCTAACTCGATGCCGCGCTGGGCGGTTTTTCCGGTCACGGTGTTTTGTGAGTGGGGACATTAAACACCAAGTTTAAGAAATTGTCAAACATTTTGTTAAATTAATTGTTTGACAATTTCTTAAACTTGGTGTTTAATGTGGACATGGATGATAAAGAACGCATTGAATCGTTAGGTGGAGCGGCAAAAGTCGCACAACTTCTTGGCTACAGCAAAGAGAAGGGCGGCGTCCAGCGCGTCCATAACTGGATTACGCGAGGCATACCGTACAAAGTAAAATTCGAGCATCCCGAACTGTTTTCGACCCAAAACCGCCGCGCTGGCGATACGGTAAAGGCTGATATTCATGGCTGAAATGGTTGTATTCATCTTGCTCATTTTACTGATTGGAGCGCTCGTGCTCATGTTCA
>Ga0265297_10002389_pt1 | contig 38388 bp, 35 predicted proteins | sample Munlanlwell13791_FD_192502 | JGI IMG/M metagenome (GOLD analysis project Ga0265297, IMG submission 192502) | Leachate microbial communities from a municipal landfill in Southern Ontario, Canada - Leachate well 137-91 | ecosystem: Engineered > Solid waste > Landfill > Unclassified | place...
GGGGGGCTGGTTCGTGTTCACCGCGTTGCCGAACAGGCCGGGGACGAACAGGACGCTCGTGGAGACCCGGGCGTCGTTGTGCCGGACCGAGGAGTCGTAAGCTGTCGTGCTCCCAGGGAGCTCGTTCAGGTGCCATAGGCCGACCGTGTAAGCATCGGTGGTGAGCGCGATGAGGGGAGCGCCGCTGATGTTGAGCCCGCTATAGAGGTCCTTCACCTTCACCCGGGCGTCCACCGTCATACTCGATATGGCCTGGGTGGTGGGGACGTACTGCTCGCTGCCTGCCGCACTGGCCTTGGCGTCCCAGATCTGGGGCGGGCTGACGTCCACGACGACGTTCGTGGAGAAGACGGGACCGAGGTTGCCTACGTAGTCTTCGGAGAAAACGGAGAGGGAGTGCAGCCCCTCGGAGAGGGTCCTGGCCGTGTAGGTCCCGGGGATCACTTCCTCGATGGAGTCGAGGGTGAGGTGCAGGGCTTTGACGCCGGAGGCCACGCCTCCCGCCACGGGGTCAGTGCCTGAGAGGACGACGAGGGTGGAGGTGCTCAGGATGGTCCTGCCCAGGAGGTCCGTCCTGGTCCCGCCCAGGATCTGGAAGCTCATCGAGGGGGCCGTGCCGTCCACGGCCACGGTGGAGTACTGGAGAAGCTCTTTGTGACCCAGGACGTCCTCGCTGAAATAGGAGAGGGTGTGCAGTCCGTCTGAAAAGGATGAGAGGCTGAAGGTAGAAGAAAAGACGGAGCCTGACCCTGTGTTCAAGTTCCTCGCGATGAGCGTGCCGCCTTCCCAGAATTCCTGGTAGGCTACGCCTAGACCGATTCCGTCTCCCACGGAGAGCAGGTCGTCTGTGGAGATGAGGACCACGGGTTTAAAGCGGGGGACGAAGGCCTGGCCGGATACGATTGCCGCGGGCAGGAGGGCTGTCCTGGGCGGGAGGGTGTCGTGGATGATCTCGAACTCGGCGCCGTACACCGTGGTGGAGTTCATGACGAAATCAGTTGCAGAGGCTTGGAGCTTCCAGATGCCGTCGTCGAGGTAGGCCGGGTCGATGACGTCGCCGGTGCTTACATGGAGTGATGTCGCACCGACAGGGCCTTTGTTCAATGTCTGCACGAGGCCGAGGTCCAAGCGCGGAGCAGGGTCGTAGTCGTCGGAGACCGTGGCGGAGATGGTGAAGCCAAGCTCGCCGATGGTGAAGGTCTTGCCGTCGTTGGGGGAGAGGTCAGCGACCTTCGGAGGCGTGGTGTCGACCAGGACGACTTGGACGTTGGGCGGCTGCTCCAGGTGCCCCACGTTGTCGCGGCTGAAGAAGACCACGGCATGCGTTCCGCCCGAGAGGGAGAACGGCCCTTTGTAGTAGGGGTCCAGGCAGCGCGGGTCGGTGGGGCTCGGGCCGCTGCACACCTCAGGATTCTCCAAATCCAATAGGAAGTAGGTGGTCGCTATCCCGGACGCGGGGTCGCCAGGGTCCTTGGCCGTCACCGTGATTGTGCTCTTGCCTCCCACGAGGAGCTCCGGGCCGCCGGGGATGGGTGGGATAGAGTAGGAGAGCTCGCTCTTGGGCGTCGCGCTGTCCACGTAGATCACGGCGGTGCGCAGGGGTTCGTAGTTCCACACCCTGTCGCGGCTGCCATAGGCTACGGTATGGACCCCGTTGGAAAAGGGAATGGGGCCGGTGAACAGGCTGAACTGAGCGGATGTCGCGTCGCTCAAGCCTGCGGAAAGCAGCTGGGGGGAGGGATCCAGGGAGTAGAACGTGTTCCCAGGGCCGGAAGCCGGGAACACGGTATCCGTGGATTCGAAGACGAGCTGCCGGTCCTGGGAGGTGAAGAGTCTCCCCGTTTGGGCGTCGAGGTACTCGGCGCCTGGGCCAACGAATGCGGGAGTCGTGACGGGAGCGTAGCCGTCAACATACAGGGTGGTGCTCCTCAGGGTCTCGTAATTCCCGAACTTGTCCCGGCTGCCGTAGGCCAACACCCACATGCCGACAGGGATGGACATACTTCCTTGATAAACCTGGAAAGAGGACGAGGTTTGGCGGTTGAGTACGGATGGGATGACGTCCGAGGTCGAGGCCAAAATGAAGAAGGTCTTGTCATTTCCGGACGGAGGTGAACCCTGGTCCGAGACATCGAAAGACACCAGGCTGAGGGAGGAGATGAAAAGGCGGTTGGATTCATCCAGGAATTGCGGCCCTTGGATGACCAATTGGCTCACAGGCGGTTCGGTTTCCCCATGGGCCGTGATGGATGCGATATGGATCTCTTCTTGGTTGGAAACCTTGTCCAGGGAGAAGTACCAGATGGTATGAGTGCCGATGGTGAGGAAGAAGGGCGCGCTGTAGACGGGATTTTGACAGAGAGGGCGAACGACGGGAGTACTGACGGAGAAACCGCATTCGACGGGGCTGGTGTCTATGAATACGTAGGTGGTGGAAGGGCCGCTCAAGACGTTGTCGATGCCGGGGGGGTCGACGGCGGTGAGGGAGAGGGAGCTGTCGGCTGTGATGAATAAGGCTTCCCCCATAACGGTGGAGGTGCCGAGGATGGCCAGGGTTGTCCGAGGGGGGACTGCGTCAACCGAGACAGCGATGGAGTGAATGGGCTCCTGGTTGAGTGCCTTGTCAATGCCGGCGAAATGCAGGAAGTGGAAGCCTTCCGGCAGTTGAATTGTATCAACGACCATTTCCGCAAGCGCCCGGGCGGTGGATGTCGATCCATCAACCTGGTACTTAACCATCAAAAAACCTTCGCGATCTTCGTCCACCAACTCGGGGTCAGTACCTCCAAGCTGGAAAAGAGTGGACGAACTGACCAGAAGCGAATCTTGGGCGATGGGGTGAGAAGGCCCCAGGACATTGACTGTGGAAACCGGCGGCGTTCTATCAGGCGCAAGCGCAGCCCCGCATATCATGCCCAGGTTATTGGTGCATTCTCCATAATATGTCTTGAATGCGTCATTGGACCTGAAGTGCCAAACGAGCTCACCTGGGACAACATCGCTTTCTGTGGACAATTTCACACGCATGTCCATGCTGACGAGACCATTCTCCGGGAGGAAGTCGCTGTCTATTGAAAAATGAAGGTGAAAGAAGAAAGTATACCCTGGATAGATATCCGCTGGGCCCAATTGAGACATGGTCGAAGTGACAAGCCATGAAGGAGTGTCGGAAAGTTCAACCTGGACTCCTGTCAACGGGCCATTGCTTTCTGAGCGATTCTCCACTGGGAGGACGATGGTTCCTCTGTCGCCTGGCTCGACATAGGGCGCGCCGGAATGCAGCGCATTAGCCCTTCTCGAGCAAAGGACACCGACGCACGCCAGCGCAATCCAAAGACGCTTGGTCATTGTCCGTTTGGTCTTGGCTTATGAGACTTCTTCAGTTTCTTGACTTCCTGCCAAATTCTGTCAACACCGACGCCTTCAAACAATGCCTTCTTCTCCTTACGGGGCAAACGAACGTCAACGTAGTCGTATGCTTCGGACTTGGCTTCTGGCTCCAGTATTTCTAGGGACCCGTAGGGGATGTTCTCAACGGTTCCCGGGGGGTATGGCTTGTCGTACGCGGAGACATCCAGTCGCACCATGATTCCATCGTGCTGCCATTCCAGCACAGCCATGATATCCTTGCCATATCCTCTGGAGGCCTTGATCCCCCGATCATCCTCCCTGCCCAGGACAGTGAAACAGTTCGCGATAATATCGCTTCGGGCTTCAGCGAATGACGGCGATGCCGGAGACATCCCGCGCATCGCCAGCTGAATCCCAGCAAGTCGCCCCTGTCTAAAGTAGAAACTCGCCTCCCAGAACCAAGGGCTGCTGATTGAAAGAGGTCCTTCGATGTACATGTCGTCCGACAGCGATGGGTCGATGCCATAGAGATCAGTTGTCTTGCCAGCCAAGTAGCGCTCGCCGACTGCCAGGGATCTCACATTGGGTCTCAGCGACAGAAAAACATCCTGAGTCATACCGAGTTCAATCCCAGGCAATTCACGCGGTAGGAGTACCTGTGGCAGCTTGGCTGCCCCGTCTGCCCAGAGATTGCCGCAAATAAACAAGACTCCGATGAAGTGCATGTTCACCTGTATCTGCACAAGGGTCGCAGTATCGCGCCCATTCCAGACTTCTCATCCGCCCTTGACGCCCAAAATACGGCTCCAGGACACGGGACTCCTTCCAGATGCCCAGTTATCCCATTCTTGACTGCTTCTTGTATCGCTGGGTCATTGGGGTCAGTGGGAGGGCTCGGCCCTTGCAACAAGACCCGGCCAATTGCGATTCCTGTCTCGTGGTTCATGTGAGCCATGACAACCGTAGCGTCGGTGGCGCCCGAGTCATAGTCGGTCACCTCTCGGGCATTTGTCGCCTCTTTCGCCAGGTTGCTGCCAAACCCCACTGCTAGCATAGCGGCTCGATAAATCTGTTCCAAGGCAATCTGACAGCCTGGCGGAGACGTTTCGATGCACTGGGCATTCGCCCAACCGCGAGCCGCTCCATAGAACATGCGGTCTGCCTTGCAGTAGGCCGTATCCGCGCAACCCGCCATATCGACGCCCGATGGTTGATCTATTACATTTGCATAGATGGGCTCACCCGTCCAGCCATCGGGACCTAGATTCACAGGCCAGTCATATTCGGCAGCGCTGAATATTTTGGGTAGAATTACGTGCTCGCCGGAAACCTTCCAGAAATCAAACCAAAGATAGGTCTTGTCCTTGATTGCTCCAATCCGATCCCAATTCGGCATCTGAATTTGGACCGAGCTCGCACCAAGGCGAGCGCGGACACCCGCGACTGGCGCAACGGTAGACTTGAACACGACAGCCCTGGATGGGCCTCCTTCGCACTCCTTGTCTATCCCGATCTCCACTTCCGGCAGGATTCTCGTGATGCACACCATTGGTGAGCCCTCCGTACACTCGGGACATTCGCCTTCCGTGCGGGCAGCACCGTCTGGGGCCAAATCCCTGAAGACAGTTGACGCAATCCCAAACCTGTCGGTTCGGGCGCTGACGACGGTCAATTCTCCGACGACGGGATACTCGGGGGAAGGCGAAATCCTGAAAGTGACCGCGAAGTTGGGCACACCTCTGCCTGAAATCTTGTTCACGACTCGCAGAACGAGAGGGTTCAACGCCGTCTCGCCGATCCGCGCGACATCGTCGCAGTGGACCTTGGTCAGGACGATTGCTGGGCTGAAGGTTACGGGAGTGGATACGGCGGAATGCCCCACCCGGTCAACCACCTTCGCCGTGACCGTGAACGACGCTCCGACCAACTCCGAGTTCGGCACCCCCGAGTAGCTCCAGTCCACGGTTCTTCCGTTGATGCCGGGCAGCTCCACCGGGAACAAGAAAGGGTCCGAAAAAGGCACCCACTTCGATCCATCCCATACCGTCCCAGACGAGCGGTCCACGATCTGCAATTTCACCTCAGCGACATCGCAGTCGTCCGCGGCCGTTCCCACTATGGCCGGCAGCGTCGAAATAGTGGAGTTGTTGGTCGGCTGTGTGACGGCGATGCGAGGTGTCCCAATCCCGCCGGTCCCCTCGACGCAGAGGTTCACCGGCTTGTCGGTCACGTTGTATGGGAAGTCGCGGGCATAGAAATGGAGTGTCCCCGGACCATGCCCGGCGTACTCGGTCAACGGCGCCGAGAACTCGAACCTCTCAGAGCCTGGCACATAGACTGGGTAGGCCCCTCCTTGGTTGGCCCCTGTGTTGGAATAGAGGAATTGGCTGTTGTAGGCGTCCAAGCCGAAGTAGACATCTCGGAGCGACACGCCATCCTCCGCAACGCCCCGCACCGTATCGGTGGAGACAAACACCGTCATCCCAGAACCGTCCGCCGGATGGGATAGCGTCAGTGAGGGCGCAGCGCTGTCCAAGTAGAAGGAAAAGTTCGTGCTCGCCGAGCATGGCTCGCTGCCCGTACGGGAATAGGTGTAGTCAATCGTGACCGGTATGGGTTGCTGAGTCGCTGACGGGTATTGGCATCTCCACTCGGTCCAACAGTCCGGGCAAGTTCCCCTCCAGGCGACTGTACACGCCCCTCCGGCGTTGGATTTGACATCGTTGGTTTCGGTACAGGTCGGCTGGCTGCAAGTCAGGGTGAACCCCGGGTCGAGTACCCCGAACAATGCGTCTGCCGGCGAGAGGATTGAGCCTGGGATGAAACCCTCAGCCAGATTGATCGCACAGCCTGCGGCGGAAGCGCGGGAGGCATTCAACAGGAATAGGAACGCCCAACAAAGCAGAGCTGCTATCTTCTGCGACCTCGGCGCGTCCAAGTCGCCTACCTCCTACTGTCTTGGCGAGATGGTTGTCGTTCGCTGGCTGCGAGTGCTCAGTACTTTCAGAAGTATAAGCGGATTTCGCAGTTTGTCAACGACAACCTGTGACACCTTGTGCCACATGTGTCACAGCAGGTTCTCCGACGGAGGAATGGGAAATGTCGCAGGGAAGAGATTGACTGAAGGAAATGCTTCCCCTGCGCAGCGCTCTGAAGTAGAATACGGCCATCATGGACAGAGAAACCCCTGCCGACACCCGGCCGCTTGAGGATCTGCCGATCCTGACCCCGCGCCAAATCATCGACCACTTCGGCAAGAAGAAGGACCAGGGCGAGCCCCCCGACCGAGCCCTGGTCGAACTCCCCGACTTCATCTCCATGCTCAAGGCCGTAGGCGCCTTCGAACTCGACCGCCGCGTCCTCCTGAGCTACAGCTCACCCAAGATCCGGCTCATCGAGCCCCCCATCCAGAAGGACCACAAGGTCTGCTATATCTTCCCGGACCACTTCAACCGCATGGGGATAATCCTGACCTTGAGACAGGCCTACAGCCTTCCCCTGGCCGCCATCCGGGACCTCCTGGAGCACTTCCCAGAGGAGCATCACGACCTCATCATGGAGCGCAAGTTGGAGATAGAGGAACTGCTGGACACGGCCAAGATGCTCAAGAACGGCTACCAGCTCAAGGACCTCATGATGGCCAAGGCAGCGGATGTCATGCTCCAGGATCTGATGTCCTCAAGCCAGGCCGTGAACGCGGCCCTGGAGCCGGGAGACACCCTGCGCCGGCTCCAAGAGAAGCTGATATTGGCCCGGCTGGACGAGATGAAGACCTGGGTCAGCTCCGGGAAATGGCAGGAATTCCTGCGGCTGGAGTCGGCCCAGGACCTCAAGGATCTAGCGGCCAAGAGGCTCTTGACCAAGAACATTGTCCGGAAGGTCTTGGCCCGGCGGGCGCGGCTGGACAGGATCTGATGCCGGGAATCGACCGGCTCTTGACTGTGGATGAGGTGGCGGCTTGGCTCCAGGTCAAGCCCCGGACGATCTATCAATGGGTCCACGAAGGTTATATCCCGGTCATCAAACTGGGGGCTTTGGTGAGGTTCGATCAGGCCAGTCTGATGACTTGGGTCAAGAAGCGGGAGGCCCCGGGCAGGGCCGGCCGAAGGCTTGATGTCGAGATCGCCTGACCTCTTTTTCCCCGAGAAATAGGTCGCTCCAGCACCCACTTAAGGGCGCAATAATCTTGGCACGGGGTATCTTACAGGGTCTCTTGCTCCCTATCAGGCATGTAAGAGGGGGGGTGCCCTGAACCCCGACCGCTGAAAGCCACGTGTTTCGCTTTCTTTTTTCGCCCGCCTCATCCGCGCTTACGGCGCGGTTGCTTCCCGACCCCGCCCCCACATCCACCAGTGGTATGGTGCCGGGGTCGGGAAAGACGGCGGGCTAAGTGCTTGCGAATATCGGTCATTTAGGGGGAAAAATCATGGATCATCGGGTAAGGGAACGTAGCGTGATTCCTGCCTCAGTGAGTCGATGATGAAGCCGTCTATGCGCTTCCAGATGTAAGAGACGAACCGTACGGGTTTGGGGTTTCCACAGCGGTCTCGGTAGTTCAAATCGTAGGATTTGACCTGGCGGTAGAGGATTGGAATCGCTCCGGAGAGCAGGTCCTGGCCATGGCGTTTCAAGCGGTGCGGGGACAACTTTACATGGAGCCGGAAGATCACGAAGCCGATATGGCGGAGGACGATCTCATCACGGCTTCGCCTGTATCCTCTCTTGGCTAGAGCAAGGAGCTTTCTTTCCTCAGCCAGGGTAATCTTGGGGTAACGCCGGATGGTCGGGAATAGGAAACCGCTGGGCTTATGCGGCGGCAGGAGGTCCTGCGATCCGCCGCATGAGCGCGAGGCACTTGCCGGCGCGCCTTTCACCTTCGGCGACGGGGCTGCCGGCCGCCAGGTGGCCCTCCAGGCTTAGGAGGAACCGTCCATCCGCCAGCAGCCGCGCCGATTCCTCCCTCAAGTATTGGCGCACATCGGCCGGCGCGGCGTTGATCTTCTCTCCCGCTTCCGGGTCACCGTCCAAGAGCGCGATCACGTCCTCGAGATCCTTGCTGGCCTGGAAGTCCTCGCGGCCGCGGTCACGGAAGGCTTCCAGCTTGGAAGCCAGCAAGTAGGGCATCGAAAAGACGTAGACGCGTTCTCCGTTCGGCAGGGACGCCTGCTCGGCGTTGGCCACCCCGTCCCGGTACCACCGGTTGCTGAATCCCAGGACGGCTCCTTCGGTCGGCATCACATCCACCTTTATCCCGCAGAACATCCAACGGCAGATGGGCGCGTCCTCCTCCATGGAATGCTTGAAGCCCAGCGCCCGCAACTCGGCTTCGAGCGCGTAGTACTCGACCCGCCTCGCGAGCTCGACGACGCAGTCGACGTCATCGGTCGCGCGCGTCCCGGGAGCGGCGGGGTCGGTGATAAAGAGGTCGATCGTGGCGCCGCCGACAAAGACGACCTTCTCTTTGAGCTTCTTGAGCCCCTGGGCGACGATGCCCAGCATCTCGATGTTGCGGGAAGGCGTCTTAGGAGCCATGGAGACGGCGCTTCAATTCCTCGCTCGCGAGCTGACGTTCGCGCGCGCGGCCGACCCGGAGGGCGTCGACGAGCGCCAGGAGCTGATGCAGGGCAGGATCCCTCAGCGCGGCCTCGGGGACCGAAGAGTACAGCGGCTCGATCGCCTGGCCCCGGACAGTCCCGTCGCCTGACGGCCATACATACTGGTCGTTGTCGTTCGACACGATCTCATTGGAGAGGGGGGGTGCCGAATGGGCCGTCGGCACGCCGCGGCAGATCGCGCCCGGCTCGGCCGGGTAGACGTACTTCAGTCCGTGGAGGACGAACTCCAGGAACGCCGGCCAGTTTATCTTCTTCTTGGAGCTGTCGAGGAGTCTTGCGCGTTTGCTCCGCTCCAAGGACGTGCTGACCTCGGAGAGCGACAGGCCCAATTCTTGGGCCAGATCGACAAGCCGCCAAGCCCGGCCTTCGGAGGCGGCCAGCTTGAGCAACACGAACACATCCTGTGGCTTTAATCCGCCGGCTGATCCCATAGGCAGAGTATAACAGGTCTTTTCGCATTTCGCAAATCGCGAAACGAAAAACACAAAGACCAGCCAGCAACTTTCTGCTTGAAAATGCTCGGGATCTTCGCGGCCTGTTCTCAGTATCGCAATCGAGCGACTGCGGCTCTCAAGAAGTCCGGGGCCAGATGGGCGTAAATCTCGGTCGTCTTGATGCTGGAATGGCCCAGGAGTTTTTGGACCGTGTAGAGGTCCGCTCCGCTCATGACCAGGTGGCTGGCGAAGGTGTGGCGCAGCGTATGGATGGAGGCCCCCTTGATGCCGCAGGCGCGCGCCAGCTTGCGGAAGTCGCGGGTCAGGATGTTGCCCTCATGGGCCCCGCCGCCTTGCGTGTGGAAGATGTAAGGGCTCCCCCCTCTCGGCCTTGCGCTGAGGATCTCGGCCAGGCGCACGGTCATGGGAATGTGCCGCGCCTCATAGTCCTTGGGATGCCAGCCGTCCTTGGCTTGGACCGTGACCGCCTTGCGGTTGAGGTCCACGTCGGCCCAGGTCAGATGCGCCAGTTCATCGCGCCGCAGCCCGGTGTGCAGGAAGGTCTCGATGATGGGCCCCAGCCTGTCGCCGGCCGCTGACAGGAGCGCGCGGACCTCCTCGGCGCTCAGGTAGCGGACCTGCTTCTTGGGCTCCCGGATCTTGCGCACCGACTTGGCCGGGCTCTGGGAGAGCGCGCCCCAGGCCACGGCCTTGTTGAGCATGGCCTTGATGGTATTGAGTTCGCGGTTGAGCGTGGACGGCTTGGCCCCCTGCTCGCGTCGCCAGGACTTGTAGCCTTCCAGCTTCGAGGCGGTCACGGCGCCGAGCTTGTCGGCCTTGATGAACTCCGTGAAATGCCCGAGCGTCACGACGTCGCGGTCATAGGATTTCGGCGCCTTGTTGCCCTTGGCGTAGGTCAGATACTCCGCTATGAAGTCCTTCAGGCCCCGATCCTTGATTGCGAAGCCTATTTCCTTGCGCTCCAGCTTGACCTGGATGTCGGCCAGGGCCAGTTCGGCGAGGCGTTTAGACCTGCCGATCCGCTTGCGGACCCTGCGGCCGTCCACCGCATAGTCGAGATACCAGACCGTTCCCTTCTTGCCCGACCAGGAGTATATGCGCGCCATGGATATCCGCTACCGGCAGCCGATCGACAACCCGATCAACAGGCTGGCGTCAGGCATGCGGAAATGATGGCAGAAATATGGCATAAGTGCAAGGGGGCGAAAAGAAAGGAGAACCGGCTTTTCCTGACTTTCGCCGATTCTCCGTCGATAAGCCCTAGAAAATGGTTCCGGCGACGGGTGGCGCGTAGGGGATTTGAACCCCTGATCTCTGCCTTGAGAGGGCAGCGTCCTAGGCCGCTAGACGAACGCGCCGCTCGTCGCCGAGCCCTACCGTGGAGGGCTCGGTGCCGCAGGGACATGTCGTGCTCCTTGCCCTGCGGCGCCGGGACAGGCATTATACTAATTTTGATAACATGTGCTCGTGCGGACCGGCGCTCTCTGTCTCGCCTGCGCGCTGACGTTTTCCGCCTGCGCCTCGGTCCTCGCGCCGGCCAAGCCCCGCTGGCCAGCCTTCCCGGACGCCAACTTCATGCATGTCGGAGCCTTCCTGCAGGTGAGCGGCACCGGCCGCGCCCGAGGAAAGATCACCAGCGACGCCCAGCGGATGTCCCTGAGCCGAGATACCGCCCTGCTCGACGCCTGGCGGCGCCTGCGCTCCTATCTCGAAGGCTTGCCGCTGTCGGACGGCTCCACCGTGGGACAGCAAGCGGCCGGTTCCAAGGAGTATGAGTCGGGGCTGGACTCCCTGGTCCATTCCGCGGAGATCGCCTCCTCCCGATTCGACGCGGACATGGCCGCCGTGGTCCTGCGCCTGCCCAAGGGACGGGTCAACGCCGCTCTCGGGACCGAGTACCCGTAGTTTACCTGCTCTTTACCAAACCGCAACAGCCGCGCAACAGCCCGGAGGAACCCTATCGCCAGATAGGGACTGGTATGCTGCGCCTCGTTGAGGGCCGTTTCCTTGGAGGCCTGCTGCTCGCCGTATCTCTTCCCGCCTGGGCGAGCGGAGCTGGGTACCCTATCCTCTGCCCTCCAGGCACCGGGATCGTCTCCACCGGCGATCCAGCCTCCCCGTACAAGTGCTCGGCCAAAGCGGCGAGCGCCGGATTCAGCGTCACTCCCGGGAAGACTGGGACGGAGGAGGAAAAGGAGCCGGAGAAGAGCCCCGCGGCGTCCGGCTCGGCGCAGACCCGCTGCGCCGGCTTCAACGCGAGATTCACCCCCTTCCACCAGGAGAGCAGCCGGACCTACGCGGACATGCGCGTCGGGCAGGAGAAGGCGGAGGGGCGCTTGCGCGGGCTCATCGCCCAGCAGCAGGCCCTGAGCCAGCAGCTCAAGCGCCAGGCCTCGCAGTCCAATATCTTCCAGATCCGCGCGGTGCTGACCCAGCAGGCGCGCTCGGTGGACGCGGACGTCAAGACAAAGCAGGGCATGCTCGACAAGCTGGCCTCCCGCAACGAGGACGCGCGCGGACGATGGCAGGCGAGCTACGCGTCGAAGGCCAAGCAGTTCCTGGCCGAGCGGCCGGCCGGATGCCAGGTGGACGTACTCAAGGAAGACGGAAAGTAACTACCGCACGTCGTCGCCGTTCTGGTCGACCTTGACCAGAGGCCGCTTCGAGACCTTCTCCAAGGACTTGCCAATCTTCTCAAGATCGCCGATCACCGCGGCCCAGGCCTTTTCCGGGGCCATGAGCCGGGAAGCGGCCTTCAGGACCTGTTCCCGGGTGACCGCCTGGACCCGCTCCACGAACCGGTCGAGGAAGTCTTCGGGGAGGTCGTGGATCCGCGTGAGCAGCACCGCGTCGGCCAGCCCGTCCTGGGTCTCGAGCCTGCGCACGAACCGGCCCACGATCACGGCCTTGGCCGTGGCCAGCTCGCTGTCGGTGACCTTCTCGCGCGCCATGCGGCCCATGTGGTCCAGGACGGCCGCCACCGACTCGGCCGTCGCCTCGGTGCGCACCGCGGCGCTCACCATGAGGCAGGCTCCGCTGCGCTGGACGCTCACCCCGGAGTAGGCTCCGTAGGTGTAGCCCCGCTTCTCGCGCAGGTCCTGCATGAGCCTGGCGGCGAAGGAGCCTCCCAGGACCTGATTGGCCAAGAGCATGGGGAAGTAATCCGGGTCCTTCTCGGTCACGGCGAGGCTCCCCACGCGCAGGACGGACTGCGACGAGCCCGGACGGTCCAGGACGGCCACGCGGATCCCGGCCGGCCCCGCCTGGGGCGCGGGAACCGGCCACATGGGAAGGCTGATCGGCGCCGTCCATGCCGCGAAGGCCTGCTCCAGAAGCGCCTGGAGCTTCTCCCGGGTCGCATCCCCCACCACCACCAGCAGGGCGTTCGAGGGGACGAAAAGCCTCTCGTGCAGGCCATCCAGCTGTTCGCGCGTGATGCGGCCGATGGACGCCTCGGTCGGAGCGATGGAGCCGTAGGGATGACCGTTGAAGACCTTCCTGTAGATGGCCACTTCCGCCAGGAAATCCGGGTCGCTCCGCTGCACCTGGAGCTCCGAGAGCATGTTCCGCTTGCGCAGTTCGACCTCTTCGGCCGGGAACGACGGCGCGGCGGCGACCTCTGCGAGCAGCGCGAACATGCGGCCGGCGGACTCCGCCAGGGAGTGCGCGTGCAACACGTAGTGGTCCGGCGCGGCCTCGGCCTCCACGCTCCCGCCGAACGCATCCGCCTCCTCGGCGATCTGCTTGGCGCTGCGCGAGGCCGTGCCTTCGGTCAGAAGTCCCGCCAGGGCCTCGGCGAACCCGGGTTCCCGGCCGGCGGTGTAGACCGCGCCTCCGCCCACGGCCAGCCTGGCCGTGACCAAGGGGAACCGATGGTCCTCCACGAGGACCACCGCGAGCCCGTTCGAGATGGAGAACCGCTGCGGCGCGGGAGCCTGGTACCGCTTGGCCGTCCCCACCTTCGGCTGCTTCGCCATGTTCGGCCGCGCCCCCCCCTGCGCGAGCGGAGAACGTCCGCGCTCCGGGGACCGCGCTTCCTTAAGCGCAGCCCCCTGGCATTGGCCCGCGAGAAGCAGAATGCATGAGAACACGAGGGTCATCGGGCGGCCTTCAACCGGAAGATATTCGCCTTCGTGGGGAGAAGATGCTTGGACGCGGCGGCCTTCACGTCATCGGGGCTCACCGCCATGAAGCGCGAGAGCTCCTCGTTGGCGACGGCCGGGCTCCCGTCGAGCAGGGCCGCTCGCAGCACGGCGTACGCGCGGCCGAGAGTCGTCTGCAGGCCCTGGATCGTCTCGGAACGGAGCTTGGTCTTGGCGCGCTCGAGCTCCTCGGGAGGGACCCCCTCGGCCGCGATCCTCGCGGCTTCAGCCAGGACGAGGGCGGCGACCCCGTCCGCGGAGACGCCGTCCTTGGTCAGGATGAACCCTCCGAAGAGGCCGGCCTCCTTGAACTCCTCCACGTCCGAGACCGGGAAGCCGAGCCCCCCGGCGTAGGGCTCGTCCACGGCCACGGCCACCTGCTTGTCCTTCACCAGGAGCTGGTAGAGCCTGGAGCTCTTGCCGTGGAAGAGCATCCTCCCCAGCAGAGCCATGGCGTAGTATCCCTTCGAACCGCGGGGTGGCATGTCCGACCACACCACGGCCAGGCCCGGCACCTGCGCGTGGACGTCGGTCACGTCGAAAGCCCGCTGCTCGGACTGCGGCTTCTCCGACAGGTCCGGCTTGGCCGGGGTCTCGGCCCTGTTCGGGATCCAGCCGAAATAGCGGGTCAGCAGCGCCTTGGCTTGGCCGGGCTCGAAATCGCCGGCCACGGCCATCATCAGGTTCGAAGGGGCGTAGTGCCGGTCGAAGAACAACCGGACCTCCTTCAGGGTGGCGCGGTCGAGATCCTCGAAGGTGCCCACCGTGGGATGCTGGTTGGCCCAGTTGGAGAAAGCCCGGCCCGGGATCTCGTAGCACAGGAGCGGGATGTACGGCCGGTTCTCCACGCTCTGCCGGATCTCCTCCTTGACCACGTCCACCTGCGTGCGCATGTTCTTCTCCGACACGTCCAGGGCGCTCAGGCGGTCCGCGTCGAGCCAGGCGGCCAAGGCCAGGGCGTTGGAAGGCAGTGTCTCGTAGTAGAAGGTGAAGTCGTTGTGCGTGGAAGCGTTGTTCGCGGCGCCGTGCGCCTCCAGGATCCGGTCGAAGCGTCCCCTGGGCACATGCGCGGAGCCCTCGAACATGAGATGCTCGAAGAGGTGCGCGAAACCGGAGAGTCCGGGGCTCTCGTTCCGGCTCCCGGCCGCGGCCATCAGCGTCAGACTCACGACCGGCACGGACGGGTCGCGGATGAGGAACACGCGCAAGCCGTTGGGAAGCGTGAACTCCTCGTAGGGGATGGACTGGGCGAAAACCGGCATCCCGGCCGCGAGGAGACCGAGCGACAGCGCCAGGGCCCTCATCGCCCCCTCCCCTTGATCCTCACGGCTCTGGGGAGCCCGTCGTCCACACGACGGCGGGGTCCCCGCCGAGCCTCCGTCTTCTCCGCGTTCACGATCATGCGCAGGCTATCGACCCAATACGGCTCCCCGTCGTAGCCGCCCCACACTCCCCGGAAAACGAAGCCCGCCTCATCCAGGAGACGGATGATCTCCGAAAGGGAGTACACCCGCAGCCCCTCCCGGCATGGGGCGCTCCCCCCCCGCGGGGTGAAGGCGCTGCAGTCGAGCCGGCCGGTGCGCAGGTCGAAGCGGCTCTCCCGAGCCCCGCGCGGGCCGGCCTCGAGCCTGCGCACGACCCACTCGCGGTTGAGCAGATCGAGGAGGAGCTTGCCCCCCGGCCGGAGCGAGCGCTGCGCCCCGCGCAGGCAGTCGAGGTCCTCGCGCTCGGAAGCGAAGCAGCCGATGGGGTTGCGCAGGTTGAGCACCGCGCTGAACTCCTCGCGATAGGGGATGCGGCGGGGATCGTTGACCGCGAAATGGGCGGTGAGATTCTCGGCGCGAGCCATCTCCCTGGCCGAGACCAGCCCCTTGGCCGAGCTATCCATGCCGACCACCCGGTAGCTCCGCCGGGCCAGTTCCAGGGTCTGGCACCCCGACCCGCAGCCCAGGTCGAGCACCCGGGCCCGGAACTTGAGCCCCAGGAGCTTGTCGATGCCTTCGACCTGCCTACGGATACGGGAACGGGCTCCGGATTCTTCGTCGAGTGCGCGCTTCAGCCAGGGGAGGGGCATAGGCGCCTGGATCAGCGCTTGCGGCGGAGCGCGTCGACATCCGCGAGCTTGAGCCTCTCCGCCTTGCGGGTCTTGCCGGTCTCCAGGTAGAGACGGAGCTTGGCCAGGCAATCCTCCCAGCTCTCCCGGTAGCGACGCAGGAGCTTCTCGCCCGGACCTGCGGAGGAGAAGCCCGCGTGGACCACGGTCACCTGCGACCCTCGGGGTCTGGATTCGATGTGGAAAGTGATGAGAGCCGGGACTCCCCGAGGACGGGAAGGCTTGTCCCATATCCAGGCGACCTTCGTCCCGGGCTCGAGATCCACGAACACGCCCGCGGCCTCCACGTCCTTGCCTCCGCCCTTCGAAGGCCAGACCATGCGGAAGCGGCCCATGTTCCGCGCCTCGGTCTCCGCCCTATCGAGCCACCAGACGCACAGTTCGCGGGCCGAGGTGAAGCATCGGTAGACCTGCTCGGGCTTGGCACGCACGAAAGCCGAGATGCGGATGTCTGCCGTCTCGACGGATGGGGAGGACATTATCGGATGGACCGCCCTTCGGGACCGTCCTTAAGGACCCGGAACGTGTTGACCAGATGGTTGAACCTCGGCTCGTAGGTCGCGTAGCCCTCGCGCGTCGCCGGGTAGATGAGCGTGTAGAAACCGTTGTCCATGGGCAGCACGACATACGCGTGCTTGCGCAGGACGACCGTCTGCTCCCCGGAGTTGTCGCGCACGGCGCCGAAGGGGGTATCCTTCGGGACATCGACCGGCGCCGACACCACGAAGTGCAGGGCCTGCCGGTCCGCGACCGAGATCTTGTGCACATCCTGATCCAAGAACCGTTCCGGGCCGTAGACGTCTTTCAGCATCTGACTTACGTAGTCGTCCGCAGACGCGTAGAACTCGAAGCTCCCGTCCGGAAGGGAGCGCGGCTTATTGTTGCCGTACCAGCGGACGCTGAGGGTCGGCACGCCGTGGTAGAACTGGTGGTCGAACGGGCCCACGAAGGTGTAGTTGTAGTAGCCGGGGCCGGTGGAGTCCAGATAGCCGGTCCATCCCCACGGGACCTGGAAGAGGACGTCCCCGGTCTTGGGATGGAAGTCTATGTACTTAGGGGGCGTGCATCCGAAAAGTGCCGCGGCCATCGCTCCGGCGAGGAGAATCCTGCGAGACATGTTCCAACGGATTATAACAGCCTGCCCCTGGGTTGTCTACTCTCTCTCGTAAAGGACGAATCCGGCGCTCTGGGACCAGACCAGCGCCGTCTCCGCCTGCATGTCGCAGCCCTTGGGGGCCTTCTTCCGGGCGATGGGGAAGTATTCGTCCGTGAGCGCGACGGATCCCTCGATGTTCCGGCTGCCGCGCCTGAGCAGGTACACCGTCGGACGCTCGCAGGTGGGGTCTCCCAGGCTCCTGCCTTTGACCGTACAGAACACCGCCCCCTTGCACCTCGGCTGCTGCACCAGCATCCAGCCCTCGGGCCGCTCCTCCCACGCCGCGGGCCGGAGCGTGGCGTTGAACATGAGGCGCGCGCCCCCCTTGCCGTCCGGGTCGAAGACAGCCATGCCGCAGAGTCCATCCCGGCAGTCATCGGTGAGATGCATCTCCTCCGGCCCGTCCTCGTTGAAGTCCGAGAAGCAGACCCAAGGCTCCCGCGGGCAAAGCCAGCCCCGGCAGGGCGGACAGCCGCGCAGGGACCGCTGGACGGCCTGATGCCGGCCCCAGAGCCCGCCGCGCCTGAACGTAAGCCAGCGCTGGCCGGGCTTGTAGCCCGCCTCCCCCTCTTCCTTCGAGAAGAATATCACTCGGTCGTACCAGACCCCCTTCCCCAGGATCGGCGCCAGATCGGCCTTGTCCACCGGCCCTTCCATACGCGAAAGGGCCGCGAGCAAGGCGAGGCGGTCCGGGGCATGCAGTCCGAACACGACGAGACTCGTACTCCCGGCGGGGGCTCTGCGCTCCACGAATCCCAGGGGCAGGATCTGGGCCGGGACTTCCACGCCCAGGCCGCGCAGGGTCTCCCGGAGCGCCTTCTCGCCGGTGAAAGTCCAGGCGGAAGACGAGTCTCCCTCGAAGGGAAGCAGGCTCGCCGCGTTCTTCACATCCTCGCAGGAGAGCGCCTCGCCCAGCTTCTCCCGCGCGTCCATGCCGATGCGGTCGTAGAGCTCGGGGCAGCGGGCCTGGACCGGGGGAGCATTGAGCGAAAGCAGGAGCGCCAGGAGCATCACAGCAAGCCCAGCGCCTGGAACTGGCTCACCAGCATCGAGTAGATCCGGTAGGCCGTCAGCGCCATCCAGCCGGTGAAGGCCAGGATGGCGGCCGTATAAGCCCATTTGGCGCCCTTCGACAGGACCGGCGAGCGCCACACCAGGAACAGGCTGAAGGGGCCGAGCGCGCAGAAGGTGAGGACGATGATCCCGGCGTGGCCATAGTAGAACGGGACATGCACTCCCAGGCCCTTGCCGCAGTGGCGGCAGTAATTGTCCGAGAGGTCGACCTCCTTTCCGCAGGCCCAGCAGGGGACGGCTTGCGTCATGACTTCGCGTACCTCACGATGAGCGCCTTGGCCGGAGACTCGATGCGTTCGAGCTCGTCTCGGATGATACCAATAGCTCTTTCGGGAGGGAAGCCCCGGTCCCGCTGAGCCGACTGCCCGGCGACCCTTATTCTTTTTTCCAAACCAATTGGGTCAATCTCATGCTCAATTGGGACCAATTCACTAGGAGCGCATCAGGGTCGCGGTTTATCAAGTTGCTTAATGAGAATCGTAGGATTTCCGGCGGATTGACGGCCTTGCTTGCGCCTTCCGATATCACTTCCTTGAATGTAAGCACCAAGGCCGTGTCGTCAAGTTCCCATGAACCTTTCTTCGTGGTTTCCAGAACATATTCCCAGTCACCGCCGTCTGTGGGCGGCATGACTACATGGACTTGTTTCTTGACGGCTGCTGATGTTTCCTCAAAACCATCGACCTTATGGGCCACATGATGCTCCCAGATGATCTGGTGGTCATTCTCAAAGCTATAAACATTCTCACATCCCTGATCCGGAACTGCTGGGCAGTCCATCCAGACCCCCACCAGATTCTTCCGTAAGGCGCCTCCCATCGCTTTGACAAGATCTTTTGGGTTCGCACCATGTGCTACAAGGAATTCTGCCGCCTTGGGATCACCCAAGCTCATATAGAGGGGAGTTTCTCCGGCGTTATTTTTCGCCGTTGCTTTGGCTCCTCGATCCAGCAGAAGTTTAATGAGCTTGCATCTGGTGGCGCTATCAAAGTACTTGTCCGCCCAGAAAACATCAACGCCCAAGGTCTCCTTGATGAGATTGGATGCTGCGGCCAAGTGAAGAGGCGTATTCCCGTCTTTGTCCGGGACATCCACTTCGGCCCCAGCGGATAAGAGGACTTTGACCGCCTCCGGATTGCCGAAGGCAGCGGCTTCGGCGAGAGGCGTCCGCCCCCGTGCCCCGACCACGTCCACCTTGGCGCCATGCGCCAGGAGTACTCCGATCAATTCTTCAAGGCCGTGGGCCGCGGCCGCATCCAGAGCTGATTGGATGGCCGCTGGCGATGCCCCAAGCGCCAGAAGAGTCTCGACGGCACCACGGTTCCACTCGCCGACTGCCTTCAAGAGGAGGGCATCGGGTGCCGCTTCCAACTCGGCCCCTTGGGCCAGCAGAGTCTTGACCGCGTCCGTCTGTCCGGCCCAAAGGGCCTTGCTCAGCTGTCGCGCGAGGGCCGCATCATGGGTCCGGCGCGCGACGATCAAGGCGCCGGAAGCGGCGAGCGCAAGAACTATTGCCAGCCAATGGACTCGCTTCATTTCTTCCCTCTCAAGAATTCCTTACGCCGGCCGATCTGGCCCGACTCGCATTGTATCTCTTCAAGAAGCGATAGCGGCACCTTGCGATCGACCGCCTCGATCCCGGGTGTATTGAAATAGACGTCGGCCGCATAATGGATTACGCCCGGGTCGATCTGGCTCCTACGCGACGCCCCGCTCAGTCGCTACTGGCCGAGGGCGCGGTCCGACGGCTGAGGGAGCAGGGGCGATTGAGGAGGCTGGAGGAGACGAGGGCCGGGGCCGAGGAGGTCATGGGGGAGACCCGCGATCTCCTCAAGGATGAACCGAGTAGCAGAGGACCGGTGCCGCTCTGACGGGCCTATGGCGGGGGACATGCTCGAAACGGACACTCTCGAAAAGCCGGACCCAGCCTCAAGTCCTCGTCGAAGAAGTCCCCCCTCGTCGGAGAATCGCCTCCTGAGAGTTGCTCTAGGTTGACCCAGATTGACCCAGGTTGTTCCAAAGTGGACAGGCTGAAGGCCGCGAAAGGCATTATGGTATGATGCCCCGAAGCAGCCGATGACGCACACACGCTTCTCAAAAGTCCGGCCTCCCTCCGCTTCCGAGTTCGCCCTTGTCCTCTCGGCCTGGGAGGGCCAATTCGTCGAGTTCAAGGAGTCCGTCTCCGATTCCCTGGCCCGGGAGCTGGTTGCGTTCGCCAATTCGGGAGGCGGGCGGGTCTTCGTCGGAGTCACGGACGCCAAGATCATCAAAGGAACCTCCATCGACAACCGGCTTCTCTCGCGCGTGCAGGACATGGCGCGGCATTGCGATCCGTCGATCGCCGTGAGCTTGGCGCCCTTCAAGCACCAAGACCGCGACCTCCTCATGATCGAAGTCCCGGATGGCGACCGCAAGCCATACGGCTGCGCGGCCGGCTACTTCCTGCGCGCAGGCCCCAACAGCCAGAAGATGGGCCGCGACGAGCTGGTCCGGTTCGTCCAAGCCCAGGGAGACATCCGATTCGACGAAGCTCCATGCAGGGACTTCCGGTACCCGGCGGACTTCAGCTGCCAGGCGTTCAGGTATTTCCTCTCCGAGGCCGGCACGACCTCCGCACATATGCAGCGCGAGGACCTTCTCATCAACATCGGCGCCGCCCGGCGTCACCGGAAGACTCTCGTGTTCAACAACGCCGGGGTGCTCCTCTTCGCCAAGACCCCTCGGCTGTTCCATCTCCAATCCAGGATAACCTGCCTGCTCTTTCAGGGAACGGACAAGACCGGCGTCCTCGACCGCAAGGATTTCGACGGGACCATCGCCGACAACGTGAACAGCGCGATGACATTCCTTCAGCGCAACCTGCCGCTGCGCTACGAGATCGGGGGCCTCAAACGCAGGGAGATCCCCGCCATCCCGACTGCCGCCGCGCGCGAAGCCCTGCTCAACGCGGTGATCCACAGGGACTACTTCGAGCGGGGCGGAGTGGTGATGCTGGAACTGTTCCGGGACCGGCTGGAGATCAGCAATCCCGGAGGTCTCCTCCCTGGGCTGAGCCTCAAGACCCTGGGGAGCCGGAGCCTGCCCCGGAATCCGCTGATCGCGGACCTGTTCCTGCGGCTAGGAGAGGTGGAAAAGGCGGGAACCGGGATACAACGCATCCGCGCGGCCGTCGCAGAGGCCGGCCTGGAACCGCCTCTCTTCGAGTCGGACCTGTTCTTCTCCGTCACCTTCAGGCTGCCCCGGACACCCGGTCATGTGCCGCCGGAGCGACTTGGTGCCGCCGGAGGCACCAAGTCGGCACTAAGTCGGCACCAAGTACGGATACTGGATTTCTGCAGGCGCCCTCGTCCGCTCGTTGAGATCATGAAGCGCCTGAACCGCTCTGACCGCACAAAGTTCCGAGAGGGCGTGCTGGCACCGCTGATGTCCGCAGGGCTGATCGAGCCGACCATCCCCGGCAAGCCGCGAAGCCGTCTGCAACGCTATCGGACGACAGCGGCCGGAGCGGGATGCCTGGCCCGTATTGCGTCATGACATTACGTTCGGCGCAATCAAAAAAATGCTCTCGCCCATCTGATTCGCTAAGGTTCTCAGAGAAGGGGTTCGCCCGGACCAAGTACCTCCAGGTGGCCGAGATGGTCGCCCTGCTCCGCGCGACGGCCGCCTCGATCCTTGTATAATCTGCCTTACGCCGCCCCGACCCTGTCGGGACAGGCGGCCTGGTCAAGGAGTAGAGCGCCGGGGTAGCTCAACGGTAGAGCAACGGTTTTGTAAACCGTAGGTTGTGGGTTCGAATCCCATCCCCGGCTTTTTCCATGACCCCCATCATCCTCGCGATCGCGGCGGTCCCGGCCCTCGCAGGCCTCTGCCCGAAATGGGGTCCCCCTGTACAGATCGGGTCCCTGGACCCCGACGTCCTCACCGAGGCGAGCGGCCTGGCGGTCTCCCGGACATCGGACCGTCTTTACCATATGGAAGACTCCGGCACGGGACCGTGGTTCTACGTATCCGACCCCTCAGGGGACGACCTCAAGAAAGTCGAGGTCCTCGATTTCGCCCCGCTGGACCCCGAGGACCTCACCCTGGGCCCGTGCGGGGACAAGACCTGCCTGTACATCGGGGATATCGGCGACAACCTGCTCATACGCTCCGACATCAGCGTGGCCCTGGTGCCCGAGGAGCCCGCGTTCAAGGACAGAGTGCGGCCGCTGAGCATCCTCCAGCTCACCTACCCGGACGGGCCTCGCAACGCCGAAGGCCTGGCCGTGCATCCGAACGGAGACCTCTTCATCATCACCAAGGAGGAGCCCAGGAAGAAGGGCACCGCCCCGGCCCTTATCTTCCGCCTGCCCAAGAAGAAGCTGCTCTTCGGCGGACCGTTGGAGCCCTGGGGAGAGGTGGATGTCGCGGCCATCAACCCGAAGACGGACAAGTACGGCAAGATCGTCTCCTCGTTCGACATCTCGCCGGACGGCAAGCGCTTCGTGCTCCTGACCTACGCGAACGCCATCGAGTTCGACCACGACCTCTCCAAAGGCCCGTTCAAGGCGGGACGCTACTCCAAGATCCCGCTCAAGGCCCTGACCCAGCAGGAGGCCGTCGCGTACCTGCCGGATGGGCGCGGGCTGCTCTACACCTCGGAACGCAAGCGGAAGAAGGACGTCCCCCTGATGCGCGTGGAGTGCTACCGGTAGGCCCAGAGCGGGTCGTAGGAATACTCTTTAGGAAGGTCGCGCCTCTCTCCGTGCACCGTCCCGGCGCCGTTGATGATGGTCTTCTTCCTGGCGCGCACGTCCGCCTTGTACTGCTCGCGCACGTGCCGTATGCGCAGCTCCAGGAGCTTCTCGAGCTTCTGCGTGTTCGTGGCGGAGGGGTTCGCCTTCACGTACGCCTCGTAGTCCGTGAGGTCAACCTCGTAGAGGCTGCCGTTCTGCACCACGATGTCGAAGAGCATCAGGTACGCGCGGAACTCCTTGATCCCGATGCGGACCTGATACTTGAGCGCCTTCGCGTGATAGCCCTCGGCCGCCGCGATCTGATAGGAGACGTAGTCCGGATGCTCGGCCAGGGCCACGAGCCCCTTCTTCCACACCGGGTCGAACCCCGACCCGTCGTAGAGGTTCTCCTCGGCCCACGCCACGCTGTCGCTGTTGGCCGAACGCTCCTCCGAGTCCAAGGGCTCGTCCAGGATGGAGAGAGTGGGGGAGGGAGGCTCGTCCTTGGAGGCCTTCTCCCACCGGCTCAGCATGGCGAGCAGGCTCTTCAAGTGCTCCGGCTTGAAGATCGCCTTGAGCGCCTCGGGGTGCTGGTCCCGCATGCGGATGAGCATGGGCTGCAGGGAACCCTGTCCCAGGTTCTGGTTGAGCAGGCCGAGGCTCACGCCCTGGCCGTCGAAATTGGTCGCGATGTTCCCCCAGCCCTTGTTCCCCTCGTAGGAGCCGGAGATGTTGAGCGCGATGCCGAGGGCCTTGCGGTCGTCGAGGGTCAAAGACTCGGACCAGGTCACGCCGCTGAAGTCCAAGGGAGGCATGGCCCGCTCCGCCGGTCCGCGCAGCTCCAAGGGGGACAGGCGAAGCCCCTGGAGAGCCCCGAACCCGATCTCCGCCGAGAAACGCTCGACTTCGGGTCCGAGAGCGGAAGCGGGGAGCGAGAGCGCCAAGAGGAGGAAAAGCACGCTCCGCAAGTGTAGACCCGGTTCCTTGATTCGTCAAGGCCTACCCGCTTTCGTATACTAGGCGCATGGACATCCTTCAAGCCATTCGGGAACGCCGTTCCATCCGCGCGTTCTTGGACGTCCCGGTCGGACGCAAGACCCTCGAAGCCGTGCTCGACGCGGCTCGCTGGGCTCCGTCCGGGGTCAATGCCCAGCCTTGGGAAGTCGTGGTCGTGACCGGAGAGTCCAAGAAGCGCCTGACCGAGGAGCTCCTCAAAGCCAGGCGCGCGGGCGAGCGGGAACGGCCTGATTACGCCATCTATCCCTCTTCCTGGAAGGAGCCCTATCTCTCCCGGCGCAAGGCCTGCGGCTTGGCCCTCTACAAGGCCCTGGGCATCGGCAAGGAGGATTCGGACCGCAAGCTCAAGTCCTGGGAGCTCAACTACGCCTTCTTCGGAGCCCCGGCCGGCCTGCTCTTCTTCCTGGACCGGGACCTGGTCCAGAGCTCCTGGGTGGACATTGGCATGTTCATCCAGAATGTGATGCTGGCCGCCCTGGCGCACGGCCTGGGCACCTGCCCGCAGGCGGCTCTCGCGGAATACCCGGACATCGCGCGCCGGGTGCTGGGAGTCCCAGAGACCAAGGCCCTGGTATGCGGCCTCTCCATCGGCGTCCCGGACCTCTCCGCGCCGGTGAACGGCTACCGCACCGCTCGGGAGGGGACGCCGGTCTTCACGACCTGGCGGGAGTGAGCTTGGCCGATATCTCCGGCGGCACGCGCCTGGGCTTGAGGCCGGGCCCCACGCACACGAGCACGGTCCTGGCCTCCACGAGCCGGACGCCGTCCTGGTTGTCGAGCTCGTAGGAGAACTCCACGCGGGCGCCGGAGACGGACTCCACCCTGGCGCGGGTCTCCACAGTGTCCCCGTAGACCGCGGCCCGCTTGTAGTCCACCTCCTGGCGCGCCACCGCGAAGAGGATGCCCTGCTCCATGAGCCCCTTCACCGAGAAGCCGAGGCTCTCGAAGAGCTCGGCGCGGGCCTCCTCCATGAAGTCCAGGTAACGGGCGTAGTACACGACCCCGCCGCAATCCGTATGGTGGTAGTGGATGCGGGTCTTCATGGATGCTTCACCTCGAAAACCGTCCTGCAGTCCGGGCACCGGACCTTGACCGTCTTCTCCCGCTTAGGGACCCGGAGCATCCTGCCGCAGTCCGGGCAATAGGCCAGCACGCGGCCCCAGCGCCAGCCGAACAGGAGCAGCCCTCCGGCCACGCTGCCGCCCAGGAAAAAAGCGAGCTGCAGGGCGAACCTGGACCAATCCGCCAAGGCGCCAGCCGAGGAAACGACCCCCTCGGCAGGGATGCGGGGGGCCGCGGGGAGGACCCCGGCCGGTCTGCTGCGCACGCTCTGCGCCACATAGCCCCAGAGAGAGGCCCGCATGAGCTCGGCGTACCGCCCCTGCCGCTCCACGAGGAGTTCCCTGTCGCTCACCGGCTGCGCGGCTGGCGCCGGCTCGACCGACTCGCGCCGCTCGGCCAAAACGCTTTCGAACTGCCGCAGCCGCCGCTCATCCTCCCTGCACTTTACCTTGAACCGGTCCACCTCGGCTTTCAAGGCCCTGGCCTTCTCATCCGCCAGGTTGCGTTCCGCCAGCCCATAGGCGTTGTACCGTTCCATCGCGTTCTTGTATTGGATGAGGGAGAGCTGGTATTCGGTCCGGAGCCTTCGGTGCTCCCGCAGGGCCGCCTCGTCGGCCGCCGGGGGCTGCTCGGGCCTGGTCTCCGGGCTCCCCTCGAGAGAGCGGACGACCTCCTCCACCGTCGCGTATCTATGGCCGGCCTGATGCCGCGCGCTCAGCCAGGTCCCCGTATAGATCGTCATGAAGCCGATTAAAGCGGACCCCATCGCCGCGGCATGATGCTCGCGCTTTGGGATGATCCGCTGCGCGCGAAGCCACGCGTAGAGCCCGGCGCCGCAGCCGAATCCCGCCAGGACCGCGCCCAGCGGCAGGCCGAGGAAGCTCAGGGTATGCGGGAGGAATCCGAGGCGCGAGAGCGTCACCGCGAGCATGGAGACGGCCGCCGTGCTCAAGCCCGCCATGCCCGCGGCCGCGTAAGGGATGGGGAGCTTCACGGCTTGGGGACCGAAGTCCTCTCAGGAGGGTTGTTGTGGGCCCCGCCTTCGAAAGGCCCGTAGTTCGGGATATACAGCTTCCCGTACCGCAGCTTGCCGTCCTCGCCGCGGTAATACCCGTAGTAGTACCCCCCCTTGGGCATGCCGGACGGATACGGGGTCTCCTGGAGGCAGGGCGGGTCCGAACCGTCCGGGCAGCCCGGAGCGATGGGGAGCGTCGGCCTGCCCGTGATGCGGCGCATCCGCCTTCCGGCCCTGGGGTCCGGCCGGCTCTCCTCGCGCTCCTGGATATACGGCAGACGCATGGGCTTGACCGTCTCCGAAGGCAGCTCGAGACGCTCCATGTCGCCGTCCCATTGGAGGTTCGCGGTGGTGGGCAAGGTGAGCGCCGCTGCCAAGAGAAGGGGGGCTCCGCTCATGGGCTCTGGAAAATACTATCATTTCAGCCGTTCACAGGAGGACGATATGGGACTCAAAGGAAGCAAGACCGAGAAGAACCTCATCACGGCTTTCGCGGGCGAATCGCAGGCACGCAACCGCTACACTTATGCCGCGGGCCAGGCGCGCAAGGAAGGCTATATGCAGATCGCCTGGGCGTTCGAGGAGACAGCGGACCAGGAGAAGGAACATGCCAAGCGCTTCTTCAGCCTCCTGGAGGGCGGCGAAGCGCAGGTCGACGCCCTGTTCCCCGCGGGCAAGATCGGGACCACGGCCGAGAACCTAAAGGCCGCCGCGGACGGCGAGGCCCACGAGTGGGGCAGCATGTATCCGGACTTTGCGAAGACCGCGCGCAGCGAAGGCTTCGAGACCGCGGCTAAGCTCTTCGACTTCATCTCCGTGGCCGAGAAGCAGCACGAGCGCCGCTTCCGGGGCCTGCTCAAGAACGTGGAAGCCGGGAGCGTGTTCAAGAAGAAGGCCAAGACGACATGGCGCTGCCGCAACTGCGGCTATATCCACGAGGGCGATTCCGCTCCGCAGGCCTGCCCGGCCTGCGCGCATCCGCAGGCCTACTTCGAGGTCCTGGCAGAGAACTGGTAGGGTGAAGCGCTGGGCCGCCGTCCTGGTTTGCGCGTCCCTGCTCGGCTCGTGCGCCAGATCCGTCCGGCCGGACCTGACGAAGGCCCCGACTCGGGACCTGCGCCTTGCGCTGATCCTGGCGCCCTCCTTCCGGGACGACGGGCTCACGGCCTCCCTCCGGGAGGCGTTCAAGAGCGTCATCGTGGTGGACAACACGAAGCAGGCCAAGGTCACGCGCGCGGACCTCTTCGGCACCGTCGGGCCTGAAAAGGACCTGAGGCTCATGAGCCCGGACTTCGAGCCGGTCGAGGCCATCCCGTTGACCCGCCTGCGCCAGACCCTGGTCGGATCCCCCAAGCTCGCGGCGTTCGCGGATTCCGTCAAGCAGAAGCTCCGGCCCAAGGGGCCCAAGCCCTCCGCGCCCAGCAAGGAGCCCGTCCTTGACCTCGACGTCCCGGCCTACAAGCTCGCGGAGCGTCCCGATGACTACGCGTTGGTCATCGGGATCGAGGAATACCGTTCCGCTCCCCCGGCCCGGTCCGCCCAGAAGGACGCCGAGGCCGTGCGCGCGCACCTGGCCGCACTCGGGTATCCGGAGCGCAACATCTTCGTGCTCACGGGAGAGAGCGCGACCCGTGCCGCCATCGCGGAGTCCGTGGAATCCTGGCTGCCCAAGAGCGTCCGCAGGAAGTCGCGAGTCTTCTTCTACTTCGCCGGCAGCGGGCTCCCGGGCTACCTGCTGTCGTGGGACGGATCCGTCGAGTTCCCGGCGACCACGTCCTATCCCCTCCAGAGGCTCTACGAGAAGCTCAACAGCCTGCGCGCGAAAGAGGTTTTGATGGTGCTGGACGCGTGCCTGCCGTCCGAGAAAGCGCCGCCCGGGAAGCTCATGGTCCTGGCGGCCCCGCCCTGCGATGAGCGTTCAGGCGACCTCACCCGCCGCCTCCTCAACGCCCTCAACGAAAGCCGGGGCGTTGCCGGCTTCCGGGAGCTCTCGCACCGGCTGAAATGATCTGCCCCAGCTGCGGACACAAGAACCCCGAAGCCTCGCACGAGTGCGAGAAGTGCGGCATCTACTTCATCCGATGGATGATCCAGCAGTACCGCAGACAGAAGACGCCCGGCGGGCGGCCCGCCTTCCGCCTGCCGGGCGCGTCCATCACGGCTTCCGCGGCCTTGGGCCTTTCGCTCGGCCTGGTCGGCGGATTCATCGCGGGGAGGAAGTTCCCTCAGCCGGCGCAGACTCCCTGGAAGAGCTTCGCGGAGATCCGTGTCCCTCGGGATGCCATGGCCGAGCGCCTCGCCGGCGTCATCGAAGACGCCGACGGTCGGCTGACCCCGGAGAGCCTTTCCGGCTATTTTTCTCAAGGCGTCAACAGCTTCACCCCCAGGAACCTCAAGGATGCCGCGGCCGCGGCCGGCCGGGAAGTCCAGGCCGTCCCCGCCAGCCCCAACGAAGCAGGGCTGATCAACAGCCCCTTCAAGTGCCTGGTGGAGGGACGCTGGGCCTATTCCTCATCCCCGCCGCCGGTGCAGGCCGGGACGCAGGAATGCTGGGCTCTGGATGAAAGAGTGTGGATGGACGGCGCCCTCCGCAAGACCTGGTTCTTCTGGGAGAAGCTCGGCTGGGAGCCTGAAAGAGGGCGCTGGGCCCTGTTCTCGCCGCGCGAGGAGAAAGAACTCTTCGAGCGCCATATCGAAGCCAGCCTAGGGGCCGAAGCAGAGCAGGCCGATGCGGCGGAGTCCGCGGAACTCGTCAAGAGCGCGGGATCCGACAAGGAGAAACTGCTTTCAGCCCTGGCCACAGCCTACCGGACCCGGGCGCGCCGGGCAGGCGCGCTCCTCCGCCTGGAGATGCTCTCGAAATAGGTCCCTGGGCCCATGCAACGCATAGGCCCTGTGCCGCATACAAAGCACCCGCCCCCCGTTATACTATCGCGGGGGAAGGGTGCATGGCGATCCAGAGGACGTATTTCCCGCTCCATGAGGCGCTCAAAGGGTATGTGCGCTACTGCGTGCTCAAGGAGGCCTCCACAGGAGACGGGAAGCCGGCGAGGAACAAGATCCAGGCCGACCTTTGGCCCTCCCTGGTCGTCAACCTGAACTCCGGCATACGCCAAGTGCAGTCCGACGGAAGCAAGAGCAAGCTGAGCCGGGTCTCCTTGATGGGAGTGGGGGCCACGCCGGGCGAGTACGAGGTCGGCGACGGCAGCCGCATCCTGTCCTTCAATTTCGTCCCGGGGATGGCGCACCCGTTCTTCGGCTTCGGCTTGAGCCAGTTCACGGACATGGCGGTCGACCTCCAAGACTGTTGGGGCAAGGAGGGCCGGCTCCTGGAAGAGCGCATCGACGCGGCCGCCTCCCCGCTCCAGATCAAGGAGGCCATCGAGGCCGCCCTGCTCGAGCGGCTAAAGGATTCCGGGGGCTATCCCAAACAGCTTTTGGGCGCGGTCGGCATGGCGATGAGCTCCGTGGGACGGGCCTCGGTCGAGCAGCTGGCCGAGGACACGAGCTGCAGCCGCCAGTACCTCAAGCGTCTTTTCACCGAATGGGTCGGGCATACGCCCAAGGTCTTCAGCCGGGTAGTCCGATTCCAGGCCGTGTGCGATTCGCTCAAGCCGGGCATGGACCCGGATTGGACGGACCTCGCGTTCGATTTCGGCTACGCGGACCAGTCCCACCTCATCCGCGACTTCGTGGAGTTCGCGGGGCTGAGCCCCTCGCGCTTCTTCGACATCGTGATCCGCGCCACCAGCCCGGAGAGCGAGGTCTGGCGCGCCATGCAGCCGGACGTCACCCCGTTCTGCGCGACATAAGTCCCAAGTCTCCCTAGGCCGAATTCCTCCCCAGCTCCACCCCGTGTGCCCAGGCATCCTCGCCTCAGCGGGGCTATAGTCGAAGATACCATGCTCCTGTCGCCGCTCTACGCGATCGCTTCCGCTTGTTCGGCCGCGGTCTCCGTCCAAGCCCCGGTCCAGGCTCCAGGGCTGGGAGCGACGCTCCCTTCGGTCCAGGTCAGCCTCCCCTCGTTGGCCGCTCCCGGCCTCGGCCCCACGCTCGCGCCTCTGCCCGGTTTGACCCTGACGCCGGCCGCGAGTCTGCCCTCCGTCCAGGCCCCCCCGCTCCAGACCCTCTCCGGCGTCGCCCGCAGCCTCGAAAGAGCGGCCCCCGGCTCGCAGGAGGCCGGCCGGGTCTCCGCCGCCGCGTTCGACGGCTTCAGCCTGCCCGCGGTGGATGCGGGCCCTGTCGCGGTCGACCCGTCCGGAGCGCGGCCCTCCGAGCTCCGCTTCGCCGGCGACCTCGTGGGCTCCGACGGCTTCGAGGCCGTGCCGGGCTCGGTGTTCGGCTGGAGGCCCATCGAGGATTCCCCCGGACACGGCATCCCGATCCTGGACCGGCTCATCCGCAGGATCCTCGGCGCCAAGGACTCCCGCTTCAGCGAGGGTTTCGAGGTGCTTGGCGCCGAGCGTCGGCGGGACGCCCGCGTGTACTTGTACGGCGAACGGCATACGGACGCGCCAGGAGCTCTGCAACTGGCCCGCGACGTCCGCCCCGGCCGTGACGCCATCGTGCTCGTGGAGAGCTACCTGGGCCCGGACTTGCGCGGGTCCGAGGCGCTCGACTTCCTGGAGACGCGCGGGCTCGACCCGGGCCTGGTCAAGGCCGGCTCCGGCATCGAGGTGAGGGGCTGGGACACCGCGGCCGGCCATGACGCTTCCACGCACGACTCCCTGCAGCACCACATGGATCTGCTGGCTCTCAACCATCTGGCCTACAGCGACCTGCGCGGGCCCGCCTATTATGCCCAAGTCGTCCGATACGGGCTGGCCGCACTGAGGAGCTGCTTCAGGATGCGGCGCCTGGCCATCGGCCGAAGGAACCAGGACCTCGACGCCGCGCTGCGGCAGGCCCTGGAGTCGGACGCGAGCGTCCACGTCATCGCGGGGGCCGAGCACCTGGTGGACAGGCCGCTCCTGGTGAAGTGGCCCGTCATCGGAGGCTACAAGATCCGGAAGGGGCTGCTCCGGGCCATCGACGGCAGACCTTTCTGGGCCGGGAAGCCCCCGGACGCCCATCCTTGATCAAGGATTCAATCCAAAATCGTATCGCTGAGAGCGCCGAGTGATGGTAGAATAGGCGCATGGCTGAACTCCTGGACGTCTTGAAAGCGGCCGTCGAACAGAAGGCGACCGACGTCTTCCTCACGGGCGGCACCCCGCCGATGGCGATGGTCTCCGGAAAGCTGGTCGCGCTGCAGGGCTTCAAGCCTCTCGCGGCCAACGACGTCGTCAACCTCCTCATGGGCAACCTGTTCGAGGAGCAGCGGCACATCCTCCAGGAAAAGCTCGAGCTGGACTGCTCGCTCCAGCTCTCCCAGCTCGGCCGCATCCGGATGAACATCACGACGCAGAAGAACGGGCCGCACGCGGTCATCCGCGTGATCCCGGCGGCGATCCCCCACCCGGATGACCTCGACTTGCCCCCCGCCGTCGTCCAACTCGCCGACCTGCCGCGCGGCCTCGTGCTGATGACCGGGCCGGCGGCCTCGGGCAAGACAGTGACCTTGGCCTGCCTGCTCGAGCAGATCAACAAGAAGCGCGAGGTGCACATCGTGACGATCGAGGACCCCATCGAGTTCTCGTTCGTCTCGCGCAACGCGCTGGTCTGCCAGCGCGAGATCGGCACGCACACGCTGTCCTACGCCTCGGCGCTCAAGTCGGTGCCCCGCCAGCGCGCCGACGTCGTCTTGATCGGCGAGCTGCGCGACATGGAGACCGCGGAAGCCGCCCTTCATATCGCGGAGTCCGGCTCGTTGGTCTTCAGCACGCTGTCGACGCACGACTCGATGCAGACCGTCGAGCGCATCGTCAACCTCTTCCCGGTCGATCGCCACCGCCAGATCAGCCTGCGCCTGGCGGCGGTCCTGAAGGCCGCGATCTCGCAGATCCTCATACCGCGCGCCGACGGCAAGGGGATGGTCTGCGCCCGCGAGATCATGATCGTCAATCCGGCCATCGAGACGCTGATCCGGGAGGGGAAGGCCGCGCAGATCTACAGCGCGATCGAGAAGGGCCACGCGCAAGGCATGGAGAACATGGACAAGGCGATCCTCCGCCTGGTGCGCAACAAGGTCGTCACCCAGCAGGTCGCGCTGGAGAAGTGCCACTATCCGGAGGCGCTGCAGGGCGCGATGGCCGCGCTGCGCTGATCACGCGGCCGGCGGCGCTCCCCAGCGCTCGAGCACGTCCCTCTCCTCCTGCGCCGAGAAGACCCTCTTGAACCGCGCGCCGGACACGCCGTGCACCCTGCGCTGGCAGTCGGGCCAGGCCGAGTGCCGCTCCACACGCCCGCCGACCATGCTGAGATAATACCCGCCCTTCGGTTTGGACCTGCGCACGGACGAACGGCCGGCGGGCCGCAGCTGCTCCGGGGGGTCCAGGAGGGAGTACCCGCAGCCCACGGCCGGGCCGTCGTAGAGCGCGGGAGGCTTGCCCTGCGAGAAGGCGACCGCGATGGCGTCGCACCGCTCGTTGACCTCGTGGCCGGCGTGTCCCTTGACGTGGACCCAGCTCAGGCGCCCTTGCCGAGCCGCTGCGAGAGGATCGAGCGCCTCCCAGAGGTCCCGGTTCAGCACGGCCCCCCCGTCCATCGTGATCCATCCTCTGCGCCGCCAGCCCGCGATCCACTCCGTGATCCCGCGCAGGAGATAGCCGGAGTCCGTGAAGAGCTTGAGGGGCTCCGGACGATCGCGGGTCGCGCGCAGCACCGCGAGCGCGCCGGCCATCTCCATCCGGTTGTTCGTGGTCGAGCGCTCGCACCCGCCGAGCTCGCGCACTCGGCCCTCCGGGAGGATGAGCACGGCTCCCCAGCCCCCGGGGCCGGGGTTGCCGGAGCACGCTCCGTCGCAGTAGGCGAGGATGGCGCTCATGGACCCAGCAGGTCGCACACCACCATGCGGTGGTCGGAGCGCCGCGTGCGCAGGGCCACCACGGACGCGGGCCGCCACTGCGCGCTCACCCAGACCTGGTCGAAGCGGAACAGGGGCGTGTCGTTCGGCGCGGTCTTGCCCCAGCCGCGGCCCGCTTCGGAGAACGCGTCGCGCAGCCGGGGCTTGAGCGCGCGGAAGACGGCGTCCCTCCCGGGGGAATTGAAATCGCCCCCCACGATCAGGGGAGCGGCCGACTCCAGCCCGCGCATCATCTCCTTGAGCTTCTCGCGCCGGGCGCGCCTGTGCTCGGTCTGCGCGCGCCAGTTCTCGGCCCTCCAGAGCCCGTACCAGACCGCGGGCGGCCCGAGGTGCATGCTCACGGCCTCGAACTCCAGCCCGCTCCTGAGCCGGATGCGCGCCTGGGCGTAGTTCTGGCCCAGCGGCTCCGGAATCTCGCCGGACAGGATCTGGCCGCGCGCCAGGATGGAAGCGCCGATGCCGCAGAGCACCGCTCCGTCCGGCCCGAACACCTTCAGGGTCAAACGTTCGAGCCCTTCGCAGGATGGCGGCTCCTGCAGGAGCAGGATGTCCGGCTGCAGGGAAACGGCCTCTCCGGCCGCGTCGATGCTCCCGCTCCCGCAATTCAATGAGACCACGCGCACCGCTCTCCCGGCGGCCCTGGCAGCCTCCCACTCCGGGACCGGCCACGCGCCCAGCCGGAGCAGACTCCGGGACTCCTCCATGAAGAACACCGCGAATCCGACCCAGGCGGCCAGGACCGCGATGGAAAGCCTGAGCGTGGGTTTCCAGGCCCCGACCAAGAGCAGGGCCAGGCCGGGGACGGTCCACGACCAGGGCGGGAGCACGGTGATCGCGGCGCAGGAGTCCGGCTGGAGCACATGGCACAGCGATACCCCCGCGCAGAGCAGCAGCGAAGCGCCTAGCGCCGCGCGCCGCAGGGCCAGCACGACGCGGCTCTGCTCCTCCGTCAACCGTACCGTGTCCAGAACGCCCATGGGATGACTATATCAATATTCAAACAGGTATAATCCCGCCATGCGAAGCTTCGACCCGGACTCCGCCGCGGCGGAGGGTTCAGGGATATTCGGACTCCCGTTCACCGAGAAGGAGTCCGCGCTCGTCCTCCTCCCGGTCCCCTGGGAAGCGACGGCATCCTACGGCAAAGGGACCGCGAAAGGCCCTGCCGCCGTCCTGGCCGCCTCCCGGCAGATCGACCTCTTCGACCCGGAGGTGGAGAAGCCCTACGAGCCCGGCATCTTCATGCGGCCGGAACGCCTTTGGAGCAGGAAGGCGTCCGGAGACGAGCTCAACGCCTGGGTGCGCGGCCAGGCGAAAGCCCTGATGGGCCGAGGCAAGATCGCGGGCATCGTGGGCGGAGAGCATTCGGTCCCGTTCGGCGCGTTCCAAGCCGCTGCGGAGACCTTCGGCTCCTACGGCCTGCTCCATTTCGACGCCCACTCGGATACTCGCGACGCGTACGAGGGCTTCCAGTGGTCCCACGCCTCCATCATGCGCAACGCCATGGAGCGCATCCCCCGCATCGAAAAGCTCCTTCAGGTGGGCATCCGCGACTACTGCGGCCAGGAGGAGGCATTCCTGCGCGGGCTGGGCAAACGAGCCGAGGTCTTCTTCTCGCATGAGCTCGCCCGCCGCCGCTTCGTCGGGAAGCCTTTCGCGGACACGGCCAAGGAGATCGTCTCCCGTTTGCCCAAGCAAGTGTGGGTCTCCTTCGATATCGACGCGCTCGACCCGAGCCTCTGCCCCCACACGGGGACTCCGGTGCCGGGAGGACTGGGCTTCGAGGAAGCCTGCTTCATCCTCTCCACCCTCGCCAGGTCGGGCCGCCGCATCCTCGGCTTCGATCTGGTCGAAGTGGCCCCGGCTCCCGGGGGCAAGGACGAGTGGGACGCCAATGTGGGGATGCGCATCCTCTACAAGCTCGCGGCCTGGACCTTCGTGAGCCGGGGCCTTCGCAAGCCTCGCTAAGTGGACGATAACCGGCGTCTGCCTTTGGCCATGGCGTGCATCTCCGTGGCCGCCGCCTGCATGGTCGGCGGCTACGAGTTCGTGCGCAGCACCTCGGCCTCGCTCTACATCGCAGAGTTCGGCTCCGGGAACATGCCCTACGCCATGGCCCTCATCCCCGTGCTCATGGCCGCCTGCATCCTGGCCTACGGAAGCGCGCTCAGCCGTTTCGGGAGCCTGCGGACCCTGATGCTCTCCCTGGTCCTCTCCGCGGCGGTGTTCTCCGCCTGCTACATCGCGGTGCGCTCCGGCATGCGCTGGGCCGTGGCCGCGCTCTACGTGTTCACCGAGGTCTACATCGTGGTCCTGGTCGAGCAGTTCTGGGCCTTCATCAACAGCACCTTGGACACGCCGCGCGCCAAGGCCTACAACGGCCCGATCCTCGGAGGAGCCTCCATCGGCCCCATCGCGGCAGGGGCTCTGCTCAAGACCTTCGCGACGCGCCTCGGCTCCGAGGCCTTCATCCTCCTGGCCGCGGCGGCACTCCTGCCGACCCTGGCCCTTTCCTATGCCGCCTACCGTTTGGCCGGCGAGCCGCGGCCCTCGCCTCAGGAGGAGGGCGGCCTAGCCGGGCCACTGAACCTGAAGCTGGTGCTGGGCACGCGGGTCCTCCTGCTCATCGCCGCCGTGGTCGCCCTTTCCCAGGTGTTCGCGACCACGGTCAACCTCCGTTTCTACGAGATACTGGAAGGCGCCATGCCCCTCAAGGACGAGCGCTCGGCCTTCCTCGGGAGCTTCTGGGCCAGCACGAACAGCCTGGGCTTCTGCCTGCAGTTCATCCTCACCCCTTTGTCCCTGAAACACGTGAGCCTGGGGGTTTTGCTCGTTGGAGTACCTGCGGCCCACATCTTCACCTCAGGACTGCTCCTCCTCCATCCGGGGCTGTGGACCGCGGGGATCTCCCTCATGCTCTTCAAAGGGCTGGACTATTCCCTGTTCCGCGCGAGCAAGGAACTCCTCTACATCCCGCTCTCCTATGACGCCCGCTACCGGGCCAAGCAGGTGGTGGACAGCTTCACCTACAGATTCTCGAAAGGAGCGACCGCCGGGGTGATCTCTTTGTTCAAAGCCGGCTTGGGCGGCCTGCCGGGCTTCGCGCTCCCCGCCGCCGCCTTGGCAGCCGCCGCCGGCTGGGTGTTTATGGCTTTCCGGCTTGCTCCGTTTGGTCGGCCTGGATCGACTCCCGTATCCGCTGCAGAAACAGGCGCGTGAACTTCGGGTTCATCCCGCGCGCGGTCCATTCCTGGACCAGAAGATCGGCCAGGGCGTCCTGCAGCTTGGCGATCTCCTCGTCGCTGAACATATCCACGACCACATCCGCCTTCTGGCGAAGGGGCAGGATGAAGAGCCTCTCGTTGTGCAGGACATCGCCCCAGTGGTTGAGGTTCCGCTCCGCGGAAAGGCCTCTCTGCACGATGTCGCGGGCGATGCGCCGTGCCAGGCGGGCCGTGGCCGGGGCCGTGAGGTAGACGTTCAGGCTCGGGTGCCCGGCGCCGGCCTGCAGCAGGCTCTCGTGCGAAGCGTAGATGGAATCCACGATGAGGACTTGGTTCGGCCCGAGCGTCAAGAACTCGCCGCTGTCGAACCTCGTGGTCTCCGTCGCGGTATCATGGATGGGGAGTTCCACCCGCTTGCCCTCCAGCAGGGCCTTGATATCCGAGGCGACCCGGTCCATGTAGAGAGAGTCGGGCTGGTCGAAGTCCGGCTGCCCGCTCAGGCCCTTGGGGACCTCGGCAGCCGGCTTGAAGTACCGGTCCACGGGGAAGACCTGGATGCGGCCGCCCAGGGTCTTCTTGAGGTTCTCGGCCAAAGTGGACTTGCCTGCCGCGGTCGGAGCCTCCAGGTAGATGAGGCTGCGGCCTTGAAGCTCCTGCGCCCGGACCAGCACCTCTTCAAGAGCGGCCTTCTGGTCGCCCGCCTTGATCGGCAGCCCGCCGGCTTTCTTGAAAGCGGCGGCCACCAGCTTCGCGGCCCGGCCGGCCATATCCAGAGGCTTGGCGTGCGGGCGAAGTTGGATGCGCTCGGAGATCCGGACCAGGGGCCCGACCAGCGCGTTGGCGATCTTCGGCGCGTAGATCTGGCCGAGCACCATGCCCGCGGTCACGATGGCGATGATCGCGTTCATGGCCCAGCGGAGATCCCCGCCCATGAGGGCCGCGTAGAGGTGCAGGAGGCTGCCGAGCACGACCAGGGCCGGGTAGAGGGGAGCGATGCCCTTGGGCGGCCGGCCCTCGCTCTTGAACAGATTGTAGTTCTGCCTCACCTGCGGCCAGTTGAGCACCCAGAGCAGGCCCATGGCCACGGTGAACGCTGCCGAGACCCAGGCGGAGAGAGGGAACACCAGCTGCGCCGCGATGAGAGGGAGAGGCGCCAGCACGGCGGCCGCGGTCAGCAGCGTCGCTTTCAGGGCCTTGGCGTCGCGCTTATAGAAGTTGATCTGGCCGAGCACCATCATGCTCTCGGCCGCGCCGGCGAGGTTCGCCGCGTTCCACCAGAGGCTCGAGCCCTGGCCGATGGACACGACCGAGAGGAGGGTCGCGGCCGCGAACCAGATGAGCGGGCTGCCGATGGCCAGATCCTTGACCCCCTCGCGGCCGGCGCGGAAGTTGTGGATGATCTGGGGGATGCCGATGACGCTAAGGGTGATGCTCCCTGCCGCGGCCACGACGCCGACATTGGCGGCCAGCAGGGGGAGAGCGGCCGTGAGAGCCGCGGCCAGAGCCGCTCCCGCGGCGATGCGCACCGCGGGCTTGGCGAAGATCTCGGCGGCCCGCGAGGGAGCGCGGCCCGCGGACTCCGCCGCCTTGACCTTCGGCACGTCGTTGGGGTTCTGCTTGACCGGCCCGTTCTTCTGCAATTCGATGAGCTTGGACACGGCGGACCCGAGGTCCGGAGTCCCGCGGACCGGCGTCGCATCCGCCTCTCCGGAAGTCTGGATGAACCGCTCGCCGGTCAAGGCGGCGAACGTGGTCTCAGCAGCGCCCTTGGACGCCTCGGAGCCCGCCTCTTCCTTGAGCCCGGGGAGCTCGAGCGTCTCGGAGACCCGCTTGGAGGTTTCAATCAGAGAAACTGGAGCGGCGGGCGCGGGAGCGCCGCCGTGCTGCGCCGTGTTGGGAGCTGCTTGAGGCGCATGCATCCGCAGAGTCGGCTGCTGCAGCACGGGCATGGCCTGGGTCTGGGCTACGGCCTCGGTCCTGAGTTGTGTCTGGCTGGGGATGACGGAAATCGTCTGAAGGTTCGGCAGCACTCCCATGGCCGAGATATTGGCGAGCGGCGCCATGGAAGCGGGATTGACGGAGAGGGAATTGGACCCCAAAGGCAGGGAGCCTATCGCGCTGACCCCGGTGTTCTGCGGCACAGGAGAGACCTGGACCCCCGCCTGGGCAAGCATGTTCTGCGCCACGGCTTCATAAGCGCTCAGATGGACCGCGGCGAGGATCTGGACCGCGACGAGGACTGCGCTGAGGATGCGTTTCATCCATTAGGAATATAACGGTATTTTTGGGGCAGGTGTTGGGCCAAGAGGGCAGGGCGGAACAGACAAAGGTACTACACGAAACGGACCGGAAGGTCCTAGCAGGGTGCTGACAAAGTCCCGATAACGCAGTTGCCGTTGCCTGCAGCGCCGTCAGTCTTTTGAGGTTGAGCAGCCAACCGATGAGGTAGGCTTCCTGTCTGACCTTTTCTAACCCTCTTCGGCTG
>Ga0265297_10002390_pt1 | contig 38386 bp, 39 predicted proteins | sample Munlanlwell13791_FD_192502 | JGI IMG/M metagenome (GOLD analysis project Ga0265297, IMG submission 192502) | Leachate microbial communities from a municipal landfill in Southern Ontario, Canada - Leachate well 137-91 | ecosystem: Engineered > Solid waste > Landfill > Unclassified | place...
GAGGTTTGTGGCAAAATGATTGATACTAATAGATTAGCGATTAACCCAGAAGCGACTACTTGTGTTAAATGTAAAAAGGAAAGCGAGTCTTGATAGAATATTTTATTTGATAATAGGGATTTTTTTGGGATGGTTGGGGCACAATTTTTTGGCTAATAGATTGGAGATATTTGAGAATTATGGGATTAGTTTTGGGGTCGATTTTGATTTTTTAGTTTTAATAATTATTTCATTGATTTTGATTTTGGTTTATTTTTGGTGGAAAGATCCAAGGATAGATTTGGAGATAATATTGGTGGGTGGGATAATAAATTTGATTGATAGGTTATGTTTTGGATATGTGAGGGATTATTGGCAATTTTTTTTGGTTTATAATAATCTGGCCGATTGGTTAATTGGAATAGGAATCGGATTATTTTTTATTAAATCCCTATGGAAAAAATACCGCAGATAATTTTTGAAAATGAAGATTTTTTAGTGGTGGATAAGCCAGCAGGGATGACGACGACTAAGGAAAAAAAAGAAGAAGAAGGAACTTTGGAAGATTATTTGCGAGAGATTAGACCAAATAATTTGCCAAGAAATGGGATAGTTCATCGATTGGATAAAGGAACTTCGGGAATGGTGATAGTAGCTAAAAATGAATCCGCCTTTTTAAATTTAAAGGATCAATTTAAAAAAAGAATGGTAGGGAAAAAATATTATTGTTTGGTGGGAGGGGAGACATCTAAAGATGGGACAATTGATTGGCCGATCGAACGGTCAAAATATAGTTTTGGAAAATTTGGGGTGGGAGTGGATGGAAAATATGCAATTACTGAATTTAAATTAATATCAAAATACCAAAGGGAGGGAAAAACTTATAGTTTGTTGGAGATTAATTTGAAAACTGGACGAACACATCAAATTAGAGTTCATTTGAGTCATTTGAGATGGCCGTTGGTAGGGGACAAATTGTATGGAGGGGAGGTTAAAGAATTAGATAGACCATTTTTGCATGCTTTTGAATTGGAGATAAATGATCCTAAGACAGGTGAAAGGCTGAAGTTTAATTCTGAATTAGCAGCTGATTTACAAGAGCATTTGAGACTTTATGAAAAAAAATAAACTGGTGAAATTAGTTTTGGGAACAATAGTTTTGTTGTTAATAGGGACAGGAGTGGTTTTTTCATTGGTTAATAAAAGCAAAGAAAGGGGGAGTGATGAGAAAATAGCGGTATTGGCTGATAATGGGATGGCGATAGTGTCGATTTCTTCTGAGAGAAAAATGATTAATACTTTGGTAATAAGTCCAGATGTTCAAATTTGGATTCCAGGGGGTTTGGGTTGGTATAGAAGTAGCGCGGTTAAAAAAATCTTACAACAAGAAAAAAAGACGGATTTGTTTAATAAACTCTTATTTTATAATTTGGGGTTTGTAGCAGATAAAACGGTGGTTTTAAAAAATATAGATGATTGGAAAAGAAAATTTTGGTGGCAATATTTTTGGAATAGCGGCAAAATGATACTGAAAGAAGAGATAATTAAAAAAGATATTAAAGAGGAGGGAGATTTGTTGGATGAAGTGATGATTAGAGATTTTTCAGAATCTAAATTAATAAATGAAGATATTAGACTATCGATAATTAATACTACAAATATTGATGGATTAGCCGATTTTATGGCGAATAATCTTGAACGATTGGGATTTTCAGTAATTTCGGTTGGAGGAGAGACAAACAACAATGGTTGTCAAATTGTTTATGGAGATAAAGTGAAAGAAACCTTTTCATGGAAGGTGTTAAAAGAATTAATTGATTGCCCACAAAAAGAGGATTTGTCATTAAACGAGGGGGAAGTGGAGCTCTATTTTGATGAAAAATTTGCATCAATGATAAAATACCCTAGTTATAAATAAATGATTTTATGTCAGGACATTCTAAATGGGCGAATATTAAAAATCGTAAGGGCGCCCAAGATAAAAAACGAAGTGCAATTTTTACTAGAGCGTCGAAGGATATTTTGACGGCGATTAGACTTGGTTCTGGTTTGAAGGCAGCAATTGATAAGGCTAGAGAAGTGAATATGCCCAAAGAGAACATAGAGAGATTAATCACTCGATTTGAGGAAAGAAAAGCAAATTTGGTGTCAATGATTTTGGAGGGATATGGTCCTTTTGGGGTGCCGGTAATAATCGAGGCAGAGACTGATAATAAAAATAGAACTTTGAGTGAAATAAAATTAATTTTTAGAAATTATGAAGGAACTTTGGGAGAAAGTAATTCGGTTAGTTTTCAATTTAGAAGAATAGGGGAAGTAGAATTTGAGGAAATTGATGAAGAAAAACAGTTGGAATTGATTGATATCGGAGCTCAAGATTTTGATGAAAATATGGCCTTGGTGGAAGTAGAAAAGTTGAATGATTTTGTTAAGAAATCAGAAGAACTTGGTTTAAAGGTAGTGAGATTTGGAATCGTCTATCGAGCAATAAGTCCGATACTGCTTAAAAGTGAAGAAGAATTAAATAAAATGATGGATTTTATTGAAGAATTGGAGGCAAGTGATGATGTACTTGGGGTTTTTGCTGGATTTGATTATAATTGATTATGCCGAAAAGACTTAAATATTTGATTTCATCAATTTTGTCGGCTTTGGGTTTTTACCTTTTTGTAAGTTTGCCATACAATTCTCACTATTATGGATTGTTAGTAGGGATAGTTTTGATTGCTTTTTGTTTTTGGTTTGGGTTGGGAATTGTTTTTAACCAGAGTGTGTATATCAGATTAATGTCGATTGTCTTGCCGGTAGGTTTTTTTGTAGGATTTGGATTGTTTGCGGCTTTGTTACCTCAGACTTTTTGGGTGAATTTTTTGTCTAGTTTATTTTTTGGAATAGTGGCTTATGTAATTTTTTTGGTGGAAAATGTATTTTTGGTGTCAATTGGGAACAGAACGCCATTGTTATATCGAGCGGCATATACAGTTGGACTAATAATTTTATTATTAACTGTATTTTTCTTGTTTGATAGTTTATTTTCTTTCAAATTCACTTATTGGTTAAACGCAATTTTAATATTGGTAATTTCGGCAATTAGTTTTATGTACCATTTTTACAGTGTAACTATTGAGTTACCTGATGATGGTAAAAGTAAGGGAATTAAGTCTTATATTTTGATTCCATCATTGTTAGTGGCTGAACTAGGACTGGTCTTATCTTTTTGGCCGGTGGGGATTTTTAGGGGTTCAGTTTATTTGGTAATGGTGGTTTATATAATATCGAGTTTGATTCAATTGGATTTGAGAGGAAGATTATTCAAGAAGTCATGGATAACATTTGTGGGGATTTCAATAGCGGTGTTTTTGGGAATGATTTTGACTACCAGTTGGCGTTGAGTTGGGCTTGGACACTGGTAATGGCAACGGTAGTAACAATATCTTGGACACTACAGCCTCGAGAAAGATCGTTTATTGGCTTTTTAATACCTTGAGTAAGAGGACCATAAGCTTTGGCATTGGCTAATCTTTCCACTAATTTGTAAGAAATATTGCCAGAATTAAGATCGGGAAATATAAGAATGTTGGATTGACCTTTGATAAGACTTTGAGGATTTTTTCTAAGAGAAACTGATTCGACTAGGGCGGCGTCGGCTTGGATTTCACCTTCAATAATAAGAGATGGATCTAAAGATTTGACTAAATTGGTAGCATTTTTTACTTTGTCGACGGATTCACCATTACTACTACCATTGGTAGAATAGGAGAGCATGGCGATTTTGGGAACATTACTGATTAATTGTTTGAACGATTTAGCCGATTGGATGGCTATTTGGGCAAGTTCTTCTGAGGAAGGGTTGATATTGAGTCCACAGTCGGCAAAAATGAAAACTCCTGATTGACCGAGTTTCTTGTGTTGAGTTTCCATAATAAAAAAACTGGAAATGATTCTTTCTTCTGGTTTGGTTTTAATAATTTGGAGGGCTGGGCGAAAAGTGTCTTGAGTAGTATTTTTGGCTCCAGCAACCATGCCATCGGCTAGGTCAAAATAAACCATCATGGTTCCGAAATATAAAGGGTTTTTGACTATTTCTAAGGCTTGATCTAAAGTAATTCCCTTGCTTTGGCGGAGTTCAAAAAATTTTTGACTAAACTTTTCGGTAAGCTCGGGGTGGAAATCAATATAATTTTGATCGATGAGTATAATGTCGGCGATCTTTTCTTGATTTATGATTTTTGCAGCATCATCAACTCGTTGGTCTCCACTTTCGACTAAGACAATTTTTTTTAGATTAGACTTGGCTTGGGAATATATTTTTTCGATAATAGTATTCATGAATTCTATTGTAACATATATATTTTATGCCTATAAATAGGCAAAATATATATTTATTTTTTGGAGTAGAGGAGAGACGGGGAGTTTTAAGGTCATGGATAATAGATCGTTGATTGTAGATAAAACAAAATATATTCTGAGAATAAATAGGTTCAAATAGAGAGAAGTTTTAATAATTTTTTAATATTTAGATAGGAGATGAGGGAGCAGGGAAGAGGAGAGACCTATAATATACAGCCTATAATAGTTTTCACGATATGTCCTATAATTTTCACGGGTAGAGTAGTGATATAGTGTGATATAGTCTCTGTGGATAAGTATAGACTTGACGACTGCATCAAAGTGAACATACGGGAAAGGAGGAGAGCAGGGCTTAGTAGTGGTAGATAATTAAAGGAGAATAGAAACAAAGAATAGGAAATAAAAGAATATATTGAACAAATAATTTAACCCTTACTCCCTGGCAGTAGGTGGGTTCAAATGCTATGTCGCACAATGTATCTTTTGCGACTCTATTAAAATTCTGAACCGAGGGGAGAGGCATTTTTGAAAAAATAAAAAAGTTTTATTTCCCCTTTTTATTTCTGTTTGGTTATTTATTGATTAAATTAAACTTAAAAAATTATCAATTATTCTCCGGACTTGGATCCGCCTCATTTTTCTTTGGCTAGCTTTAAATTTTTGGGGTTGACTCCCCTTTACTGGTCCGACTCCCCTGTTAAAAATGAAAAAATATAAAATATGCCTATTTTTAGGTATAAATTTAATGAGACGTCGCCAAAGCCTCTAAAACAAACGTTTATAAATTTGACGACGATTATATCGTTTGGTTTGGGCTTAAGATTTGGAATATGGTCATGGTAAGATGGATTTATGGAAAAAGATTTATCACTTTTGGTAAGACGATTTTTGGAGCATTTGGAAATTGAGAAAAACTGTTCAAAACTGACAATTAGGAATTATGAACATTATTTGAATGTTTTAATTCAATTTTTGATTGACAGTGGAAAACAAAATCCAACAGTAGATGATATAAGTTCGGATGAAGTAAGAAAATTTAGATTATATTTGTCGAGATTACCAGGGACTAATAAGGGAGAAATGAAATTGGTAACGCAGGGATATTATGTAATAGCTCTGAGATCATTTTTGAAATGGTTGGTTAAAAACGATATGAAGGTGCTTCAGCCGGAAAAGTTGGATGTGCCAAAAGTTAAGGATCACTCTCTTAAATTTTTAGATAATTTGCAAATCAATAGATTACTAACACAACCACTTAATTCAAGTAAAAATGGACTAAGAGATAGGGCTATTTTAGAATTATTATTTTCGACGGGGTTACGGGTATCGGAATTAGTTTCTCTTAATAGGGAACAGGTAAATTTGAACACACGCGAATTTGGGGTGATTGGAAAAGGTGGCCGATCGAGAGTAGTATTTATCTCTAAACAGGCAGCCGAGTGGATTGATAAATATTTGAAATCACGGGTAGATAAATATAAACCACTGTTTATTCGAAATTTGAGGCCAAAAGAAATTGCACTTGAAGATAATAAGACAAGACTAACGGCAAGGTCAGTTCAGAGATTAGTAAAAAGATATGTGAGACAGGCTAACTTGCCAGTAGCCGCGACCCCACATACTTTAAGACACTCTATGGCCACTGACCTACTCCGGTCGGGAGCTGACCTTCGATCGGTTCAAGAAATTTTGGGACATAAAAATATTGCTACAACTCAAATTTATACACACGTAACGGATGCTAGATTAAGAGAAATACATGAGAAATTTCACAGTGGGAATAAATAAGATTACTAAGCCTATAGTAGGGCAATTTTCTCTTATTTTTTGGAAACTCCCCTGCTGTTTAAAAAAAACGTAGTTGACATGTAAATTTTACCCTAAATTAGGACTAAATTAAATTTTTGTACTACCTTAGCACTCATTTGTATATACTGCTAATTTATACTTACCTTTGGTGTATCGCCTATAATGTCGCTGGAATCCCCTATTTTAGACAAAATATTTTTCTTGAAAAATAAATTTATTTTTTTATTTCTGTGGATTTTTCGGGACGATCTGATGTTTCAGTATTTTTTTCTAAAACTGTCATGGCATTGAGTTTGTCATCACTAGATTTGAACCTCATAAGGATAACTCCTTTAGTATTGCGACTAAGAGTGGGAATATTTTTGAGAGGTAATTTTATGGTAACGGCTTTTTTGGACATCAAGATAATTTGATCGTCGGTTTCAGAAACCACTTGAGCGGCGGCGATAAGACCAGTTTTTGGGGTAAGGTTGGCAACCTTAACACCAATGCCACCCCGTTTTTGGATAGGATAAAGATAAACGTCAGTACGTTTACCGATGCCATTTTCGGTAACAACAAAAAGATGTCGGAACGATTTTTCTTGGGCTTTGTCTTTGGATTTTTCAATAACGGATGGAACAATATCCATACTAACCATGTAATCGCCTTCTTTGAGAAGAATACCGCGGACTCCACGAGTGTGTCGACCCATTGGACGGGTATCTGATTCATTAAAGCGGATACATTTACCATTTTTGGTAACTAAAAATATTTGATTGGTACCATCAGTCAGTTTGGCCCAAGCTAGTTGGTCGTGGTCGTCCAGTTTAATGGCAGTAAGGCCACTTTGACGAATATTTTTGAATTTGTCGATGGAAGTTTTTTTGATAACCCCTTTTTTGGTGGCTAATAAAATAAATTTAGATTGGGTATCTTTGGTACTTATAGCTAAAACAGTATGAACACTTTCTCCAGGAAGAATATTAATAAGGTTGATGACGGCTTGTCCTTTGGCTTGACGAGTCCCCTCTTGAATATCCCAAACTTTGGTTTTGAAAACTCGGCCGCGGTTAGTAAAGAATAACAAATCGTCGTGAGTATCGACAGAAAGCATACACTCGATTTCGTCTTCTTGTTTGGTGGTCATACCAACGACACCAACACCACCACGTTTTTGAGTGTGATAAGTTTCCTTGGGAACGCGTTTGATATAACCAGTTTTGGTGAGAGCGACAAGAACGGCTTCGTTGGGAACTAAGTCTTCTTCACTAAAATCTTCTAACCCTCGGACATAAATTTTGGTTCTTCGAGTATCGCCGTATTTTTCGGAAATTTCTTTATTTTCGCCTTTTAGAATAGAAATCATTCGTTCTGGTTTGGTAATAATTGAGGTAAGATCAGCAATAACTTTTTCGACTTCGCTGTATTCATCATCAAGTTTTTGTCTTTCTAATCCAGAAAGTTTTTTGAGTTGCATTTCCAAAATAGCTTGGGCTTGAAGATCGGTAAAACCAAACTTATCCATAAGGCGAGTTTTGGCATCTTCGTCTGGTTTGGTAGTTCTAATAGTTTTGATAACTTCGTCGATAACATCCAAAGCTTTTTTTAGACCTTCCAAAATATGGGCTCGCATCATAGATCCTTTGAGATCAAAAATACAACGACGACGAACAATAGTTTCTCGATGACGGAGGAAAAGTAATAACATTTGGCGTAAATTTAGGGTTTGAGGGACACCATTTACTAATGCCAACATGTTGGCAGAATATGAAGATTGAAGGGCAGTATATTTGAAGAGTTTATTTAAAATTGATTTTGGTTTGCCACTCTTTTTGATTTCGACAACAACTCGAATACCGTGTCGATCGGACTCATCGCGAAGATCAGAGATACCAATTATTTTTTTGTCGTGAACTAAATCAGCAATTTTTTTGACAAATTCGGCTTTGTTAACTTGGTATGGAAGTTCGGTAATAATGATTCTGATTTTTCCTGATTTGGTTTCTTCAATACTAGTTTTACCTCGGACGGCAAATTTGCCTCGACCAGTATTGTACATTTCAATAATTCCGGTTTTACCATATATTTCACCGTATGTCGGGAAGTCTGGTCCTTGGATTATTTTAATTAAGTCTTCGACATTGGCACTGGTTTCAAAATTAAATTTAATTTTTTCGAGTTCATAAACAGGACGCAAAACCATGTCTTGAGTATTTTTTGGAGGAGCTAAAATATTATTTAACTCAATATCAGATTCAATTTTTTCAAGATGACTTTTGTCTAAAATTAAATCAATTGCGCTACAAATTTCTTTTAGATTGTGTGGTGGAATACGAGTTGCCATACCAACAGCAATACCATCGGCGCCATTTAATAAAAGATTGGGAATACGTGAAGGAAGAACAGTTGGCTCTTTGATAGTGGCATCGAAATTGTCCATCATGTCGACAGTTTCTTTATTGATATCAACAATCATTTCTTGGCTGATTTTGTCCATTTTGACTTCGGTGTAACGCATGGCGGCTGGAGGATCACCGTCGATGGAACCAAAATTTCCTTGACCTTTGACAAGCGGATAACGAAGAGAAAAATCTTGGGCTAAACGAACAAGAGCACCATAAACAGAAGAATCACCATGGGGATGATATTTACCTAAAACTTCTCCAACAACTTTGGCTGATTTAGTATTTTTAGTATCCAAACCCATTTGGTCCATGGCGAAAATAATACGGCGGTGGACTGGTTTTAGACCATCTCTGACATCGGGTAAGGCTCTTTGGACGATGACAGACATGGCATAGTCTAAATATGACCTTTCCATTTCTGGAACAATGTCGACATCCATGACTTTACCAATTTGGCTAATTCTTTTAATATCGTTGACGATAGTGTTTTTTTGGTCGACCATATTTTTTATTTTTAAATATCAAGATTTGCTAAATGAGCATGGGTTTGAATAAATTTTTTTCGAGGTGGAACATCTTCACTCATGAGAATACGGAAAACTTCGTCGGCTTTGGCAGCGTCGGCAATGGTAACTCTTTTGAGAATGCGAGTTTCAGGATTCATGGTGGTTTCCCAAAGTTGTTGAGGATTCATTTCACCTAAACCTTTGTAACGCTGAATATCAAAACCTTTGGATGTATCTATTTTTTTGAGATGTTCTTCTTTTTCTTCTTCGGTATAAACATATTTAACATCTTTTCCTTGTTTGATTTTAAATAGCGGTGGCATGGCAATATAAACATAACCGTTCTCAATAATGTTGGGTAAATGACGATACATAAAAGTTAATAGAAGAGTAGCAATGTGAGCACCATCAACGTCGGCATCGGACATTAAAATAATGCGATGATAACGAAGTTTTTCTAAATTCATGGTTTCACCTATTCCCATACCTAAGGCAACAATTAGATCTTTTAGTTTGTCAGAACCAACGACTTTGTCGAGTCTCATACCTTCAGTGTTAAGAGCTTTTCCCCAGAGAGGTAAAATGGCTTGAAATTTGCGGTCTCTCCCCTGCTTGGCACTACCACCTGCAGAGTCTCCCTCAACGATATAAATTTCTGATTCGGCTGGATCACGAGATTGGCAGTCGGCCAATTTACCGGGGAGACCGAGGGATTCGAAAGCCCCTTTACGCATGATGGCATCTTTGGCGGCACGGGCAGCTTTGCGGATTTGAATGGCTAAAATTGATTTGCCAACAATGGCTTTGGCAACATCAGGGTGTTCTTCAAAATAAATTTCCAATTCTTCTTTGACAATTTTGGCAACAATTGGTTGGACTTCACTGTTACCTAATTTACCTTTGGTTTGACCTTCAAATTGAAGATCTTTTGACCCCATTCGGAGAGAAACAACAGCGGTTAAACCTTCTCTGACGTCATCACCAGTAATAACATCGTCTTTATTTTTCATTAACTCTTTTTTGGTGGCGTAATCTTTGATAACTTTAGTAAGACCGGTTTTAAAACCACTTAAATGGGTACCACCTTCGTGAGTGTTAATAATATTAACGAATGATGGTGTATTTTCTTGGAAAGTATCGTTGTATTGGATAGCAACTTCGACATCAATCCCCTCCTCTGCTCGTTTGAGTAAAATTGGTTCATGAACGACAACTTTATTTTTATTTAATTCACGAAGTAATGATAAAATTCCACCTTCAAAATAATAATGATGTTGAGTATTGTTTCGTTCGTCGTAAAAATGGAAATAAATTTTTGAAGTGAGATAAGCGCGGTCTTTGAGAGATTTGATAATAGTCTTGGCATCAAATTCGGTAGTCTCTTTGAAAATTTCTGGATCAGGGTAAAAAGTAACAGTAGTACCATTGATACTTTTTGGGACAAGATTGGCTAATTTTTCAATTTTGGTCTCGGGGATTTCGGTGAGTTTAGTTTTTAGATTTCCGCGAGAAAATTCGATAAATTGGATTTTGTTATCGCGACGAACTTCAATTTGGTAAAGTTTAGAAAGAGCATTGACACAGGCGGCACCGACACCGTGAAGACCTCCGGAAACTTTGTAGGCAGCGCCTTCGAATTTACCTCCAGAATGGAGAGTGGTCATAATAACTTCGACAGCTGGTTTTTTGTATTTGGGCATGATGTCGGTAGGAATACCTCGACCATCGTCAGCAACAGTAGCGGAATTATCAGGATGAATTACTATCCAGACATTTTTGGCAAAACCAGCAAGAGCTTCGTCAATAGAATTGTCAATAATTTCGGTGAGACAATGATGAAGTCCGCGAATATCAGTAGAACCGATATACATGGCGGGGCGTTTTCTGACTGGCTCTAAACCTTCCAAAACGACGATCTGTTGTCCGGTATATTCTTGTGAAGATGACATTACTTTTTTCCTTAAATTAGTTAATTTTTTGTTTTTTAAAAAGCAGATTTATTCTAACAAAGGGTCAATAGGTTTACAATAAGCAAATAGTGTGGAAAGATAGGTAAAAATTAATGTGTTAAAACATCGAAAAATAGGTTAATTTTGGTTAAAAATTTGGCCTATTTTAAGGCTTAATTTTTGCTAAAATGTCGTAGCTAATAATGGAAGTGGCAACTAAAACATTGAGAGACACATTAATCCCATACATAGGAATTTCGACAATTTTGTCGACTAATTTTAAAACTTCTTTGGAAACTCCATAACTTTCACTTCCGGCGATGAGGGCAACAGGAAAATTATATTTAGCCTTTAAATAATTGACGCTTGATTTGTCCTGTTCACAGGCAACTATTTCATAACCATCAGATTTTAGTTGTTTAATACAATCAACAGTGGAATCAAATTGTTGCCAAGGGATCCATTTCCAAGTGCCAATAGAGGCGCGGTGGATTTTTATGTTAGGAGGTGTAACAACAGGACCACAAAGATAAATTTTTTGGGCGCCGATGGCGTCGGCTAGACGAAAAAAAGAACCGATGTTGTAGGTATCTAAAACGTTATCTAAAACTAAAACAATTGGGTTGCGGTTGATAAGGGACTGCATTTTTTTAGCATCCACTTCCCTACTCTTTCGGATTTGATGAGAATTTAATTTCATAATTACTATTTTATTTATAGGACAATTGACATGCCTGTATATAAAGATCCGCTATCACTTTTCTTAATTAATAATGTTTCATTTGGAAATCTCTCAGTAATAATTTTTAGGGCATTAAAACCAGTACAATGGTTTGGAGCAATTATCTTAAAATTATATTTTTGTATTTTGTCTAACATCTTATTTATTTCTTCTGTAGAGTTGTCTTTTAGATGGAGTCCGCCAATGAGTGCATAAAGTGGAATTTTATTATTAAAAAGTTTTTGGGCATCCTGTATTAGATTGTCCAACCCGTGATGAGAGCAACCAACAATTATTACTAATCCCTTGTTTTTTAAATTTACAATTAAATTTATTTCTTTGGTTGGTTTGGGAGAATTAAAGGAATCTTTCTCTTTTGAAATCCAGACGCCTGGAATAATTTCTTTTGGTTTGGTTGCATATTTAATATTTTTTATTTCTTGAGATATTTTTCGACTTTCAGTAATTTCCCCTTTGTGAAAATTAGAGGCGCAATACATAGGTTTATCTTTTATAAAATTAGTGATATGAGATAGTCCACCACCATGATCGTTATGGTTGTGGCTTAAAACAAATGCGTCTATTTGATTTAGATCTATATTAAGACAATTGAGATTGTGTATTAAAATTTGTCCTGAAAAACCAGTGTCAAAAAGAATTTTTTTAGATTCTGTTTCAATTAATAAAGAAAGTCCGTGTTCTCCAAAGAATGGTCTTTTGGGACAGGTATCTTCAACAAGGGTAGTAATTTTTATTTTTTTTACAGTTTGATCCATATATTTGTATTTTACCAACAAAAACCCTCTCTAAACAGTTAGAGAGGGTGAAATTTAAAATGAATTAAATTTAATTTGAAGCGCAACCAGCTCCATTGGCAGCAGCAGTATTGTTGGTGGCTGATGCATCAGTAAGAACGGTTTTACATTCTTTGGGTGCTTTTTTGAAGGAAGCACAGATGGCTTCTTTGATAGCATCAGCAGTGCGGAATTGGTTTTCGGTAAAAACTTTATTACCAATTTTTAAGCTACCTTTGCCGTCTTGAGTATAAGCTGTTTCTGGAGGGAAATTGACTCCATTGACAATTAAAGTTGGAGAACCCTGGACTTTGTATTGATCGGTAAGGGCAATCTCTTTGTCAATTAGGTCGGCTGCTTGTTTGTTGAAACATTCAGTGATTTTGGCAGTGTCAAGATTGGCTTTTTTGGCTTGTTCTTCCCAACAAGTGTCGGCATTTTGGGAATCACAGTTTTTGTTGACATTTTCGACAAAGGTCCACCAATTGGTTTTGTCATCACTCAAATTGTAAGCACAGATTTCTCGGACATCTTGATTGGCTTCAATTCGACCGTGAAGTGAACTATAATAGTTATCACCTATTTTTAGGTAATTTTTCTCGTCTAAACATTGTTTATTGCTATCAGCAATGGTTTTTTGACATTCGGAATCAGTTTTAAAATAACCAGCTTTGATATATTGAGCACATTGAGTGGCGTCGCCAGATCGTTGTTTACAATAATCAGAAAGATTGGTTACTTTATCAAAAATATATTGAGGTCGAATATCAGCAACTTTTCCAAGTAAATTGACAACTGGTTTTAAGAGGTCTTCCATCTGGTTGCCATAGGGGCAAAAACTCATAACAAAAAATTTGAGTTCTGGTTTAGTAGTTTTGGTAGCGGCAAAAGTATTAGCTTTGGTGGTTGTTGAAGTAGAAGTTTTGTTGGCTTTAATTTTTAGCCAAGCAGCACCAGCGAAAAATGAAGAACAGGCTAAAAGAAGAGAAAAAACAATAACTCCGGCGAGAGGGATGGTAACTGATTTATTTTGGATAGGAGTAACTGGGCTGGTTTCAATTTTGGTTTTGGTTTTTTTTGATGGCATAAATTTTTGAATTAATAAAATTATTCTTCTGAAATAGAAATGGCTTGGACAGGACAAGAATTAATAGCATTTTTGGTGGCTTCGGTAATGGTTTCTGGTTGAGCTTTGACCTTGGCTTTGTAAATGTTGGTATCCATTTCGAATACTTCTGGATCTAATAGGACACAAGTGTTACAGCCAATACACTTGTTTTGGTCGAGGATTATTTTAGTCATATGTTTTTAATTGTAACATCAAATTTATAATTTTTGATTTTTTTCAACAAAAGTACCGGCTTTGATAATAGCTCGAAGTAATAGACTAATACGATCTTCAGCTTCATTGCGCGATAGACTTTTGTAGCTATTGGGAAAATAGTGAAAAATCTCATTGCGACCAAACTTCCAAGCATCCCAAAGAGTTTCAGCTAGTTCTTCACCCTCTTCATGATAATCGGCTAATCGTTGAAAAACAGAAAAACGTTTATACCGAAGAGAAGGATTAAGAGTCTTCCCTACCCTAAAACGATCACTTTCATAATCATTATCAGTGATAATACCTATTTTAAGAAAAAAATCTTTTAGAAAACCTTCATAAGCTTTGGAAATAGGAGCAACGAGAAAAGAGAAATCGCTAATACTATCTTGGATTTTTAACCGACCTAAAATAATTTCAACATCAGTAACTAAACGAACTTGATTTTCGGATAAATATTTTTTGGCTATAGAAAAATTTTCGGGGTTGGAAACCATCATATTTGAGATCTAATTAAAAGAAATAAAAAAATAATAAAGAAAATTACAAAAATAAAAATATAACGGTTTAAAAATTTGATGGGAAGCTGGTTGGCTTCTCTAGCAAAAAGCCATTTTTGAAGAATCTTTGGATCATAAATATAATCAATAACTTCATCAATAATTAAGTGAAGATTTAAGGCAACAAGAAAACTGGCAATTATAAAATTGTTAGTTGAAGTGAGGATAAAAACGGTAAATAGAACTAAAATAACTTGGAAAAAATAATGATGAAAAATAAGATTTTGATGAGTTCGATGGCTGGCTTTGAGAAGCCGATATACGGCTTGAAAGTCTTTTTTTTGGATGGCTAAACGAGCCAAACGACTTTCTTCTAAATTTGGTTTAAGAAAAAACCAAAAAATAAGGTGGTCAATATCAAGAAAAAAAGATCCTAAAAACAAACATAAAGCGAGTGATAAAAGTCGAAGACTACTGACATTAAAAATAACCAGAAAAATAGAAATAATTACAAAAAGAATAATAGAACCAAAAAGATGATAACGGAATTCGTGTTTCACTAATAAATGATAGCAGAAACGAAATTATTCGTATCTTAGAGCTTCAATAGGAGAAAGCTTAGAAGCTTTGCGAGCGGGAGCGACACCGAAGACAATTCCGACTATGGAAGAAACGCCAAAGGCAAGAACAACGGAGGATAAGGTAATTTTTGCTGGGAAGAAAGGGTTTATGGCTAAAGTTCCTAAAAATCCCAGTAGAATTCCAATTAATCCGCCAAGACAAGATAAAATTATAGCTTCGATTAAAAATTGGATAAGAATAGCCCGGGGGTAAGCTCCAATAGCTTTTCGAAGACCGATTTCTTTGGTTCGCTCAGTAACTGAAACCAACATAATATTCATAATGCCAATACCACCAACAACAAGTGAGATGGCAGCGATGCCAGTTAGCCCAACGGTAAGAATACTAATAATAGAATTTATAGAATTTAATAATTGGGAGCTATCAAAAACCGAAAAGGCATCTTCGTCGTATTTTTCTTTCATAAATTTAGTCAGATCTTTTTTTGTTTGATCAATAAGATCTTTGCTAGGTGTTTTGACAACAATGGCATTTATATTTTCGTTTCCAGAAAAATCAAAAGCAATAGAAATAGGAACAAAAGCGTGATCATCAATACTCCCTCCTCCCATTCCACTGCCTTTTTTATCCAAAACTCCAATAACTTTTAATTCTTTACCCTTGATAATTATTTTTTTACCAAGAGCATTGCCGCTAGGGAAAAGGTCGGTAGCGATTTTATTTCCCAAAACAATAACAGGACTTTTTTTGGTTTCGTCTTCCTTAGTAAACCAATAACCATTCCCTTCCGATGGGAGTAAATTGTTTCCGGTTCCATATTCAGCAACAGAACCGGCAATTTCTACTGATTTTTTGGTATTTTTGCTGGATTTTATATCGGCAAAAGTCGCAGTTACAGGCATAATTTCCATATTTTTAAATTTTCGTTTGAGGTTGGAAACGTCTTTTTGAGTAAAATTGTTGGCCATCATTCCTCCACTGTTACTAAACCCTCCGTTGTCATTGAATATTTGCCCTGGATAAATATAAATAGAGTTGGCTCCAAGTGCTTCAAATTGTTGATTAATATAATTTTTGAGACCGTTACCGATGGAAGTTAACAAAATGACTGAGGTAACACCAATGATAATTCCTAAAGAAGTCAAAATAGTTCGACTCTTGTTTTTTAGAATTGATCGGACACTAGATTTGAGTAAGTCGGTGAATGATGGTTTTAACATAATTAGATTATCTGACCATCCTTGATAATAATTAATTTTTTGGCTTGTTTGGCTAACTCTAAATCGTGAGTAACAAAAACAATGGTTCTTTTTTCAACTTCGTGAAGATGATGAAAAAGCTCCATAATACTTTTTCCTGATTTACTATCAAGATTTCCAGTTGGTTCATCGGCAAGAATTATTTGAGGATTGTTTATTAGGGCTCGGGCAATGGCGACACGTTGTTGTTGTCCACCGGAAAGTTGGGCAGGAGTATTTTTTAGCTTATCCCCCAACCCGACTTTTTCTAGCATTTCAATTCCAAGTTTGGTTCGGTCTTTTTTGGGAACGTCAGAATATAAAAGTGGAAGTAAAACGTTTTCTAAAGCTGAAGTTTTTGGAAGGAGATTGAACTGTTGGAAAACAAAGCCAAGGGTAACATTGCGGACTTGAGCTAATTGATGTTCTTTAAATTTGGAAATATCTTGACCATTTAATAAAATTTGACCTGAGGTTGGGTTATCCAGTAGACCAACAATGTGCATGAGAGTTGATTTACCACTGCCTGATGGTCCAGTAATCGAAACAAATTCACCTTCATTTATTTTTAAAGAAACATCTTTGAGAGCATAAAAAAGAGTATCGTTGGAACAGTAACTTTTGGAAATGTTTTTTAATTCTAAAATAGTTTTAGAATTACTTTGAGGCGACGACTTGGTCATTTTCGGTTAGTCCCTCCAAAACTTCAACGGTTGTATCGGTTTCAATTCCTGTCTTGATGTATTTTTTAATTAAATTTTGATTACTGTCTTTGACTAAAACATAGGTTTGATCAGTTTCTTCGTGAAGAGCATCAATAGGAATAGTAAGAGCACTGTCAACTTCTTTGAGAGAAATGATGGCGTCACCATCCATACCTAGACGGTACAAAAGTTCATCGTTTTTGACGGGTAATTCAAAACGAACTTCGTAGACAGTGCTACTTTCGCCAGAAACAGGGCTAAATGAGATATAAATAATTTTTGATTCAAAAGTTGAGGCTGGAAAACTATCAATTTTGATAGTAGTTTTGTCGCCGACTTTGATTTTGGGGACATCTTCTTGATCAATTTTTGATTTGAAATAAATACTATTGGGATCAACTACAGAAAAGGTGGCAGTAGCTGGGGTAACGTTAATACCACTGCTGGGTTGATCAATATTGGTAACAATACCAGCAATTGGAGTAGTTAAAGTGGCGTATTTTATGGCTAGATCTTGGAGTTCATAACTGATGACAGAATTATCTAAAGTATTTTGAGATCGAACCAAAATATTTTTCATTTCATCAGTAAGATTGTTGTTTTCTTTGGTGGTTTTGTATTCATTTTGAGTGTCTTGAAAAGTTGCTAGGGCTGATCGGTAGTTGTTGAAATCAGCTTGAAGTGATTTTTGGAGCTCGGCTTTATTGAGACTGGCAAGAGCTTGATATTTTTTGACCTTATCCCCTACTTTGACCCCTACCCAAGCAAGTTGACCACTGGTTTGAAAACGGAGATCGGATTTTAATGTAGCATCAACTGAACCAGCAAGAGTAATTTCATCTTTAATATTTTCTCTTTTTGGAGTAACCACAATCTCTTTTTTGGGATTGAATTTGGTTTCTGTTTTGGTGGCTGATTGAGCTTTGACTTTAAAAACACCAATACCGGAGATCAGAGCAATAATACTGATGACAATAATTTTTTTGAAATGTTTTTTGAAAAACGACATATAAGTGCTGATTATACTACATTTTATCCTTTAGTTGACGGAGTTTCCACATAAAGAGTTTATAAGGAGTTTTAATAGTGTTTGGGTTTTGATCTTTAACAAAATAACGAGCTTGTTCGAGAATCTTTCGATCCATATTCTTAGAAAGACGGATATAAAGGGATCGATTCTTCCAATCATTTAGTTCTTTGGCTAACTCAAGTCCGTAAGCTTGATATTCCACTTTTACATATTTTTGGCGTTTTTCAAAAGTTTTTTTGAATTTATCAAGTTGGTCGCCAATGAGAGTTGGTTGATTTTTAATCATTATTTTTTGAGATACAGAATGTAGGCTTGCCCATCAGTCAAAAAATTATTGCCACTTTTTTTCTCGCCATACAGTAATCCGGTCAGATCTATTTTTTGGAATGATTTTACAAATTTATTCTTTTCTAATTCCGATTTGATATATTCTCTCTCGTCGTCGACTTTTAGTTCAGTGGTATGGATGGGAAGAATAATTTTAAATTTCTTTTTGATCTCTTCATCGAAGTGAGCGGTTCCAACCCAAATGGATTGATTGTCTTGGGTAACAAATGGTGTTTGCCAAAGATGAATGTGATGACGGCTGGCCAAATGTTCGGACGATGGTCTACCAAAACCGAAATCGTTCGGTTCAGTATCCCAAAAAACTGGAAGCCCAGGAGCTTGAGGATAAGATTCCTTTTTCAAAACGGATTTGACGAGTTTGATAGCACTTTGAAAACTAAGTTTATCTAAAAGGTACCAACCAGAATTGGTAAAAGCTTTTTCAATGATGTCCTGATTGCCAACAATAATGATATTGATGGGTTCAGAAGGAATGGCGGTAATTGATTCACTAACTTTGGGTAATTTTTCAAAAAGTTTGGTGGAAATATCTCTTTGGTTGATAGTAATTTTAGGAGTGGAAATTGTTTTTTGAGGCGAAAGTGGATGAGTGAAGAAAAAAGAAATAATAAAAACTAACCACAAAAGAATTAATAAAATGCTGGAAATAATGGTAGTTGATTTTTTGAAGTGGGATATGGAAACCTTGGGATTGAATTTCTTTTTGATTTTAAGAGAAGTAATGATAATGGTAATCCAGGCGGTTCCGGCAGCGAGACTAGCAAAAACATCAGATGGCCAATGAGCTCCCAAATAAATGCGAGACAATCCAATCCAAACGACAAGAATTATTCCAGCCAAAAAACTAATGACTTTCAAAAATTTATTTCGTTCTGACTGAATAACAAAATAAGCTAACAGTCCATAAAAAGCGATGGCAACAAAGGTATGGCCACTGGGAAAACTATAACTGGATTCGGCGACTAAAGCGTTGGTAAGTGAAGGACGAGGGCGATCCATAATATTTTTGATAATCCAAACAAAAAGTTCGCCACCGAGCACAGAAATCAAGAGAGCATTTAGAAGTCGCCACTTTTTGATGAGAATTAAAATTAAACTAATGACGATAGTACCAACGGTAATAATTTCGGCCTTAGCAAGATAAGTAACGAAAAGCATGATTTGGTTGAGACTGTCGGTTCGAAAAATACTAAACATATTGATAACTCGAAGATCAAATTGAATTAGTTTTTCGTGGCCAATATAATCTTGAACAATGCCAAAAAATAAATAAATGAAGAAAAGAGTTATTAGTACGCCAATGGTAAGGTAAAGACCATATTTATGTTCTTTGGCAAAACGTCTTTTGACAAAGCCAAAAGTTTTGGGATATTTATTTTTGATGCGAGTAACTTCGGGATCATTTTTGATTCCGTGTTTGATGGACTTAGCGATTGATTTAATGAGTTTGACCATAAATTGGAGTGGACCTAGGCGGGGTCGAACCGCCGATACCTCAGTGCGACTGAGGCGTTTTACCACTAGACTATAGGCCCAAAATATTTTTAATTTCTTTAAAAATTTCAGGAGTAAGTGTAGTGATTATATCTTGTTCTGATTGAGAAAAGTTTTGTAAAACATAGTCCTCTACCGGAGTGGAATCTTGGGGTTTACCAATACCAACACGGATACGATTGAACTGTTGAGTACCAAGGTTTTCAATAATAGATTTGATACCGTTGTGGCCGGCTGGTCCACGGTCAAATTGGATCCGGTAGTCCCCTACTGGCAAATCAAGATCGTCGTGAATAATATAAATGTCGAGTGGAGAAATTTTATAAAAATGGGTAATCTTTTGAACAGTGATACCAGAATTATTCATGTATTCAGAGGGAAAAGCGAAAATATTTTTTTGGTCCTCAAAAATAAAAGCAGCTAATTTTGTTTTAAGATTAAATTTGTCTTGACCAATAAATTTTTGGATGATGGTTGATCCTAAATTGTGGCGGGTATTTTGATATTTTTTGTCTGGATTACCAAGGCCGACTATAAGTTTCATAAGCTATTTTAGCATTGGTATATATAGATATATATAATAGTATAGTGATATAGATTGATGCCTATTTATACCTAAAGATAGGTAAAATAGAAAAACGGGTTAATATTAGCAGTCGAATTGTTAGACTGCTAATTTATTGAACTCAGCTTCGGAGATGATTTTGGTGCCGAATTTCTTGGCAGAAACAAACTTGCTAGAATTGGATTCGGTTTCATTGGTGATCAAATAGTCAGTGTTGGAAGTAACTGAAGCAGCAATCTTACCGCCGAGAGAGATTATTTTGTCTTCAATATCTTTACGAGGTTGAGTGAGAGTGCCAGTGATGGCAAATGATAGCCCTTTTAGGGCTGAATTTCTAATGTCTAATGTCAAATTTCTAATAGAAACTTGAGAAAGTATAGATTTAATAAAATCCTTGCGGTCTTGGATACCCTGATAAATTTTTTGGGCTAAGGTAATTTGAATTCCTGGTAAAGCTTCGAGTTGATCGATGGTAATATTGAGAATTTTTTGAGGGGTGTTGAAACCTGCATTAATGATTTGAATAATCCGTTGAGAACTAAAATTGGGAATAATAGCAGCATCTAAAATTTGTTTGAGAGTAAGAGATTTTTTGTTTTGGATTTCATTGACAATATTGGTCCCAGACTTTTGCCCTAGACCAAAAATGCTGGCAAAGTCAGAGACTTTTAGATCATAAAAATCTCCAGGGAGACGGACTAATTTTAGCTGGTAAAGTTTGTCGATAGTTTTGTCGGAGATGCCCTTGATCTCGAGGGTGCTACAAAAAAGTTTGAGGGATCCTAAAATTTGGTCAGGACAATTTTTGATATTGGGACAACGCAAGAATTTATTGTCGGTGATTAATTTAGTTTTACAAGAAGGACAAAAATCGGGAGCAGTAACATGACTGTCGGTTACTTTGGTAATTACATTTTCGATGTGGGGAATAACATCTCCTCTTCTTTGAATCTCGACAATATCATGGATGTTAATATTTTTTTCTTTAATAAGATCGTAATTGGCTAGAGATGCAAAAGTAATAACGGCTCCAGAAATTTCAATAGGGTCGACTTGGGCTACGGGAGTAATGGTTCCCATTGGACCGACTTGCCAGTTGATATTAATGATTCGAGTTTGACTAGAGCGGGAAGGAAATTTGTAAGCGACTTGGCCTTTGGGGCGATTGTTTTTTGACCCAAGAAGGTGTTGGATTTCTAAATTATTTATCTTGATAACTAGACCGTCGATTTCGAAAGGATATTTTTTTCTGGTCTGATTTAAATATTTTTGATAAATGATTTCGATTTCTGCAAAAGTGGAACAATGAAAATTTTCGACAGTGGTAAAACCGTGATTTTTTAGAAAATTTATTTTGTCTACTTCGGTAGAAAATTGTTTGGAAGTATCGACGGCATACAAACTGCAATATTCGGAATATTTACTGTCGAGGCGTTGAGAAATGCCCGAGGCGGCATTTCTAGAATTGGAATAAAAATCCCTCTCCCCTGCTGTCGCAGGGGTTTCTCCCTTTGACAAAAGGGAGATATCTTTTTTAATAATTTCGTTTAATTTTTGAAAATCATCATTTAACATGACGATTTCACATCTGACTGATCCAGAAAAATCCTTCGGCAGACTCAGGACGGCGTTTTTCATTTTGATGACATTTTGGGTAATAACATCCCCTATTTCACCATCCCCACGAGTAATGGCATCGACTAACTGACCATCTTTATATTCAATCTCCAGAGAAATACCATCACATTTTGGCTGAACGACAAAGTCGGTATTTTGGGGAATTTTTTTGAGTTCAAAATAATGGACCAGGTCGTCAAAAATATTAACTTTATTTTGAGAACCCATGGGCATAATGTGATGTTTTTTGGCAAAACCGGTGTCAAAATTTTTGTTGCCGACTTTAGTAAAGATTCGATGATAAGGTAATTTTTTGCGTAGGGTGTCTTCGAGAATATCCCAAGTATGATCGTCCATTATTGGTTTTCCAGTAGTGTAGTAGGCTTTTTTGGCCTCGATCATCAATTCACCAAGTTTTTCGGGAGAAATATTTTTGAGTTCAGGAGAATCAAGAGTGATCATAAGCTAATTATAGCTTAGATATTTACTAGGCAGTAATAGGCGCCTTTGGTAGAACCGCGTTTTTCGACAGCACCACTATCAACTAATTTTTTGAGATCACGCCAAATGGTATCGTCGGAAACCATGGGTAAAAGTTGTTGAGCATCGGGCATACGAAGGCCACCAAATTGCTGCATATATTCGACTAGTTTTATTTGTCTTTCGGTAAGATGGACTTGTTTGCCACCAAGTTTTTGTTTGAGTTTAATATCGCGAGAAAGAGATTGAACTTTTTCCTTAACACGGGTTAATTCGATAGATAAAGCCTCGGTAAAATAACTAATCCAATTGGTTAGATCGCGTTTGAAAATATCGGATGATAAAAGATGGGTGTTTTGAATAGTATTGTAATAGGTTTCGGCATTGCGGTCGAAATATTCTTCAATAGAAAAGAGACGACGAATATCATACCCCTGAACATAAAGCGGCAACATAGCAAAGGCGCGTGAGACACGACCATTGCCTTCGATAAAAGGATGAATGGCAACTAAAATGTATTGGGTTATGGCTGACTTGATGGCGGGATGAATCTCGAGAGATTTGGGACTATTGAGCCAATCGATGAGATCAGCAACTAAATATGGGACTTCGATAGCTGGTGGTGGGCGATGGGCAATTTCACCAGTACGAGTGTTTTTGAGAACTACTTGTTGATGGCGATATTTACCAATCTCTGTTTCAGGAATAATTTTGGTGGTAGTAAGTTCGTGAATTCTTTTGATAATAGCTTCACTGTAAAAAAAAGGGCGATGTTTGTCATTACTATCAATATTTTTTTCTTCGGGAAGTGGCATACCGGCGTCGTAGAGAGACCAAAGTTCTTCAAGATAAGACATAACATTTCGATAATTGATAACTTCTTGAATATCTCTTTCTCCAGCGGTAACTTGATGACCTTCGACAAGTCGGGCAACTTCTTGGAAAGTTAGGTCATTTCCCTCAATGCGGGTACCGTAATGGACGGTTCGGACGATAGCCTCTTGTTGAAATTGTTTTTCGTAGGCAGGAATGAGAGGGGCTTCATCAATAATAGCTTTGGCAGCTTCGATGGTGCCAATGTTTTTTAGGATTTGATTATTGATGGAAAATATAGGAGAAAACATGTCTTGGATAAATTATAACACTTTTTGAGAATTGGTTAAGGGGAAAATGCGGGAAATAAAATTAAGAAAGAAAAATAAAATCAACGGCGGAGCGAGGATCAACATTGGCATTGATCATTTGAATGGCTTTGATTAAATTTTTGATAATTTGAGAATTTTTGGAATTGGGCTGATCAAGAATAACTTTTTTGAAAATTTGGAGCTGATCTTCTAAAAAAGGTAAAACTTGGTCTTTGTTTTTGGAAATAATTTCACTATTCAATAAATTTTTTTTAATATCAGGAGTAATTTCGATGGGTTTGATTTGAGAAATATCTTTTGGATTATTGGCTAATTTAATTAGATGACAGCGAGAAATGATAGTGGGTAAAATTTTTGAAGGTTTGGAAGTGGTAATTATTAAATAATTATTGTCTCCTGGTTCTTCAAGAGTTTTGAGCAAGGCATTTTGAGATTCGATATTTAGATTGTGGGCATCATTAATAATAATGATTTTATTTTGGTGATTAAATGGTTTTTGGGACAAAAAATTTTTGGTGAGACGAACCAATTCAATAGTCCAACCAGAATTTTGATCGATGACAAAAATATCAGGATTGTTGGGCGAAATTTGATGGTCAAGATATTTACAAATTTCACCTATTTTAAGGCTAATTTGAACGGGATTGGAACAAATGATAAGGGTTGATGGAAAAAGGTCCATTTGGCTTGTGTTGATATTAAAAAAAATGTACTATGTTTATATATTATGAATGATTTAGGGACAAAAATATATAAGAATCTGAAAGAAGTCCTAAAGGATGATGGATTGATTAATGATGAACAATCGGAAGAAATAAATTTGAGACAACTTAAGACGGGTGAATCGGAAGAAGAGATAATAAAAGCTTTAAGATTGGTTTCTGATGATGATTTGATTAAAGCGAAGGCAAAATTTTTGAAAGTTCCGTTTGTAGATTTGGATACAATCGGTTTTTCACCTGAGGCACTGAGTTTGGTGCCAGAGAGTGTGGCTCAAAGATATAATATAGTCCCCTACCGACTCGATACAAAAACAAAAACTTTGTTTGTAACAATGGTAAATCCTTTGGATTTGGAAACCTTGGAGTTTTTGGAGAAAAAAACTGATTTAAAAATCAGTGCGGCAATGTCAACTCAAAAACAGATTGAGAGTTTTATTAAAGAGAAATATATTCGAGAGAGAAATATTACTTCAGAAGTTAATAAAGCTTTGGACGAGAGAAAAACTGATGAATTGGGAATGAAAAAAGCCCAAGAAAAGGTAACAGTGGAAGCCCCAGTGGCTAAAATAGTTTCGACAATTTTGGAGTACGCAATTAAGTCGAGAGCTTCCGATGTACATATTGAACCACAAGAAGATAATGTCAGAATTAGATATAGAATCGACGGAATTTTGCAAGAAAAATATTTGTTGCCGAGAAATGTACAAGATGCAGTGGTTTCGAGAATTAAAATCTTATCAAATTTAAAAATTGATGAAAAAAGGGTTCCTCAAGACGGACGATTTTTTTTCTCGGCCGATGGAAATGATGTAGATTTGCGTATTTCTACCTTACCAACAACTTATGGAGAAAAGGTAGTGATGCGTTTGCTTAAAAAATCACAAAGAGTGCCGACTCTGCCAGATTTGGGTTTGAGAGGATTGGCTTTAAAAAATTTAATGAGTTCAATTCAGCGTCCTCATGGAATTATTATTGTTTGTGGTCCTACTGGTTCAGGTAAAACGACGACTTTATATTCGATTTTGGATATTGTGGCGACTTCTAAAGTTAATGTGGTAACAATTGAAGACCCAGTGGAATATCAAATGAAAGGAGTCAATCAGGTCCAGGTAAATGTGCAAGCTGGATTGACTTTTGCATCGGCTTTGCGTTCTTTTTTGCGTCAAGATCCAAACATAATTATGGTGGGAGAAGTCCGTGATGCAGAGACGGCAGATTTGGCTATTAATGCAGCATTGACGGGACATTTGGTGTTCTCTACTTTGCATACAAATGATGCAGCTGGAGTACCACCACGATTATTAGATATGGGATGTGAACCATTTTTGTTAGTATCTTCTTTGAATTGTGTAGTGGGACAGCGAGTTTTACGAAGAGTTTGTAAAGAATGTGTGGGAGAAATAGATATGACTCCTGAACAAAAAAATGAATTGCAAACTACTTTGGGACCAATTTATAAAATGATTGAGGAAAAATTTGCCAAAGAGGGAAAACAGTTGAAATTACCTAAAGTAGTTGGTTGTGAAAAGTGTAATAATACCGGTTATTTGGGAAGAATTGCTATCTATGAAGTGATGCCAATAAGTGAGCGGGTGAGTAAATTAATTATTGAAAAAGCGGCAGCTTCGGAAATTCAGAAACAAGCAATGGAGGAAGGAATGTTGACAATGAAACAGGATGGATATGTAAAAGTATTAGAAGGAGTAACTACTATGGATGAAGTTATTAGAGTAGCACAATATTAATTTATAAAAATATGCATACAAAACTACAAGAATTGTTGGAATTAGCAGTAGCCAACAAGGCATCTGATGTTCATTTGATGGTGGATTTGCCGCCAAAATTTAGAATTAATGGTGAATTAGTGAACCCACCTAATTGGGATGTAGAGAATAATAAAGTGGTAGTGGAAATGATCGACTCTGTTTTAAATGACAAACAAAGAGAAAGTTTAAAACAACAACGAGAGATTGATTTTTCTTTTGATGCGGCTGGAGCAAGATTTAGGGCTAACACCTATTGGCAGCAAGAAAAAATGGCTTGTTCTTTGAGAATTTTAACTTCAGAAATTCCTTCTTTTGAAGAGTTGGGTTTGCCAGATATTTTGAAAAATTTTATAAACCATAAACAAGGATTTGTATTGATAACTGGTCCGACGGGACATGGAAAATCGACAACAGTGGCATCAATTTTGAATGAAATTAATAAGGTTCGAAATGGACATATTGTAACAGTGGAAGATCCAATTGAATATTTGATTAAACCGATTAAGTCGATAATCTCGCAACGGGAATTGGGTGATGATACAAACGATTTTCCATCAGCTTTAAGATCTTGCTTGAGACAAGACCCAAATGTGGTATTTATTGGAGAAATGCGTGATTTGGATTCGATTCAATCAGCATTGACTATTGCTGAGACTGGTCATTTGGTATTTTCGGTGTTACATACAAATTCAGCGGCTCAGACGATCGATAGAATTATCGATGTCTTCCCTTCTGGAGTAAAAGAACAAATAAGAGTTCAGTTGGCTTCTACTTTGACAGCAATAGTGTCGCAAAGATTATTGCCAGCGGTTAGTGGTGGTCGAATCCCTGCTTTTGAAATTTTGATGATAAATTCGGCGGTGAGAAATATAATTCGAGAAGGGAAAACTTTTATGTTGGACAATGTAATTCAAACTAGCGCTGACGTGGGGATGATTGGAATGGATAATTATTTGGCAAAACTAGTATTGGCTGGAAAAGTTACTGAAGAAGTGGCGATGAATTATGCAATTACTCCATTAGATTTTCAAAATAAATTGAGGAAAAACAATTTATAACTATGAGATTTGTTTACCGAGCTAAAGATTGGAATGGAAAATTGGTTAAAGGGATACTTGATTTACATGATAAGGCAGCGGTATTAGAGTCGATTAAAAACAGTGGATTGGTCCCTTTGTTAGTAATGGAGGAAAGTAAGAGTATTTTTAGTGAGCTTTATAGAAATACTTTTTCCAAGGTGGGATTAAAACAGGTGGCAAATTTTACAAGACAATTGTCAACAATGATGAATTCTGGACTTCCTCTGACTGATTCGTTGTCATTACTTAAAAATCAGACAGATAAAAATGGGCTGATGTATGAAATTTTGGAATATTGTTTAAAAACAGTTCAAGGAGGACATAGTTTAGCCGATGGTTTAAGTAAATATAAAAAAATATTTGGAGACGCTTTTATTGCATCAGTGGACGCAGGTGAAGAAGCGGGTGTTTTGGACGAAGTAATGTTGAAATTGGCTGATAATTTGGAAAAACAAAATGAGTTTTCTAGTAAAGTGAAAGGGGCGATGATTTATCCAATAATTGTGATAGTAGGAATGATTGCAGTGGTAATTATCATGATGGTTTTTGTAATTCCTAAATTAATGGGTTTATACTCGGATTTTGGTTCAAAAATGCCGGCGTCAACCCGAGCATTGATGGCTATGTCAAACTTTACGACAAAATTTTGGTTTCTAATCCCGATTTTGATAGTGGGTGGATATTTGATTTTTAATGTGGGAGCTAAAAACAAAGATTTTAAATTGAAACTGGACAGATTTAAATTAAAAATCCCAATTTTGGGTGAATTGACACAAAAAAATGTTTTGGCAAATTCTATTAGAACTTTGTCGATGTTACTTTCGGCAGGAATACCATTGGTGGAAGCGTTAAAAATTGTTTCAAATGTAGCAGGAAACGAAGTTTTTTACCGATCATTTTTGCAGATAGCTGAAAGAGTTCAAAAGGGATTTAGTATTGCCAATTCTTTTGAAGAAACTGGAGTTTTTCCAATTATTGTAAATCAAATGGTGGCGACAGGTGAGGCAACTGGTAAATTGGATGAAGTATTGATGCGGGTGTCGGATTATTTTGCAACTGAAGCCGAACAATCGGTAAAATCTTTAACATCAGCAATAGAACCATTAATTATGATTATCCTTGGTTTGGGAGTAGCTTTTTTGGTGGTGGCGGTAGTTATGCCGATCTATAACTTGACATCACAATTTTAGTAGTAAATAATGATTATAAGGTTGTTAAAATTTTATTTTTTAAAATGAAAAAAAGAATGGTTTTTGAGAAAGGTTTCACGCTAGTGGAATTGTTAATAGTTATCGCTTTGATCGCGATTTTGTCGGTGGCTGTGTTGGCAACAATTAATCCAATTGAACAATCAAACAAAGCAAGAGATTCGAGAGTTCAAAATGATGCGGCAGAAGTTTTGAATGCATATGAGAGATACTATTCTAGTAAGCAACATTATCCTTGGGAAGAATTTACTAATGGTGGAACTGAAGGCGCAATTGGAGCTAATGATGAAGTTGTATTGCGTTCTGATACTTATGGATTTGGTATTTGTTCTGATCAAAACAATCAGGCATCATTGATTTCTCAGGATCCGTTGGACGCTCCAGGTTCATGTACGACTGGTACTTACTCAAATTTGTTAATTCAAACTTCGGAATTAAAATCTAGTTTTGCTGGTAAAGATGAATTCCAGCCAGTGATTGCTGGAACAGCAACTGGTTTAACTCAAGCAATGTGGGTGGTTAGAGCTGTTAATGCAGACTCCCTTTATGTTTGTTATGTGCCTAAGGCAAAAGCCAATAGAGAAGATACTACAAAGATGCGATGTATTACAACTGCTGGTGTTGTTCAGCAAGTTGGTACTGGTAGTTGTGCTGCAGCAGTAACAGCGAATTGGACAGTTGATCCGAGTACTTTGATAACGACAACTCCAACAGCAGCAGTGTTTAGATGTGTACCAGAGTGATGCTTAAATAAATTTGAATTTTAAACCCTCTCTAGTTAGAGAGGGTTTTTGTTAAAATAATTTATGGAAATTTTGATGATGATTTTATTTTTTGTGTTGGGATCGTGTTTGGGAAGTTTTGTAAACATGTTGGTTTATAGGACAGCGGTGAAATATAAATTAAGGAAAATCGCCTTTGCTAAAGCTACGGCGAGTCGAAACAGGTCATTTTGTGATTATTGTGGAAGACAGTTGAAGTGGTATGAAAATATTCCAATAATTTCTTGGATAATACAAAAAGGAAAGAGCAGATGTTGTCAAAAAAAATTACCGATACTCTACCCTATTGTAGAATTGGCAACGGGAATATTTCTGTTGATGTTTATTTATAAATTTAATTTGTTGTCTGACCAATTCTCGATTGGATTGCAAATGATGAGAATTTTTTGGGGTTCGGTTTTGGCTATTTTGTTGAGTTTTTTAGTAGTGTTTGATTTGAAATATATGATACTGCCTGATTTTGCCATAATTATTTTGATAATATTATCTTTTTTGGGAGTAGTCTTTGATGAACCAAATGTAATCCCCTATTTATTGTCGGCTTTGGTGGGGAGTGGGTTTTTGTGGTTGCTAAATTGGATTACTAAAGGTAGAGGAATGGGGTTTGGGGATGTAAAATTAGCCATTTTTATGGGATTATTTTTGGGATATCCAAAAATAATAGTAGCTTTTTATGCAGCTTTTATTTTTGGGGCGATAGTAGGAATTGCTTTAATGATTTTTAAAAAAATTAAAAAGAAAACACAGATTCCTTTTGGGCCGTTTCTAATATTAGGAACATTGATAGCTTGGATGTGGGGCAGTAAAATTGTAGAATTAATAAAATGAAGAGAAATGGTTTTTCTTTGACTGAATTGTTGGTAGTAATGACAATCGTGGCAGTCATGGCCTTGATATTAGTGGGGATTTTGAATCCAGCGGCTTTGATAAATAAGGCTGGTGATAGTAGTCGAAAAGGTGATTTGAATAGGCTTAAAATTACTTTTGAAGAATATTTTAATGATAAAGGGAGATATCCAACTTATGTTAATTCTTGGAATACCGATAGTGGTTGTGGAGAACCAATAAATAGTGTTTATGATGTAAGTAAATATATTATCAAGTTGCCTTGTGATCCGGACAAAAAAACATACAAAATATTTATAACAGCAGATACTTTTAGGATAATGACTAATTTAAAGAACAAATCAGATAAGGATATTCCGGTAAATTGGTATGGAGAAAATGATTATACATTGGTTGGTGGTTTGACAGTTAATGATGTAAATTATGGAGTATCAAGTCCAAATGTAAAATGGTATGAGTCAAATGGTGAGGAGGAAGAAAGTTTGCCTGATCCATCTTGTAATACTTCGGAGTGCTGGTTGGGTCCTGGTTGTAATAAGCTGGGAGTAGGAATTTCTTGTCCGATTGGAGGTGATTGTTATTACGGTAACAACTCGGGATGTATTCCTTTGTGTAAAACAAATAATGGTTGTATAGGACGTTAGATGATTTTAATACTTAAAAGTATTATCATTGATTAATGAAAGGATTTACTTTTGGGGAAATTTTAATAGTGGTAGTAGTAATGGGGGTTTTGGGATGGATTACTTGGGGTCAATTTAATTTAGCCAGAGCTAAGTCAAGAGATGTGGGAAGAAAATCAGATTTAAATGAGATGGCAAAAAATATTCGACTTTATTATGCTGATTATGGAAAACTACCAATAGAATCGGAAATAAATAATTTATGGGGAAAAACCTGGATAGATAAGGATTATGTATATATGAAAAATGTTCCGAAAGAAAATTATGTGAACAAACCTTATTGCTATAAACCAAGTATTGACGGAAAAACTTTTACACTTTATGCCGAATTAGAAAATAAGAATGATGTTGATTGTAAAAAAACAGAAGCAAAGTGTGGTAATTTTAATTACTGTTTTGCTTTTCTTTTTGAAACAGTCATTCCAAAATAAATTTATGAAAAACAAAAATAAATTAGGTTTTAGTTTGGTGGAATTATTAGTGGTGATTTCGATAATTGCGGCGTTGGCGGCAATTTTAATGGTGAATTTAATAGGGGCAAGAGAAAGAGCAAAAGATTCACAAAAGATTCAGGCGGTAACTCAAATTAAGAATGCTTTACGACTTTTTTATAATGATACCCAAGGTTATCCGACTTCAATGTCGGCGGTTTCTTTGGGAGTTACTTTGGTAAGTTATATCCCAAATATTGGAGATACAAGTTTTACTTATACACAGATTAATAGTGGTGAAGGTTTTAGAATTACAATTCCTTTGGAAAGTGGAGCAGGAAATGATGATATTAATTCACAATTGGGTTGTGGAATAACTACTCCAACAGATAAAGTTTACGCAGTATGTTCAAATTAAAAATGAAAAATAAAAATAGATTAGGTTTTACGTTGATAGAGTTGTTGCTAGTGATGTCAATTATGTCGATACTAACGATAGTAACGGTGAGTACTTTTACAACATCTCAAAAAAAGGCGAGAGATGTAAAAAGAAAAGCTGATTTATCGTCGATTTCAAAAGCTTTGAATATGTACTACAACGATTATGGAAAATATCCAAATGGAGGATCAAACGAACCAAATATTGATAGTTTGATTCAGACTGGAAATGAATTTAGCCAAGACGGAAATCTTTATATGAAGGAGATTCCTGTAGAAAAAACTAATGGAGTAACTAGATATGCTTATTTCTCCAGTAGTACGGGTAAATCGTTTAGATTGTGGACTAATTTGGAAAATGAAAATGACAAAGATTGTTTGACCAGTTCGGTAGATAGTTATACAAAAACAACGCCAGCTGGATGCCTTTATTCAGTTTATAGTTCAAATATTAGTGTAGGGAGCACATTACTATGATAAATAAAAAGGGTTTTAGTTTAGTGGAATTATTAATAGTTGTTTCGATTATTGGAATTATTTCGGTAGTGGCAGCAGTGGGTTTTTCGAAAGCTCAAAAAGATGGAAGAGATAGAAGAAGAATTGATGATTTGAAATCAATTCAAAATGCAGCTGAACAAATGGCCATGTTGAGTGGAACTTATCCCACTACGGCAGCCTCTTATTTGATAACTTCCCCTGCTTGGACAGTTAGAGGTCAAACTGTTTTAGAAAAAATACCAGGAGATCCAAAAGGAAATACGAGTTATTTGACCAGTGGAATAAGTGCTTCTGGTTATTGTATTTGTGCCAATATTGAGAATGTAAAAAACAGTAATGCAGAAAATAGTAACTGTAGTTTTATAAATAGTACTAATTATTATTGTGTCAAAAATCAACAATAGAGTTAAAATTTCTAATATCTAATTTCTAATGACTAATAAAAAAATAAAGAAGACAGGATTTACATTATTTGAATTATTGGTGAGTATTTCGATAATTGCAGTAATGACAGCGGTAGCAGTAGTGAGTTTTGGTGGAGTAAGCAAAAGATCGAGAGATGCTAGAAGAATGGCCGATTTGGAAAAAATTAGGTTGGCTTTAGAATCGGCAAAACAAATAGGAACAACTTACCCAACATCTTTAACAACATTAGTAGGTGGGAGTATGTTGCAACAAGTTCCAACTGACCCAAAAAATTATACATATTATTTTAGTGGTTCAGCTTACGCATATACTTTGTGTGCTCAAATGGAAGATGTAGCATCGACCAATGCTCCTGGAGCGTCAGGTTGTGGTGCAGGGGCATGTGGAACAGGGGGAAATTGTAATTACAAGGTGATTAATCCTTAAAATGATAAGAACTGCCCAAGATGGTTTTACTTTGGTGGAATTGATGGTTACAGTGGTAATCATGATTGTGTTGGTGAGTATTGGGACAGCAGCAATAAATAATTTTACTCAATCAAAAAAATTGGAAACAGTTAGTGATGAATTGATGACACAAATAAAATTGGCTAGAAATATGGCGATAACTACACAGTTACCGACGGGGGTTACTGGTGATTTTAGTTTTGTAGATGTAGGTGTAAGCGGAGATTTTACAGTAACCGGTCGGTCGATTAGAAAAAATCCAAGTACAGGTGTTTTGACCACTATTGGAACTTATTTTTCTAAAAAAATCGAGAATACTAATGGATTGACAATAACTTCTAATTTACCGAGTTTTGGATTTTCGTTAGCAAATGGTCGGTTGGTTAATGCAACTAGTGGAGCATTTATTAATGGTCCAGCAACTTTTATTTTAGGAATGGTAGGAGTGGCAACTACACGAGTATTTAGTATTAATGATTTGGGATTATTTAATGAATAAATTTAATAAAGGTCAAAGTTTGGTGGAGGTAATTTTGGCGGTGGGGGTAGTGGTGTTGGTCATAACTGGAGTAGTGATGTTAATAATTAATACGGTTAGTCTAAAAACTGCAGCAACTTTGAGAAAAAGAGCTGGAGAAGTAGCGGATATAGTGGTAGAAAATTTATTGGAACAAAAAAAGAATAATAAGGATGTGTTTTGGAATTTGACTCCAATAACAGATCAACATTTGTCAGGAGATTACAGTAGTTTTACTTATGGAGTAATTTTTGACCGAATAACAAACAATGTGGGATGTGCGGCTAGTCCAAATCCACCGAATTGTGCCAACGCTAAAATAACTGTATCGTGGGGAAATGGTAACACTTTGGTAGTTAATAGATTTTTTGCAAAATGAAAAACAAAAAAGGCTTTACTCTAATTGAAATAATTGTGGTAACTGGAGCAGTGGGATTGATTATGGTGGCGCTAATTGGGATAGTTTTGAGTACTTTCAAATCGCAAAATAGAACTAAGGCTAAAAATTTGGTGTCTCAAAATGGAGCTTGGATTTTGAGTGAACTTAAAAGGGATATTTTGACCAGCAGTAGTCAAAAAATTAGATGTGGGGCTGATAACTTGTCGATAGGTTTTACTAATTTGAGTAATGGTGAACCGACAACTTTTGTTTGTGGAAGTGGGAAAATAGCTTCAAATTCGGCACATCCAGCAACTTTGAATGATATTAATAAAGTTATTGTCAGTTGTGGAAGTGTCTTTGTTAGTTGTAGTACTCTCCCCTCTTCTGACGAGGTATCAGCGGTCAATTTTAATTTTATTTTAACTTCAAATTTTTTAGGTATTGGAGCGAGTCAAAGTTTTGATTTAAAAGTAACGGTAAGGAATTAGTTTTATATGTGTAATGGTTGTGTATGTTTTACTATGAGACATGAGGAATTGACAAATTTGGTGTAAAGATATATTATTCTTTTAATATTATAGGTTTTATATATAAACAATGGTTGCTGTTGAAAAAACTCCGGTGGAAATTAGTACTAGTGGTAAGGTTGATAAACAATTAACAGACTTATATAAGACAATCATAAATAATGGTGGTTTTGATTATTTAGTAGACGTGGACGTGGATTTGGGTGATAACCCAGTTAGTGATAAAGACATGCCACTTCAAAGTGATATTGATAATCAAATGAAAGGTGTTAAAAGTATTGGGAGAAAATGGATTAAACGTGGAGCTGCAGTTGGAACCGTATTTACTGCGGGAGGAATGATGGCGGGATGTGTTACAGGGATTGAACAGCAATCCACTATGCCGAATCAATCGGCAGAACAAACAATTCCAGGAGAAACAGGAAATCCTAGCCAAACTGATGCACAAAAAACTCCGAATGTTACCACTGATCCGACGGGTGAAGCTACAGCGAGTCAAAAACCACCTGAAACTAGTAACCCAACTGTGGAACCAACAGAAAAACCAACGGCAAAACCGACGATAGAACCGACTAATAACCCAACTGTGGGGCCAACAGAAACTATTGACCCAAATGAAACTGAACAAAATCCCCCACCAACTGAGGCCCCAACAGCAACAGTTACTCCAGAGGCAACGGCTACTCCACTTTCGGAGTATGACCAACGATTGTTGGAAATATATGGACCAGAATTGGTAGCTAGAGGGTGTAAATCAGAATTAGAATGGTTGTGTTCTGGGATTTTAGGTGCTTTGGATATGAGTAATTCATATAACGGTGAAATGTTTATCAAAAGTGGAAAGTTAACTAGAGATCAGGTGTTTGATTATGGAAAAGAAGGAACAACTACTGTCTTTGGAATAATTGAATTTGATGATAATAAAGATCCAGCTTTTGCTATTTTTGCTGATGAAGATGTGGTTGGTTATGTTAATCAAGCATGTGCTAATTGGGAAGTTGATGTACCTAATTTTAAACGAATTTTAGCTAACAATGGAATGAAACTTATTAATCAGCAAAAAATTTTCCCGAAAAAAGGGATGGATTCATATTATGATGGTAATGGTTTATTCACTTTAAACTGTAATAGTGCCGACAAAAAAAGATTAGGTTCAAAACAAATGATTTTTACAATCCAGAAACATTTAGGAGTGGAACATTTTGGAATAAAGGCACTTAATTTGGGAGGAAGTTATGCTATTCCCAATAATAGCGGGTATATTAAACAGGAATTATTTGAAATTTGGTGTAAATATTTATATATGATTACAGGTAAAAAAGTTTATTATAATTTTTCAATTGAAGCCGCAGCTCATAAAAAAGATTTTATTGATAAGTCTCAGCCACAGGCAGAATTAGTTAAACAGGTGATAGATCAAGATTTAATTCCTATTGATAAGCCGTGGTCGGAAATTGTGGCAGTGGTAAATGGGAATTAATTTACTGTTTACTTTTGGAGAAAGTTGGGTTAGATTTATTTAATGCAACGTAATAAGTTAATATGGCTGGTAGTTTTGGCGGTGGTGTTGGTTGGTGGAATCGGAACAGGAGGAATTTATTTTTTTAAGAATCAAAAAAGTTTGCCAGTCGTAGAGAGTGAAAATTTGACTTATGCCAAAAAAACACTAGATTGGTTGGAATCTCAAAAAGAAGGTAATGTTTATCCTGTGGAGGAAACTTGTAGAAATGATAACTGTGGAGTGAGGCTGTTTGTAGATGAAGGTAATAAAGAGGATTTGCTGGTAATTTGGGCAAAATATTTATATCTTAAAACAGTAAAAAGTGATAGCGGAATTAAAAAATTGGAAACTGGCTTGAAAGACTATTTGGTAAGAGCTAAAAAAGGTGAAAAGAGTGATTTGTTAGTGTGTACCATTGCTAATGAATTTGTTGGTGATAAAAATTTTTCAGAAAATATTAAACAACAATTAAAAAGTTTGTGTTTGGATAAAACTTATTTGTCTTTGGATGACGTGAGTAATTATAAAGTTATCTTTGGTAGCAAATTTACCAGAATTTTGGCATCAAAGGGAGATAAAGATCCAAGAGTTAGTTATAACAGTTGGGAGGAATATGAGGTATTACGAGGAATTTATAGTGATTATTTGACTGTTCCTTTAGAATTGGTTGGTAGATATAAAATAAGTGGAGATAAAAATGATATTGATTTGGCTAAAGGATATCTGGATAATATTGAAAATATTTTTATGGTAGATGGGTATGAAGGAGAAAGCCGATGTTTGGTGGGGATTAATGCTTTGAGTGTTTACAAAGTTGATCAGAATCAAAAATATTTAAATTTGGCTAAGGGAGTGGTAGAAAAAATTAGTGAAGATTTGATTGACACTGAAAATAGAAATTATAATGGGCCTTTTTGTGTTTGGTTTAACCGAGAAATGGATCAATATACTGAGAGAAATTTGATGGATGAAAACAATAAAATTATCGAGAGATGGAAAAAGGTTTATTGGGATGGCGAAGGAGGAATAAATAAAAAAGTGGGAGATGATGGTTTTTATTTGGTAGGAATGGGTAGAGTAAGCAAAATAATAAAAGATATCTCACAAAATGCGTTAATGGTGAGTCAATTAACTAAATGAAAAAGAATATTATAAAAACAGTATTAGTAGGTTTGTTTATGATAGTAGGATTGGTTTTTTCTAGAAAAGACATTTTTGCAGCAACCTGTTCAACATACAGTGATTTGGGTAAAAAAGAATGTGTCAATATTGTGGATAATGGTCAAAGTAAGAGTTATAGAACTTGTATAATGTTGTCAGGAAGTTTAGTTGGTTGGGGGTCGACAACCAGCTGTCCTTCGGGGCAATCTTGTTACAATGGTGTTTGTAGTGGTTGTGATCATCCAAATTATTGTTTGGCGTGTACTGGTTGGAATTGTGCTAGTCAGGGTTGTTTGTATAGAGATGCTGATGGGGTTTGTTTGGATAATGATGGTGATTCTTTGGCAGTGCAAAAATGTGCAGGTTATAGCGGAGTTCATAAATGTGTCAATTATTACAGTTATCGTTGTACTTATGGTTCGCCTCAGTGGACCAATGGTTCCCCGACTTATTGTGGAAGTGTGTTGTGTGATACGTCAACAGGTTATTGTCCAGAACCACCTAGTTCTGAATGTACTTCTAATGCTGGTTGTCCATCTACTGGATGTTGTGTAGGGGGAAATTGTGTGGCATCGAGTAATTGTTCGGCAACAGTTTGTCCAAATGTAGATTGTGGAGCGAGTTCAACTTGTAAGGCTAAAGGTGGCAATGCTTTTTGTGGAAATCCGAGTATGTCAGGAGCTTCGGTTGTCCAGACTGGACTTTGCCCTGGAAATAGTAGTTGTGTGTGTATTCGTTGTCCAGCGGCGGGAAGCTGTCCAACTACTTGTCATGCAGCCACAACAGTGGCAAATGGGTGTTGTGGAACAACTAGTTGTCCAGCAACGGCAGCAGTGAATGGATCTTGTGGCTCAACAAAAAATACTTGTATTACAGGAACGGTTGGATCGATGACATCACAAACCAGTGGTGGGGTAACAATCTACAATTGGACTTGCAGTGGAAATTGTACTGGAACAAGTACTAATTGTACAACTCAAGAATGTGCCACAATTAATCCAACAACTGGAATTTGTGGAGCAAGTGAAGGAACTTGTGGATTGGGAAGTCCAAGTGCTGTGTCTACAGTCGATACGGCAAATGGACAAAGTTATTATTGGACGTGTACGGGTAATGATGGAACTTGTCCTAATGTTCCAGCTACCCCAACAAATTGTACTATAGTTAAATGTGTCAAAGTTAATGGAACAAACGGAGCTTGTGGAAGTACGGCAGCATATCAATGTGTAAGTGGAACTGTAGCAAATACATCTGAAAATGAAGTAAATTATACTTGGGATTGTATTGGGACAGCAGGAAGTTGTAATGGAACAACTGGCACGAATGCCACAGGTTGTTCTTATCCAATTGATCAAGAAGCCTGGTTTCAAAGTCAAAATGGTGGAGTCTTAGCCAAGGGATCAATCATAAATTGGGTACCAGCATCATGTACTACTAGCAACTGTGCCACCTC
>Ga0265297_10002391_pt1 | contig 38374 bp, 39 predicted proteins | sample Munlanlwell13791_FD_192502 | JGI IMG/M metagenome (GOLD analysis project Ga0265297, IMG submission 192502) | Leachate microbial communities from a municipal landfill in Southern Ontario, Canada - Leachate well 137-91 | ecosystem: Engineered > Solid waste > Landfill > Unclassified | place...
AGAATATCGGCACCAGTTGATTTGGGAATTATTTTAACTTGTGAATAATCAATGATTTGAGTGGGGACTAAATCAAGGGAAATAATTTGCTTATTTTGGACATAAATGGGCATGAGTACTCCCTCGGTAGTCTCGGTGGACCACATTTGATCCATAATAAAGTTGCCCAGACTGTAAATTATATATTTATCATGATAAATTTCGTCAGCTTGGACGACATGGGGATGAGTACCAACAACTAGATCGCCGCCGGCGTCAATGGCGGCATGGGCAAATTTAATTTGATTGGTCGTAGGATGTGGCGTGTACTCCGTCCCCCAGTGGAAACCAACTATTAAAATATCACAATTAGCTTTAGTTTTTTTAATGCTAGCGGTTACTTTTTCTAAATCTTGATCGGAATTAAAATCAACCCAAGCGCTACCGGCAATATCACCGGCGGCACCATAGGAGTCGGGCATAATATTGACAAAACTAATGAAGCCAAATTTGGTGCCATTTTTTTCAATCACTTGATAGTTGAATGCTTCATCTTCGCTTCGACCGGCGCCAATGTATTTAATATTATTCTCGTCTAGAATCTGAAAAGTAGATTCCATACCATCGCGGAGAGCGTCTCCAAAATGATTGCCCGATAGCGAAACAAGGTCAATACCGCTGGCAGTTAAACCTTGGACTGTTTCCGGCGCGGCCACCAAGATCATGCCTTCGGAAGTAAGATTGGTCGGAGCGATCGGCGTTTCAAGTTGAGCAAAGGTGATGTCCGGCTGCTGCAGATAATCGCTGACGTATTGAAATGAGTGGGTATAATCGCCGGACCGAGCGATTTTGACGCCCACATAGCGACCCATCATGATATCGCCTACCGCCAACACACTGGTAATGGGACTCGGGGATGGCAATGTGCCAATCGTTTCTTTGAAATCATTAGTTAATTTTTGATCAACGCTGCTGATGAATATTGATGCTTGGACAGGATATAAATCAGGATCATCTAACGCGGAAATATTATTGATAGAAAGAGGGTGAACGTAAATATTGAGTTGGGATAATGGTATGAAAGCTAATGCAGTTGGATTTTGGGTGACTTGATTAATTATTTCAGTTCGATCATCGATGGTGGTTATGACCGATGGATCAGATATTGTTATCGCGACTGAATAATACTCAGGCGCCACCAGAATCTTTTCCCACTGAAGATAGGTTTTATCTAAATATTGATCAGAATCCAAATTAATATTGTCGATCAGTGTTTGTCGATGGCTAACCAATATCAAAGGTTGATGAAAAATTTCCACCGCGTTATTTCCGGCTTGATGGCTGACAATAATATCGGCTTGATCTATATTATCAATAACTTGAAAATCATCGGTTTGAGTATTTATTTTATTTTGAATATAATCAATGGTTTCAGTGTCGATTTGATCAAAATAGATAGAGGTTGGCGGCGAAAGAGGAATGGCGATGGTAGTAATTGCCGATCTGAAAAAATAAAAATATAGCCCTAAAAGCAATATTGCCAGGGCCAGAGTGATAATGATGGTTAAATATTTGTAACGCTCGATGAAGGAAAACATATTGTTGGTTAAACGATAATATTTTTGGTGATGGTAACTAATATGGCATAGAGAGCGAAAACGATCGGCAAACTTACCAGACTACCGATCAGTACAATTAAAAAAAGGGTAAAACTTTTTTTCTTTTTGTGAGCAACAATCATTATGATCGGACTAATTACCAGACCAATCACGGCCAATAATCCCCAAATGCTCAGCGCCCAACTTAAAATGGTGTATAACATATTGTTTAATAATATTAATATGATTTGGCAAAAATTATGCGCTTATTTGATTCTTTACCGCACTTGATGCATTTACCTTTTTCTTCTTTTTGATCAAGGGGGGTATTGATAGTTTTGGCCTGGGTGATTTCTTTGATATTGTCGCCACACTCGGGATCATGACACCAATGGGCGTAAATAAAGCCAGGGGTTTCCGCGATAATTTTTTTAAATTCTTCCCAATCATCAACAATATGGGAATTTTTGGTTAAACGCTCCTGGGCTTCATCCAAAAGATTATTTTGAATACTATTTAAGATATCGGGTATTTGACGAGCTAATTCGTTAATTTTGATATCGGTTTTTTGACCATTATCTCTTCTTGATACGACCACTTTTTCTTTGGCTACGTCTTTGGGGCCAATTTCAATTCGCACCGGCACGCCCTTTTGTTCCCATTCATTGAATTTCCAACCAGGAGATTTGGCCTCGTCATTATCCACTTTGACGGAATAATCAACTAATTGAGCTTTAATTTTTTCCACTTCACTTAGAACTGCTTTCTTGTCTTCTTCGCTCTTGTAGATAGGAATGATGACAATTTGAATGGGAGCGATATTGGGCGGTAGGCGCAAACCTTGATCATCACTGTGTGACATGATGAGGGCGCCCATCAACCTGGTGCTGACCCCCCAGCTGGTTTGATGGACATATTGGAGTTGATTTTTTTCATCAAGATATTGAATATTAAAAGCTTTAGCAAAATTTTGGCCCAATAAATGCGAGGTGCCACCTTGCAGCGCTTTGCCATCTTGCATAATAGGTTCAAATGAGTACGTAGCCACGGCGCCGGCGAATTTTTCTGTCTGGCTTTTTTGTCCTTTAATCGTCGGCATGGCCAGATAATCACGGGCGAAGTCATGGTAAACATCGAGCATGGTTAGCACCATGGTCAAGGCTTCTTCATGAGTAGCGTGGGCGGTATGGCCTTCCTGCCATAAAAATTCAGTGGTGCGAATAAATGGTCGGGGGCGCTTTTCCCAGCGCACCACGTTGGCCCATTGATTAATCAGGAGCGGTAAATCACGATATGATTTGATCCAGCGGGAATAGGCGTCATACATGATCGTTTCACTGGTCGGACGAACAATAAGTGGCTCTTCTAATTTTTTTCCACCACCATGAGTCACCACGGCTAATTCCGGGGAAAACCCTTCAACATGTTCTTTTTCTTTTTCAATAAAACTTTTGGGAATGAATAATGGGAAATAGGCGTTGACTACCCCCTGCGCTTTGATTTTCTGATCAAGAATTACCTGGATATTTTCCCAGATGGCATAGCCATAGGGTTTAATAATCATACAGCCTTTAACCGGTGCATGTTCGGCTAAATCAGCCTTGGCGACAATGTCGTTGTACCATTTGGAGTAATCTTCGTGGCGAGGAGTGATTTTTATACTGCTAGATTTATTCATAATATAATAAATTACAAATTAGAAATTAGAACAGGCCAAATAAGTAGATGGCAATCACGGCCATTAGATTTTTAAGGACGTGGGTAATGTAGGATGGCCAGAGGGATTTGGTTTTGTAATACATATAGCCCAAAATAATGCCAAAAATGAAGGTAAAAATGATGACATTGAGTTGGAAATGCAATAAGGACCAGATGAGGGTGCTGAGCATGAGGCCAAGGATAATGTTGGTTTTTTGGGCAAAAGCGGGGAAGAGCACGCCACGAAAGACTATTTCTTCGATAAATGGGCCGATGATGATGGCATAAAAAATAAGTAGGCCTTGGGCCACCACGTGCATCTGGGGATCAAAAATTTCTTGTGATTCGCCCAGGTCAATGGTGGGGAAAAAAACGATGATAAAGGGGGCCACCGCGATCCAGATGGCAAATGTTAGCACAAAAGAAATGATGATATAACTTAAAGTTTTTTTAATCGACAAGGGCCGAAAACCAAAAGTGGTCCAGTTTAGTTTATAACGACGAAAAATGACCAGATAAATGATTAGCACGACAAAGGCGGCCACCAGATATTCAACCAGAATACTGAGAATATCATAGGGAATATGCAGACTGGCTGATATGGATTCAATACGAAATATGGCTTTAAAGAAATACAACATTAAACTGAGCAGCAAACCAACAAAAAAACTAGCCAGCACGGCCAGAGCATCGATCAGACGATAGGGCGTAAATGTTTTATCCATGATTTATTAGAAGAACTTCTTAATGTCGCTAATAGTAACTAGAATAATCAGACCAATAATTACCAGGAAACCGGCGGTGTGGATGAGATTTTCAATTTGGTCGGATATTTTTTTACCGCGGATTTTTTCGATGATAATAAAAAATAATCGACCGCCATCGAGCGCGGGAATGGGCAACAAGTTGATGATGGCCAGGTTGATATTGAGAATAGCGGTTAGTTGAATAAGATACACCAGGCCTAGTTCGGAAGCAGTGGCGGCAATTTTGTAGATCCCGACTGGTCCGGCAATTTGGCTGGGGGCCTGGAAAGAAATGATTAAATCACGAATAATAACGTAGAAAGCGACTATCATGGCACCCAATATGCGAATCATTTCCACAAATCCCATGGGGATGGCCAAATAAAACGGATATTTTACTATTTGGCCGGCCACCAGATAGGTACCAAGTTGATAAGAATTGTCTTCGGCAGAATATTCAATGGGCAATGAAATATTGATAGTCTGTTTTTTACGCTGGATCGTCAAATTTGCCTCACTGACCCCCATGGTTTGGATGGTGTTTTTAAATTCATTGATATCATTTATTTTTTCGCCATTAAGAGCCAATATTTCATCGCCTTCCTGGAGAACGTTCTCGGCGGCCGAGCCGGCTTTGATTTCATAGACCAGAATTTGTTGACTGATCTGGGCATAGGGATAACTGCTGGCGGCCTGATCGCTAATAATTGGCAGACCAATTATAAAGGCGATGGCCAAACAAACTCCTCCCAGGATTAAATTCATTATAATTCCGGCGATGATGATGAAAGCCCGCTGCCACCAGGCGCGATGAGCAAAAGATTTTTCATCTTTAACATGTGATCCGTCCTCGCCAAATAGTTTAACATAGCCGCCAAAAGGGATGAGATTGATCATATAGGTGGTGTCTCCCTTTTTTTTGGACCAGAGAGTGGGCGGAAAACCAAAAGCAAATTCCTCAACCTTGACACCAAATTTTTTGGCCACGATGAAATGGCCGAACTCATGGGCCAAAACCAGCACGCCGAGGATGATGATGAATATAATAATAGTCATAATTGTAATGGGTAAAAATTAGATTTTCATTAATTCTGTTTCTTTACTTTCTGTGAGAGACTCAATTTCGGTGTTGGTTTCATCGACAAATTCCTGGAGGATCTTTTTACCCCGTTCAAATTCATCTTCGGATATTTTATCTTTGACATCGTCCCATTTAGTCATCATTTCCTGGCGATGATTACGAACAGAGATCTTCATCTCTTCCGCTTTGTCTTTGACTATTTTAACAAATTCGGTTCGTCTTTCTTCAGTCAGAGGGGGCAATTTAATAAATATTCTTTCGCCGTCGTTAGAGGGGGATAAATTGAGTTCCGAATTGGAAATAGCCCTTTCGACTTCGGTTAGCGAACCTTTATCCCAGGGTTGGATAAGAATAGTTTCGGCGTCAGGAATGGTAATATTGGCCATTTGGGATATGGGAGTGTGAGCTCCATAGTAAGGGACGCGAATATTTTCAACTAAGCCAGCGGAAGCGCGCCCGGTACGGATAGACGCCAATTCCATTTTAAAATGTTCAATTGTCTCATTAATTTTGGGCCTAAACTCGCGCAAAATGTCATCAGTAGTCATATTTACTCCTATAAAATAATTTTATCATTAATATCTTTCTATTTTATTGTAGTCGATTGGAGAAAGTTAATAAAGTTTGGCAATAAAAAAGTTCATAAAGCCAAACTGGCTTTATGAACTAAGGTTAGATGAAATATTGCCAGTCGATTATTGACCACAAACAGTCGCTCCGGAAGCAATTTCAAAGCGGGCAAAACGGGCAATCTTGATATTTTCACCAATGACAGCAATCTGCTCAGTTAAAAATTGTTCAATAGTTTTGTCATTGTCTTTGATATATGGTTGCTTGAGTAAACAAACTTCTTCATAAAATTTATTGATTTTGCCCTCGACAATTTTATCAATAATATTGGCCGGTTTTTTTTCATGGGCCAATTGTCCTTTAATAATTTCTTTCTCTTTCTCAACCATCTCTTGGGGCACATCTTCGGGAGAAATATACAACGGGTTAACGGCGGCGATATGCAGGGCCACTTCATGGACAAAATCTTTAAATTTTTCATTCTTGGCCACAAAATCAGTTTCACAATGAACTTCCACCATCACGCCTACCCGTCCCTCACCATGGACATAGGTGGCAATTCTTCCTTGAGAAGTGGTGCGATCTGCTTTTTTGGCCGCTTTGGCCACGCCTTTTTTACGTAAATTTTCAATCGCCTTGTCAAGGTTGCCATTGGACTCCTCCAAAGCTTTCTTGCATTCCATGAGACCGCAACCGGTTTGTTGCCTTAATTCGTTGACTAAGCTGGCATTTATTTCCATAATTATACCTCGCAATATAAGTGTTTAGTTATTTAACTTTTTATATTTTGTGTGTTGGTAAAGGCCGCCGCGATTGTTTTGACAATTAGTTCCAGTGATTTATAGGAATCATCATTACCGGGAATGGGATAATTGATTAAATCGGGGTTGGTATTGGTGTCAATGAGGGAGATGATGGGTATTTTTTTTCGTTTGGCTTCCAAGACGGCGGTATTTTCATGATGAGCATCAACCACAAAAACAGCATCGGGAAGTTTGGTCATATTTTTGACCCCTTCATATAATTTATTTAGCTCATTGTATTCAACCTTGAATTCTTGGATTTCTTTTTTGGTATATTTAGCCAGAAATTCTGGATTATCTAAATCTTTTTTTAATTGGTTGAGACGATTGATATTCTTTGATACTATTTTGTAGTTCGTCAAAAGGCCACCTATCCAACGATTGACAATATATGGCATGCCAATTTGAGCGGCATATTGTTTAACAATTTGGATGGCTTGTTTTTTGGTGCCAATGAATAAGACGGTTTTTTTATCACGGGAGAGCTCTTGAAGATAATTGACGGCATTGATCAACTGCTGGTGGGTTTTTGCCAAGTCGATGATGTGGATGCCATCTTTCTTGATGTAAATAAATTTTTTCATCTTGGGGTTCCAACGGGTGGATTGATGCCCAAAATGGACGCCGGCCTCTAGCATGGTTTTCATTGAAGGGACAGTAGCATTGGCATTGTCTGACATATTTTTCTCCTATTCCTTTTAACTTCTACTTTCCGATGGCCTGCTCAAATATATTGAACAAGAGGAATTGTAATGATGGAAAGTATGTTTGATTAAATAATATACTTTATAAATTATAGCAGAAATACAGATCAATGATAAGAAATAATTATTTCTTATAAAGCATTACCTTTGTCTTTTGCCACAAATTGGTGGTTTCGATCACTTGCTCAGGTTGATGATTGGTAAAAGTAAAGGACATGGAAACGACGCGGGTGGAATTAGAAATATGATTAAAAAACCAGTCTTCGATTTGCTTCATGACCGGGTTTAAAAGGTACAGATATATGACGTCAGCCTTTTTTAATTGGTTTTCAATCTTTTTAAAATCGCCTAGATATACTTGAATATTTTTATTTTGCCCAGATAGCCTGATATAGATCTTGGCTAGTAAATAAAATAATGGGGAGCGTTCAACACCAATCCCTTTGGCCCCGAATTTTTGGGCGGCAAAGATGAGGGCCTGGGCATTACCACAACCAAGATCAATAATCAGCTCGCCAGGTTGAAGATGGGCAAAATTGTAGGCGTCAGCCAGAGCTGGTTTGTGGGTGTAGACAACCGGGGCGCCAGTCAAGACAGCGACTAATAAATGCAATTGCCAGATGAGGACGTATAAACTGAGAAATAGTAGAAAAATTAATAATATCCAAACTAACACGGTGATAAACATGCCGTTCTCTTAAAAAAATAAATGGACCCTATCGGGCTCGAACCGATCACCTCCTGCGTGCAAAGCAGGCGCTCTACCAAATGAGCTAAGGGCCCCACGTCGGAATTTGCGACTAGGCCGGAGGGGCGAGCCAGCCAAACAAGCCATCGAGAGCTTTATCCCATAGACCGGTTAAATACAATAAGCCGGCGATGACACAGACGGCACCTAGTAATCGTAAAAAAGTGTAGGTGCCGGTGGGACCAAAAAATTTTTCCGCGAAACTGATGCGACCGATCCACTTGATGATGGGATCGGCTTGCATAATCAGTAAATAAGCAGCTCCTTCGAATAATAGAAAAACGATAATGCGTTGAAAAAACATATTGTTTTCGGGTTAATATTTGTTTTTATTATAAATAATATTTTGGTGGTTGGGTAGAGACGTTGCCGGCAACGTCTCTACTGCGCAACGCGTAAAATTATTGCAATTCTACCTTGGCGCCGGCTTCTTCCAGGGTTTTCTTCATTTTTTCAGCGTCTTCTTTGGGAACGTTTTCTTTAACTGGTTTGGGGGCGGACTCAACCAATTCTTTGGCCTCTTTTAAGCCCAGGTCGGGAACAACGGCGCGGACGGCTTTAATGACATTGATTTTGTTGGCGCCGGCTTCGGTCAGAACAACATTGAAGGCCGATTTCTCTTCCACGGGGGCGGCGGCGGCACCGGCGGCGGCCATCATAGCCACGGGGGCGGCGGCAGAGACACCAAATTTATCTTCTAAGACTTTAACTAATTCGCTGAGTTCAAGCACGGTCATTTTTTCAATTTGTTCAACCATTTTTTTGCTTTCAGCGGACAATTTTGACATATCCACTTCTTTTTTTTCTTCTTCAGCCATTTTTATCTCCTAACTTAAATTTAATGAATAATAAATAATTAATAATAAACAACTATCTTCTAGGCGGTGGACTCTTTCTTATCCTTGATGGCATTGATCACACCGACTAGATTGCGCAAGTTGCCAGCCAGGACATTGACAAAACCGGATATGGGCGAATTGAGACTGCCCACCAGTTTGGCGTAGAGTTCTTCTTTGGATGGCATATTGGCCAGCTTGATCATGGTTGCCTGATCAACGTATTGGCCTTCAAATATTCCGCCGATGATTTCGATTGTGCTATTTTCTTTGGCAAAATCGTTGATGGTTTTGGGACCGATGATTTCGTCTTCAAAACTGAATAAGGCATTGACTGGTCCGCTCAAATCAGCGCTATCGGGTAGGTTAATTTTTTTATTCTGGAGAGCCTTTTTCAACAATGTTTTTTTGACTACATTGTATTTTGTCTGGGCAGCGTAGGTTTTTTTTCGTAAAATAACCATTTGTTCGGAGTTGATACCGAGATTTTTGGTAAATACAATTGATTTACTCTGGTTGATATCTTCTTCCAGCTCGGCCAGTATTTGCTGCTTTTGGGCTTTGGTTTTGGCCATAGTCTTCTTTAATAAAAATTAATAACGAATAATGTGTCGACCGAGATTTTAAAAAAACCTTGTCCCAATTGGAAACAAGGTAATATGAAATTATATTAAATATTCTTGTTTTCCTGGGTTGGATAATCCTTTTAAGGCGCAAGGCCTCCAACTGTCTTTGGGAAATGATTTACATTTATTATCTTATCCAGATTGTCAATCAATGTCAAATCAGGCCACTTTATGAAAAACTTAATTCCTTGACCCGCTCCCAGGTATTTTCATCCAGGACCACAATTTTTTGGTCGGAAATGATGTAAAGGTAATCATTGATATAGACGGCCCGGCGGGCGTCAAGGTTGTCGATAGCTTGTTTGAGTTCGAGATTGTTGCCAGCATAGGAGAAAACATAGCCACCTTGGGAGCCAGGGAGGAAGAAGATCTGGTGTTTGTCATCAAGCAGGAAGGCATGATGAGTTTCGGAAACATCCGACCAATATTCTGATAGATTGTATTTAGCTTTTTCAGCCGGTTTGGTCGGATCACTGACGTCAAATAGTGAAACTTTCACCTGATTATCTTCTTCGCCAACGCCGAGAATTAAACTATCCGAAATGGGGTGGAGATATGAGGAATAACCAGGGATTTTTAATTCACCAACTTTTTTCGGTTGTTCGGGGTCGGAAAGGTCGAGAACATAAAATGGATCAGTTTGCTTAAAGGTGACCACATAGCCGGTATCACCAATAAAGCGGGCGGAATAGATACTCTCCCCTACTCCCAGGTCGAGGACCTGACCGGTTATTTGTAAATCTTGATCGAGAACGTAGACGTCGTTGATACTCTCACTGGTTGATGAGAGCGGAAATCCCCACCAGTTATTGCCAACGGTAGTGGCCACACGTAAATAATTATTGTATTCGTCCAGCGAAAATTGATTTAATAGTTGGCCGGGGAAAGAACCAACTGCTTGCAAAGAGAAGTCATTAACCGAAATTTTGTTAACTTGAGTCAGTTGCAACTGGCGATTATGTTTTTGCCCATAATCGGTCATTTTGTTTTCCAGGTTATTCTCTAGTGTCAGGCGATCATCGCTATTTAATGAATTGAGGTATTGAGAGATGATGGTTTGTAATTCCATCAGTTTAGTACTGTCACTCAATTCATAACCATTCAATTTTTTAACTTTTTCCATCAGACTATCTGGGAATAAAGTGGAATTGGTTTCGATGAACCCGATAAAATAAGCAATAAAATCGCCTGGCATAATGTAGGCGACGTATATAGAATTGGGTGACATATAAATGGTTGAATCGTAGGAGCCAACGAAGGTTATTTGTTGGCCAATATCGCCGCTTTTGGGATCGATGGCCAAGACAGAATAAGTGGTGTCGCTGGAAATAGGCACAGACGGGTGATAAATATCGGTACAAGCAATTTGATATTCGCCGGCTGGGCTATCCAATAATTTATAGGGGCAATTATAATCGTAGGTATAGGTGCTGGTGATTAAATATATTTTATTATCAAAAAGCCTAGCCTCTTGAATAGTGCTGGTAGAATCGAGGGTGATTTGCCAGCTTTGGGTGGGGTTTTTTGGATCAGAGACATTATAAGTAGTTATTTTATCGTAGCCAATAATAATCAAATTATTATCTTGGAGTAATAAATCACCATTTTCCGATATTTTTTCGAACTCGGCTAACTGCTCAGGCGGCAAGGCGTTGATCACACGAGTAGCCCCGGTGGAATTATAGGAAGGATATTCAGGGCTAATTGCCTCTCCTTCTGTTTTGACCATGGGGTAATCATAGAAATAATATGGCTCTTGAGAGAAAAATATTTCTTTACCATTGGTTTTAACAATATCCGGTTCATCAATGCCGGCGACTTGGACGTTGGTCTCGGAATACCGCTCTGGTTGGGGACCAAAACTCTCGCCCAAACCTTTGGGAGCGACGGCTGAATCGGACAATGATTCAAATGATTCATTGGTAATCATATCCGTTGTCCCCATGGATCCTAAACCATAATAACTAGAATAACTGTCTTGAGCCAGGGCTAAATATGATCGATATTCCTCGGCTGATTTAAACTTGGTGAAATCGCTTTGATCGATATTTTGATCAAAAACATAACCGTTTCGATTATTGGGCAGTGAAATTTTATTTTGCACGTATTTAATCAGGATGAATGAACCCAGGCCAGTGATGATAAACAGAATTATTAAAATGATAACAATAATAGATAGAAGTGTTTTTTTCTTCATATGTTTTGGTTATTTTTACTAAACAGGTATATTATAATTTATTTTTTCCTGAATATGTAGTGATTGTGGATAGCTGGCTTTGCTATAATGTAAGAGTTGATAAATTTTATTTTTACCATGAACACCAAATACAATTGCGATTGCCGCTATGATTGTGGCAAAGTTATTCATTCTTTAGATGAGTTAAAGGAAAAAGTTAAGGAGTTGCGGAAACAGAATTTGACGATTTCTTTGACCCAGGGAACATGGGATATGGTTCATATTGGTCACGCTCGTTATATCCAGGCGGCCAAAATGGCAGCCGACGTCTTGATTGTGGGGGTGGATAGTGATGCCAAGGTGCGAGCCCGCAAAGGACCGGATCGTCCGGTGGTGCCCGAGGCGGAGCGAATGGAAATAATCACTCATCTGCGCTGGCCGGACTATGTTATTTTGAAAGAAAAAGATTGGCCGAAATGGGCGTTGACCAAGACTATCCGGCCCGATGTTTTGATTGAGACTAAAGAAATCAATACCATGAAAAATCTGCCGGAACTGCAAAAATATTGCGGCGAAGTGCGGGTGTTGGAACCAATGGCGACTACTTCCACTAGCGCGAAGTTACGATTATTAAATATCGCGACGGCCAATAAAATTGAAAAAATGCTGACTCCCAAGATTACTAAGGCGATTGATGAGGTGCTGTTTGAAATAAAAGGTGGCGATAAAACCGGGCCGAGTAACATCCGGGATTGGAGTAAGGCGCAGCAGCAATAATATTGTCATCTTAGGACCCTAAGCGAGGAATGAGCGCTAGGGATCCAGGATCCAGATAATTATTTAAAAAGTAGTTTTCTCATGAAAAGAATTATATTTGCATATATTCCCGTTATTCATCAAGGTTATCTTAATTTTTTCGATAAATATAAGGGCCTCGACCTATATATTATGGGTCGAGATGTTGCCTATATGTATCGTTCGCTGGAAAAGGATATTCGAGCTGTTAAGCCGGAAACTATTAAAGATATGGTGGAGAAGTTGAGATATTTCAATACTGTTGAGGTCGCCGATGAAAATGATTTAGTGAAATTAAAAGATTTAGAAATCGTGATGCCGGATGAGGATTATATGCATATGGTTCAGGAGAAATATTTTCCGGATGCTAAGGTTGTCTATGATTCAGTTTTTTTGCGCTGGGATAGTGACAATTCCTTAAAAAAACATGTGATTAATCCTGATCACACTGTTTCTACTGATAAATTTGATCGAGAGATGCTAAAAAAAGCACATGATAATGTGGAAAAGTCAGGCGATTGGTGGCGGCAGATTGGGGGGCTGATCGTAAAAAATGGGGAGATTATCCTGATAGCCTACAATCGCCATGTCCCCCACCCCGATATGCCGTATATCAATGGCGATCCGCGAGCTAGCTTTAAGAAAGGAATGCAGGTGGAATTATCAACCGCTCTGCATAGTGAAGCCCAGATGGTTGCGGAGGCGGCCAGGCGAGGAATTTGCCTGGCTGGCACCTCGATGTATGTCACCACTTTTCCCTGCCCACCTTGCGCCAAACTGATCGCTTTTTCAGGGATTAAGAAACTGTTTTATAAAGAAGGTTATGCCATGCTGGATGGTGAGAGTATCTTGAAATCGCAAGGCGTGGAGATTGTCCGGGTGGAATGAACTTAGGTGATAATTATAAATAAAATGGTGAGAAAATTATTTTTTCTTATAGCCCACTTTTATTTTAATCTTGTCAGCATCTTTATCATTTTGATCAGCTTCTCCAACAATAATGTGAACGTGAAAATGATCGACGCTGCCGCCGGTCATGGCATTTTCTCCAAAACGGATGAGGAGAGCGCCGCCATTGATTTTGAATTTATCTGTCGTCCAGCCAATTAATTTGAATAAATCAGTGGATTCAGTGGCTTTCATTTCGCCTGGCATGGTGAAGTGACGTTTGGATATAAGCATTAGGTGAAAAGCGGTACCTTCGTAGGGGCTCATGTTTTCAGTTAGAAACCAGTGGGTAGTTTCTTTGATAATGGGTTTGGAATGATATTTGAGTAAATATTGGGGACAAAATGGACAGACGCCGTCTTGGATAATTTGGGTCATGACCTTGACTTGCTCTTGGGTGCGAGCATGATTAAGATTAACAAAGGCTTTTTTATGGTTATTTTTTCCTTTCATAAATTAAAAAAGAATAATCATACGAATTATTGTCGGCACGTTGATGGAATTGTTCATCAACCAATTCCCAATCCTGTTCATTGAAACTATCAAAATAAGTATCACCATCAATGTGAGCGTGGATACGAGTTAGGTAGATGCGCTCAACGTGAGGCATAAACTGATTGTAGATTTGGGCGCCGCCAATGATAAATGTTTCCTTGTCTGGGTCGACTTTGCTCAACGCCATATCGATTGAATTAGCCAAAACGACATTTTTGGCGACGGGGTAATTGGTTTGTCTGGTGATAACAATATTTTTTCGCTTGGGTAAAGGGCAACCAAGCTTGTCGATAATTGATTCATAGGTATTGCGGCCCATGATCACGGTGTGGTGGGTAGTGAGCTGGGAGAAATGTTTCAAATCAGCCGGCAAGTACCAGGGTAATTCATTACTTTGCCCAATCACATTATTGGTACTAGCGGCAACGATAATAGAAATCATATGGCCACCGGTATTCCTTTAATCCCGGGATGGGGATTATAATCGGATAATTCAAAATCTTCACGGCGAAAATCAAAAATGTTTTTTTTCTCAGTGTTAATTTTTATGGTGGGTAAAGGAATTGGTTCCCTGGCGATTACTTTCTCCACGGCCGGAACCTGGTCGACAAAAATATGGGCATCGGAGATGGTGTGGACATATTCATATGGTTCAGTGCCGGTGACATGTGCCAACATCAGCGTCAGAGCGGCATATTGGATCATATTGGAAGGTACACCAATGGGAGTATCGCCGGAGCGCTGAAACATATGCAGGGTCAATTTATTGTCAATTACGCGGACATGAATCCAACCATGACAGGGGCAAACGACTACTTTTTGTGTCATGCCTTCGACGCGATAAATATACTGGGGAATCCATGGGGTAATAAAATGGGTGCGCAATTGAGGATTTTCTTTGATTTGTCGGACTAGATGTTCAAATTGATTAAAAGATGGACCTTCACTGGTGGGAAAATCATGAAAAGCAGCTCCATAGGATCCGGGGCCCAAGTCGCCGGTTTCCAAACCGCGTTTATGACATTTTTCCTCGGTACACCAGCTATCCCACCAGTAACATCCGAATTTTTCTAACTCGGCGGTCGTTCTGGCCCCGTTAATAAAACCGCATATTTCACCAATGGCTTGCTGCCAGATAGTGACGGGAAGTTTTTTCATGACAGGATTTAGGTTGCGTTCAGTAATCATGGGGAAGCCGTTATCCAAGCGAAAACGCATCGGCCTGGCACCCATTAAAGTAATGGCATCGACTTCTTGTTGAGTCTCTCCCCGCCGCCCATTATCTAATACATCTTTTAATAGATCTTGATATTGCTTGTCGGGAGTACGCTCGGCATATGGTTTATAATTGACGATATCGCGCATTTGCATAGTTTAGAGGTAAATAATTAATTTTGTTGATAATTTTTTATTATATCCAATAATTGTTGATTAATAAAATCCACTGATTTAGTACCATCAATAACGTATAGTTTTTTGTCGGGCGAATAGTTGGGATGAATGGAACAAATTTGGGTGTATTCTAGGATCATTTTTTGATAGGCCTGGGCAGCTTTAATCAATGTTTCTTTTTTTTCAAAAAATTCGACCTGGTAGTGTGGTGATTTTTCTTTAATCCGTTGCAGACATTCATCGATCGGCGTATCAATATAAAAATGGACATCCGGAATCGGATAATGTTTATTAATTTCATTTAGCCAGTCAAAATCTATCCCTTGTGATGAACCCAGCGCCAAGGAAGAAAAGAAGTAGCGGTCAATGACAACATGTTTATTATTTTCTAAATTCGGAATGATTTCGCCAGCAAAATGATCACCACGATCGGCGGCATACATGATCTGGAAAGTAGTTTGAGTGATGTTCATTGACTGGCCCTGGAGTCTTTGCCGAATTAGTTTCCCAATCGGAAAATCAGAAGGTTCACGAGTATAGAAACCATCAATACTGGCTGCTAATAGTTTAGCTTGGGTAGTTTTACCTGAACCATCTAGACCTTCAAAACAGATAAATAGAGCTTTACGTTCTGTCATAAATTATTTTTTGGTTGAAGGTATTAATTATAAATCATTTTTTAATTCATTAAAAAAATCCCCATCATCAAGTGGGGATTTTTAATGTACGCAGTTGTGGCTAATTATTTAACTTCATTAATATCTATCTTGACGCTGGGACCCATGGATGGTGCCAGGTGAAGAGAAACAAAGAATTGACCTTTGGTTTTAGCTGGTTTAACTTTTTTGACCGCGTCAATAACTGCTTGAAGATTCTCGGTAATTTGATTGGCATCAAACGAAACTCGGCCAATGCCGGCGTGAACAATGCCAAAACTATCGGCTTTAAATTGTTCCATTCCTTTGGCAAAAGCTTGAACTGCTTTGACTACATCGGGACTAATTGTGCCAGCTTTGGGGTTGGGCATCAGACCTTTGGTGCCAAGAATTTTTCCTAATTTACCCACTTCCGGCATCATTTGGGGATGAGCAATAGCAATATCAAAATCCAGCCAGCCTGATTCGATTTTAGTAATCAAATCCTTATTACCAGCCTCAATGGCACCGGCTTTTTTAGCTTCAGTAGCCAATTTATCATCGGCAAAAACAATAATTCTTTTGGTTTTGCCACTGCCATGGGGTAACGAAACTGTGCCTCGCACAGAATCTTTAGAGGTATCAAAATTCAGGCGCAAATGGGCTTCAATAGCACCATCAAATTTAGTCGTCGATAATTCTTTAACTAATTGACAGGCTTCGGCCATTGAATATGATTTATTTTTGTCAACTTGCGGCAATTTTTCATCATATTTTTTACTGCGAATTTTAACAACTTTTTTTTTGGTGGCTTTTTTATTCATGATAAAAATCCTGTTGTGGTTTTAACGCCAATATTTGGCTCCCACATAATTAATAAATAAATATGGCCAAGTATCAATTTACTTAGTTTCAACTCCCATGGAGCGAGCAGTGCCAGCGATAATTTTGACAGCCGCGTCGATATCATTGGCCGATAAATCAGGTTCTTTAATTTTGGCAATTTCTTCTAGTTGTTGACGGCTTATCTTGCCAACTTTGTTCTTGTTTGGTTCACCAGAACCTTTTTTTAGTTTTATCGCTTGACGAATTAGTTCCGCTGCCGGAGGAGTTTTGAGAACTAGATCAAAAGATCGATCAGTATATATTGTAATCACGACAGGCACAATGGTGCCTCTTTGATCTTTTGTTTTCTCATTAAAAGCATTACAAAAGGCCATGAGGTCCACCCCATGTTGGCCAAGAGCGGGGCCGACCGGAGGAGAAGGATTGGCCGCGCCACCCATAACTTGTAGTTTAACTTTAGTTTTAATTTCTTTAGCCATAGTAATATATATTAGAAATTAGAAATTATGAATGAATAAATTGCCAAACTTTTTCATTCCTAATTTTTAATTTATAATTATATTTTTCTTATTTGTAAGGCATCTAATTCGACGGGGGTTTCGCGGCCAAACATGGATACTAAAACTTTAATCTTGCCTCTAATTTTATCGATTTCTGAGATTACCCCATCAAAATCCTTAAACGGGCCGTCGATAATTTTAACTCCGTCACCGATATTGAAATCGATTTTATATTCTGGTTCCTGGATGCCCATTCGTTTTTGGATATTTTTGATCTCATCATCCGACAATGGTGTTGGTTTGCTACCAAAACCAATAAATCCGGTAACACTAGGAGTATTACGAACAACATACCATGAGTCTTCATCGAGCATCATTTGAACCAGAACATACCCAGGGAATATCTTTTTTTCCACGATCTTCTTTTTGCCGTTCTTAATTTCGACTTTTTTCTCTTTGGGGACAATAACATCAAAAATGCGTTCCGACATATCCATACTTTCAATTCGCTGCATGAGAGCTTGTCTGACATGATCTTCGTAGCCGGAATATGTATTAATCACATACCATTGGCTGGTTTGACTGGCGGCCGGGTCAAGTTCGATTTTATCGGCCGGATCATTTGCTGACGCATCATTGATAGGATTTATTTTGTTACTCGATGTCTGATCAGAATCCATAATTAAGATATGAGAAATTTTTGGATAAGATAACTAAGACCATAATCAATTAATCCAATATACACCGCCACCACAATCGTGGCAGTCAATACAATAAAAGTGGTGTTGAGCGTCATGGATCTGGAAGGCCAGCTTATTTTTTTGATTTCTTCTTTGACACTAACAAAGAAATCAGCAATAGAGTTTTTTTTCATAATGTAATTGATTTTATTTGCAGAGTAGTCATTTGGTCTCGATGCCCAATTTTTCGACGGTATTTAGTCTTTGATTTATATTTATAAATATGTAATTTTTTGCCCTGATTGTTACCAATAATATTGGCAGTGACTTTGGCCTTGGTTAGCGCTGGTGTACCAATTTCAACTTTTTTATCATCAAAAACAGCTAATGTTTCCAGTGATATTTCTTTACTAGTTTGATCATCAACTTTGGCTACTTTGATAATATCATTTTCTTTAACAACATATTGTTTGCCGCTTTGTCTTATGATTGCTTGCATTGATATAAAAATTAATATTTTTTTAAAAAAACTTAAATAGCAAATAATCAATATTTGCTATTTAATACGATAACACAAAACTATTAGTCAATTCAATTAAAAAATGAAAATAACATGTTATTTTCATTTTTTAAAAGAGGACCGATAAGAATAATTAATTAATTGCTCTTCTTCTCTAAATTTTTGGTAGACGGCAAAGGGTACATCAGGTATCCGGATTGTATTTAATCCTAAGGCTTGGGCTTTCTTTGACTCTAATTCGTCTTTATTCTGTCCATATTGAAGGATGTCAGTAATAGTGAGTGATTTTTGGCGCAGAGGTGATTCTTGATTATTGATAATTATTCCACCCAACATTAATTTTTTAATAATATTTGGTTTGTGAAGAGTGTGCGCCAGAATTCCGTTAAATTCAATAATATAGCCTAGCGGTAAGATTGATTCAAAATCTTCATATTTTTGAGAAATCATGTCCACGGTTACTTTTTCTCTTCCTTGTCCAAAATCAAAGACAAACCCAAGGTGGGTGTGCCAAGGAGAAACATGTTTAATCTTAAGGTCACCTTGGCTGTGAGTATTGGCTTTATGGACAACTTCATTGATTTTTTGCTGACCCGAGAAACAAGGATCAAGCATGACTATTTTTTTGGCTTGTAAAATCAACGGGAATTCCAAATCAACATCAGAGCCAATGTATAATGCCGGATAGTCAGATATATTACTGTCTTTAAAATACTCATTCAGGGCCAAACCGATTTTTAATTTATGATAGGTATGATCAAGATTTTGAGAGTATGAATTATTGTAATTGGTTGTTATCATGTTTATTTTCGTAATTAATGTCTGGTGACTGGGTACCTAAATATTTAGCCAAAGTTAGCATTTGAGGATTAAATACTTGAAGCATTAATTTTAGATATGTAAGTTCAAATTTGCTTAATAATTTACGAAAATTATGGTCGCCACTTATTGATTCATGCACTTCATTTATTGACGAGGGAGTATTGATAGTAATGCTTTGCTCAGGATTAATATTTTTTAATTGCTCAGGTAACTTGATTGCTTCCTTATAATTATTTGATGTCTCGCCAGACAAGATCAGTTCCTGGTTTTCAATTAATTTATTCATGATAGAAATATGAATGCGTTAAATAGTTGTTATGGTAACATTAATATACCCTGATGTCAAGGTTTGGGGTGGGTGTAAATAATCTCTTTATTTCATTGGCACAATATTGTCTAAAATTTACGTGCCGCTAGAATTCGGGAGAGATTATTATATTAATATGGACAATTTTTTTACGCAAGACTTTTTTTTCTTGACTCAATGGTCCTTTCTATCATTTTATGAATTTCAACTACTACCAAAAGAGAAAATGAAAGCAAAATAATCAGAAATAAATCATACATATTTAATGGAATGGTGTGAAATATATTATTAAGCGGCGGCAAGTAGACAACAATCATTTGCAATATTATTGATATCAGTACGCCATAGATAATAAATTGGTTCTGCCATATATTTACTTTTAACGTGGGTGTAGTAATTGACCGGCTGGAATATACACCAAAAATAGAGAAAAATCCCATCAGAACGAATGTAATTGTTCGAGCATAGTCAAGATTGGTTTTGGTTAAATAATACCAAAATGCCAAAAAAGAAATGAGGGCCATGTATATTCCGATCAACAATATTCGCCTAATCATGAGGGGATCAATGAATCTTTCCTGAGAAGAGCGAGGTGGCTTGTTCATGATATTGTTTTCTCCGGGTTCAAACACTAAAGCTTCGTCTATTACTCCATCAGTGACAAGATTCATCCATAGAATTTGGGTCGGTATTAGAGGCAATGGAAAACGGAATACAATAGATAAGAAAATAACGCCAATTTCCCCCAAGTTATGTCCTAATAAATAGATAACAGTTTTCTTTATATTGTCATATATAATTCGGCCCTGTTTAATAGTTTCGACGATGCGGTAAAAATCATTTTCTAGCAGAATTATTTCTGCTGCTTCTTTGGCGACATCAGTGCCAGTTCCCATCGAAATACCAATATCGGCTTTTTTGAGAGCGGGAGCGTCGTTGATTCCATCTCCAGTCATGGCCACAACATGACCTTTATTTTGCCAGAATTCAATTATTTTTAGTTTTTGTTCAGGTAAAACTCGGGCGTAGATAATAATTTCTTCAGCTTTTCGAATAAAGTCTTGTTCGCTGATGTCTGATAATTCTCTCCCGGTAATGACATTTTTTTCTTCAATTTTTAACCCCAATGATTTGGCAATATTAATGGCCGTGTTAGGATGATCGCCAGTAATGATAAGCACTTTTAGCCCGGCTTTTTTGGCTAGTTTTAACGATTCAGCCGCCGTATGACGGATCGGGTCAACCATGGCGACCAGGCCAGCATAGATTAATCCATACTTAAGGTTAGTTTCATTTAGTTGATACTCACCTTGGGTGGGGATTTCCTTATAGGCAATCGATAATAATCGATATGATTTATTGGCTAATTCGTTTGCTTTATTAATTAGATCTTTTTTTTCTTTATTATTTAATTTTACAGTTTTGTCACCGCGAGTTTGATAAGAACATTTTTCCAATAAGACTTCAGGTGAACCTTTGAGAAAGATATATTTTTTATCACTTGATTGGCAATAATTTATCGTCGCCATATAATTTGTTTCTGAGCGAAAGGCAATGGTTTGCTCGCGGGTACATTTTTCATTTAGTTCATCAGGGCCAAGTTCAGCTTTGGCCGCCGCCGCCACCAAAGCGGCTTCAGTGGGGTCACCAAGCGCGATCCAAGTTTCGTCTTTATTTTTTTTAATTGAGCTATCATTACATAACGCGCCAGCAGTTAATAATAATTCTAAATGCGGAAAATCGATTGGCTTTATTTTTTTTCCATCTAAAATAAAATTGCCGGTGGGAGAATAATCTTGGGTATCAATTTCAAATTCTTGATCATCGGGAAATACAATCTTTTTTACCGATAATTTGTTTTCAGTCAGTGTACCAGTTTTATCCATGCCAATAATACTTGTACTGCCCAGGGTTTCGACGGCTGGTAAATGCTTTACAATAACTTTTTTTTTGGCCAATCGGGCGACTCCCACCACTAAGGCAATAGCCACAATAATCGGAAAGCTTTCCGGGATGGCTGAGACGCTAATGCTGGTGGCTAATAAAAATACATCAACAATGTTTTTGCCTATGAATAGGCTGATCAGCGAAAAAATAATGGCGGCTGAGATTACAATCAAAGCAATGAATTTGCTAAATTCAGCTAATTTTTTTTGTAAAGGTGTCTTATTCTTCTTAATCGCCTGGAGCTGAATGGAAATTTTACCAAATTCAGTCTGCCGTCCGGTAGTGGTGACGACGGCGATGGCAGAACCATTAGAGGCAAATGTGCCTTGAAATATCATATTCGAGCGACCCATGATGGGCGTATCAACATCAACAGGTTCAACTTTTTTTTCTACCAAAGCCGATTCTCCAGTTAAAACAGCTTCATTGACTGAGAAATATTCAGTGGAAATTACTCTGGCGTCAGCGGGAATTTTTTCACCAATATTAACCTCGATGATATCACCAGGCACTAATTCATCGGAAATAATGTGAATGAGCTTACCATCACGCACTACTTTGGCCTTGGTTTGAGATATTTTGATTAGTTTTTCAACAATTTTTTCTGAACGATATTCTTCAATAAAACCGATTACTAGCTCAAAAATTATTACAACGGCAATAATGTAGAAATCTTGATAATGATAAGTTATTAACGTTATAGCCGCGCCAATAATTAGGATCATGATCAGGGGATCAAGTATTTGGGCTAAAACAATATCTTTAATGCTAATTGGTTTTTCATGGGGTAACAAATTGGCACCATATTTAGCCAACCTATTTATTGCTTCTTTGCTGGATAAACCATTTTTGAGTGAGGTGTTCAGTTTTTCTATGGTTTTTTCAGCTCCCAATGTATAATAATTCATTTGCAAAAATGTTAATTTATTGGTATAAAGTGGATATTGTAAACATATTGTTTACTTATTTTATAATATCATTTTCTCGAGAGTAAGATGAGCACTAATGTGATGACAAAATCAAAGAACAATAAATACCGATCAGAATCGGCTTTATTGTCTATTCATCCTATTGACATTGATTTACAGAAAAGATATTTCCACAGCATCAAGAATATGACAGTATTCAAATATAAATCAACAGATGGAAATTGGGATGATTTTTTTCTTAAAGTCAACCATGATTTAGCTATAGCATATAATGTAACCAATTTGATCGCACTGCAAAGAGGAGAGGATATTCATGAACTGAATACAGACAATATTAATGGTGATATATATGGACTAGACGACAATGAAAAATTGGAAATAAATGCACTCAATGCTGTTCTTATTAATGACAAAAAAGATGCCTATACAGTTTTTTGTAAGTACTTGGAAAATAATTTTATATCAAAATCTGGGGAAGAAATTACCATAGAAAGTAATTTTTATACGAATGGGCTGCACACAACATTTGATATTCCCCCTGTTAACTCTTCCATTCCGACACCCCTTCCTCGCAGAAAGAGGACAAAAACTGGTTTTAGACCAGATATTGTTAACGAAATAACTAAATTGAATTATAAAATTGATAGTGGAGAAATAAAACAAAAACGGTCAAATAAAAGAAAGACCGGCGAATTAGATCCGAAAGTGGTGCTCAAAGAAATAAATAGAAATAAGGAAATATATAAAATTCGTGATGTAATTTTTAATAAAAGAGAGAAAATTAATCCTAAATCATACTGGCAAAAAGTGTTGGGTCCAAGTATAAAATCAGTTAAAGAAGAAAAAGCTTTTCCAGATAACAAGATGATATTCAATCAAAGCCATGCTGATATTATTAATTATTTCAATGATTCCCCCGTGGTTAAATTTCGTTTTTTCGATCAAAAAAATAACAAATATATTTTTCTCGATGGAAATGACGCTGTAGAAAGATTGAATGCCGGCCTGAATAATATTGATGATAAGAAAGTAATGGAATATGAAACGATGAATCAGATAGATAAATTGTCAAGCGTCATCAGATTTAATAATCAATTGAGGCAAGATTTATTTGGGACTTTTGCTGACGATAAATATTTGAATAGCGATACTGCCTTCGGATATTTGTCAAAGAATGGACAAAGGGAAATCGCCAGTTTTTTGAGTAAATATATGGAAAGTCATATTCAGTCTGATTATGTTGAAAAAGAGATTCTTTTTGAAAAATATGATGTAATTAAGAATAGGGTGATAAATAATATTTCGGCTAACAATAACGGTTTTTTGGTAAAGCAAGTCAATATTGTCAAAAATATAGCGACCGAAGTCGGAAATAAAATTAAAAATACTGGTAAGAAGATTTGGGGATGGTTTAGTGGGAAAAAATAGAATTTGCTCTGTCCGATAATAGATGTTACTTTATTAATGTACTAAATTTTTGTTTGGGCGCGTAGCTCAGGTGGTTAGAGCGCGTCACTGATAATGACGAGGTCGGAGGTTCGAGTCCTCCCGCGCCCATTTATATTTTATATCGAAGACTAAAAAAATAACCCTTTGCTAGGGTTATTTTTTTATTAACAACAATTAATCGACAAGAAGAAATACTTATCTTTTATTTAGAAATAATAAATATTTCTAATCCGACCTTAGAGAATTTATTTTTGAAGACCGCAGTGTTAAAGGCTAGAAATCAGAAAACGAAAATGGTAAACCGATCACTAGTCTTTAACAATGCAGCCTCCAAAAAATAATAATTCCTAAAAGGAGGTGATCCATCCGCACGTTCCCGTACGGATACCTTGTTATGACTTCGTCCCAATTACCAGCCCCACCTTAGTTCGCAATAAATGCGAGTGTCGGGCGTTGCTGACTTTCGTGGCGTGACAGGCGGTGTGTACAAGACCCGGGAACGTATTCACCGCAGTATAGCTGACCTGCGGTTACTAGCGATTCCATCTTCATGAGGGCGAGTTGCAGCCCTCAATCTGAACTGAGAGAGTGTTTATAAGGATTAGCTCCGTCTTGCGACTTGGCAATAACCTGTTGTCACTCCCATTGTAGCACGTGTGTTGCCCAGGACATAAGGGCCATGCTGATTTGACGTCATCCCCACCTTCCTCTCCGTTACCGGAGCAGTTTCGCCTGACATATAAAACAGGCAATAGGGGTTGCGCTCGTTGGAGGACTTAACCTTACATCTCACGACACGAGCTGACGACAACCATGCAGCACCTGTCATCGGGTTCCTTGCGGCACTTTCTCGATTAAGAGAAATTCCCGAGATGTCAAGTCCTGGTAAGGTTCTTCGTTTGCCGTCGAATTAAACCACATGCTCCACCGCTTGTGCGGGTCCCCGTCAATTCCTTTGAGTTTTAATCTTGCGACCGTACTCCCCAGGCGGGACACTTGACGCGTTAGCTGTGACTACTGACGGGGTCGATGCCGCCAATAGCTAGTGTCCATAGTTTACAGCGTGGACTACCAGGGTATCTAATCCTGTTTGCTACCCACGCTTTCGTGCCTTAGTGTCAGCATTAAGCCAGTAAGTTGCCTTCGCCATTGGTGTTCCTCCTGATATCAACGGATTTCACTCCTACACCAGGAATTCCACTTACCCTACTTACGCTCTAGCTAGGTAGTTTCGCATATGCTTTTTTGATTAAGTCAAAAGATTTTACATACGACTTACCTTGCCACCTACGCACGCTTTACGCCCAATCATTCCGCTCAACGTTTGTTGCTCACGTATCACCGAGGCTTCTGGCACGTGATTAGCCGCAACTTATTCTTATGGTACAGTCAGAGTTCTTCCCATAGAAAAGTAGTTTAAATCCCGAAGGATTTCATCCTACACGCGGCGTCGCTCCGTCACCCTTTTCGGGCATTGCGGAATATTCCCTACTGCTGCCTCCCGTAGGAGTGTGGGCCATATCTCAGTCCCACTGTGGGGGGTCATCCTCTCGGAACCCCTAACCGTCATTGCCTTGGTAGGCCATTACCCTACCAACTAGCTGATAGTACGCAGGCCCATCCTCAACCACCGGAGCTTTACTAAAATTAACATAATGAAAATTTTAGACTATCAGGTATTATCCCCGATTTCTCGGGGTTATCCCTGTGTTGAGGGTAGGTACCAACGGGTTACTCACCAATCCGCCATGAATCTAATTCATTCGACTTGCATGTATCAAGCACGCCGCTAACGTTCGAGCTGAGCCAGGATCAAACTCTTAAAAAAGAGTTTATAGTTTACAAACTAAACTAAAAAAACGAAATGATATAAACAAAAGAAAAGACAAGTATATTTATCTTCTTGTCAATTAAATGCTGTTAAGTTGCAAAAACAAAAGCTTACTAATATATTTTATACAACAGTTTTTGAGATGTCAAATATAAATATTAATCACAGGCTGCAAAATAGCCAGCACGTGATTAATTTACCTCATGGAATCTAATATTTAAAAAATATATCTGATGATTAATCAGTGGAAAGAACATTTTCAATACATGCCCAGTCGCTTTCTTCATTGGCTGGGATAATAATGGTTACTTCATCACCATTATTAGCTTTGAAATAAGTAACTGATGCTAATAAAACATTATATTTTTTGTCATTGGCCTTAACCTGAAAATGATTCCCTTCTTGTTCTAAAATACCAATAACAGTTTTACGATCAACCGGCCCAATCTGTTTATAAATGAAACGGCCGTCATCTTGAATTGTTAATTTAAGGATATCTCCTGCTACCAATTTTGATTTACTGGCGTAGTTGGCCGGAACTGGGTATTTCCTGCCTTCGGCATCGATCATGGTTTGGCCATCAAAAACTCCTTCAATCACTTTGCCTTCTTCGTCGGTACCGCTAGATTCTGTTTCCGGAAGAATGGCAGGCTCATTATTTTTTTTATTACTTTTGGTTGGTTTTCCTTCTTTAAGCTCACTCAGTAGAGATTGGGCTGATTTAAGGTTGGTTTGAGCGGTTTCAATTAATTTTACGACGGTCTCAATTTGAGGATTACTCATTTGTTTCTCCTTTTACTTTTAGTTTGTTTATTAATTTTATTATCTTTAATTATAATTAATGATAATAAAAAATGAAATAATATAATTACGCATGGAAACATATCATATTTTTCGTATTTAGTCAATATATATAATAATGTTTAAACATAAATTACACTAGTGTATTATTGACTAATATGATAAAATAAGATATAATGTTATGAAATAATAATTAATTGCTTATGATATGGCTGATGCTCCAATAGAAAAACCCAAAGGCGCCCCGCATCTGGCAAGCTCCACTAAAAAACCTACGGAGAATGGGGGTTCTTCGGAATCTGGCCCCGAATTTCTCCCGTCAGGTTTGGGAACGGGCATAGAAAAACCGGCTGAAATTGTTGAAAAACAGATTGAGAACTTTTCTGTTATCCCAACCAAAAAAGAAGGGGGATTAGAATTGCCAACAGATGAGAAAGCGCTAGTTAGCGATAAAGGCACAACGAGTATCAAGATAAAAGCTGCAAAAGAGAAGAAAACGGTTTCAATAAAAAAATATTCACGTGAGGACTTAGCGAGAAGTTTATATGTTATAGCCTCGGTAATGGGGTATTACCCAGCGACACAGATATTATTTGAACTGATTAATGGCATTAAAACAACTGAAGAAATTCAAGAGAAAATAGTTAGCAATACACCATCAAAAAATGACTAATTAATGGATTTTTTCTATACAATAGGCATTGTGATCGGATCAATTGTGGCGGGGGGGTTTTTGTTGTGGGCAATATACCTAATAATTAAAAATATATGGCGAAATCAGGAGAGTTTTCGTCGCACGTTAGATATGTCAGTTTTACAAGTTCGGGTCCAAAAACAGACTCCGGAAAGTGATTCAAAGAAACAGCCCAAAGAGGTAATCGCGGTAGCTGAACATCTTTATGCTAGTTTTTACAGTATATATACTGGTGCTTGGCGTAACAAAATATTGGGTGAAAAACATATTAGTATCGAAATCGCTACCAGAAACGGCTTGACGGATTTTTATGTGGTTGTTCCGAAAGAATTAGTGGAGCTGGTGAGAAAACAGATGAACGCCCAGTTGCCAGATGCGATTATTGATGAAGTGCAAGATGGATACAATATTTTCCAGGAAAACTCTTATGTGGAGGCGGCTAATCTGACCTTCAACAAGAATTTTATGTATCCGATTAAGACGTATGATCAGATGGAATCTGATCCTCTAAATAACATTACTAACGCCCTGAGTAAACTAGCTGATGATGAGGGGGCAGCTATCCAATTTATCATTCGTCCAATTGACAATGTGTGGCACCGGAAGGGTAAATTGTCTGCTCACAATATGCAACAAGGCAAGCCGATTTACGAACAAAGCTGGATAATGAAAGTGCTAGGTTTTATCGGACAAGCTTTACAGTTTATTCTACAGAATTTACAGAGCCAGGCAGCGGGTGACGACAAATCTCTTCGCCGTGACGAAGATAAACCGGTGCATTTAACTCAGGTCCAACAAGATATGATCAAAGCCTTGGAGGAAAAATCATCTAAAGTCGGTTTTGAAACTCATATCCGAATAGTTTCTTCCGCTCACGATCAGATTTCGGCTAAAAATAATTTGGATAATATATTTAGTGCTTTCAGCCAGTTCTTATTTCCAGACATGAATGGTTTCAAGCGAGTCAACTCAAATAAAGACAAAATTATCAAAGATTATATCTTCCGTCGTTTTGTTGATGACTCCAGGATGGTACTAAATACTAAAGAATTAGCCACGGTCATTCATTTTCCCAATCAGTTTGTGGACACACCCAATATTAATTGGCTATTAGCTAAACGTGCCCCCATGCCTCCAGATGCGCCTACTTCTGGTCTGAAATTGGGCATTAACGTTTATCGTGGTGTGCGTAAAAATGTTTTTATTGAAGAGCGGGGTGATGGTCGGGGCCGACACATGTATATCTTGGGCCGAACTGGTAGTGGTAAAACTGAGTTCCTCTTTAGTAATATTCTGCAAGACATGCGCAGTGGCAAGGGTTTATGTGTGCTTGATCCTCATGGTGATTTGGCGGAAAAATGTTTGCTACATGTCCCACGAGAAAGAGCCGATGATGTGATTTATTTTGATCCGGGCGGCGATTTGGATATGCCCATGGGTTTAAATCTTTTTGAAGCCAGAACTCCAGAAGAAAAAGAATTAAGATCAATGTCGGCTTTGAATATTATGATAAAAATGTTTGGTGAAGAAATCTTCAGCCCACGCCTGCAAGATTATTTCCGCAACGGTTGTTTGACGCTGATGGCTGACGATGAAAATCCAGGCACGATTATTGATATTGTCAATTTGTTTACCGACGATGAATATCAGATGGAAAAAGTGGCCAAATTGACTAACCCGACGGTGAAATCTTGGTGGATTAAAGTTTTTGGTTCAATGGGAGCCAGAGAAAAAGAGGAAATGATCCCCTATTTTGCCGCTAAATTTGGTCAGTTTACTACCAACGTCACTGTGCGTAATACCTTGGGACAGTCCAGGTCTTCATTTAATATTAGGGAGGTGATGGATCAAGGTAAGATATTGATTGCCAATTTGTCCAAGGGTAAATTGGGTGAATTAAATTCTAATCTAGTGGGTATGATTTTGGCCGAAGAAATAACCATGGCCGCTCTGTCCCGAACTGATCAGCCGGAAGAGCAGCGGCGACCATTTTATCTATACGTTGATGAGTTCCAGAATTTTGCCACTAAGACTTTTGCCACCATTTTATCGGAAGCGCGTAAATATAATCTTAATTTAATTATTGCTCATCAGTTTATCGATCAGTTATCGGTGGGTGGCAAGGAAGAGATACGCGACGCCGTCTTTGGTAACTGTGGTACCTATATTATCTTTAGAACTTCGGCAAAAGACGCCGAGTTCTTGGAAAAAGAATTTATGCCGGTGTTTAACAAATCAGATATTGCCAATATTGATCAATATGTGGCCTATGTAAAACTAATGGTTAAGGGTACAGCCACCCGTGGTTTCTCGATGTCAACTATCTATATTAATGAACCAAATCAGGAATTAGGTGAAGCAATTAGACAGCTTTCTCGCTTGAAATTTGGCCGAGAAAGAGAAGAGGTGGATGAAGAAATTAAACGTCGGTTAAAATTGCTGGGATAGGAGTTGTCAGTATCTAAGTCTTATGATATTATTTGAATGTTATCCACTATTTTTATAGAAAAGTATGAAAAAAGATATTCACCCTAAATATGGTCAGTCAGTGATTACTTGTGCGTGCGGAAATGTGATTGAGACCAGATCAACAGTGCCCGAGATGCGAATTGAAATTTGTTCTAATTGCCATCCGATTTTTACCGGTAAACAGAAGTTAGTTGATACTGAAGGACGAGTAGATCGCTTTCAATCGATGGTAGAAATGAGTCAGAAGATGAAAAAAACACAGACAACCAAGAAAACTAGGAAGAAAAAACAACAAGCCAAACATGATATTGATCAAATCGTTAAAGATCAAGAAACCCGCCGAAAGAAAAGAGAGGTGGAGAAAAAGAAGAAAGAAGAAAAGCGCTTGGAGGAAGAAATGAAAACAGTTAAAGTCGTTAAGAAAGCAGCTTCCAAATCAAAAAAAACCGACAAGAAAGATAATTAGCGACATTTTACTTATGTTATATTAAAGACAGGAATTAATCTTGTCTTTTTTATTTTGTTAGAGGATATGCAGAATGAATGATCGGTATCAAAAAATAATCACTGAATACTCGACCTTGGAGAAAAAGCTGGCTAATCCAGATATAGTAAAGAATCAACTTGAATTTAGACGGGCTTCATCTGAACATGCCCGGCTGATTGATGTTGTGAATAAAATAAAGCAATGGGAAAGACTTGACCAGCAAATTGCCGAAAATAACGAAATAATTAAACAAGAAAAAGACCAGTCAATGATTGAATTGGCACAAGCTGAATTAGATGAATTGATCCAACAAAAGAATCAACTCGAGACTGAATTAAAGATCGATTTACTCCCGCAAGATCCCAATGATAGTAAAAATGTGATTATGGAAATTCGGGCTGGCGCCGGCGGGGATGAAGCCGGAATATTCGGCACTGATCTAATGAGAATGTATGGGCGTTACGCCGAAGAAAAATGTTGGAAAGTTAACCTGATTTCTTCTAACCGAACGGGGGTGGGCGGAATAAAAGAGGTGATCCTATCCTTCACGGGTGAGAATGTGTATAAAAAATTGAAATATGAAAGTGGCGTCCACCGCGTGCAAAGAGTTCCAGTGACGGAAAAATCGGGTCGGATACACACCTCAACTGTCACTGTGGCAGTGTTACCTGAAGCTGAGGAGGTGGAGGTTGATATTAAACCTGATGATTTGCGAATTGATGTATATCGAGCGAGCGGACATGGCGGTCAAGGGGTAAATACCACCGATTCCGCAGTAAGAATAACTCATTTACCAACCGGTATAGTTTCATCTTGTCAGGATGAACGCTCACAATTGCAAAATAAACAAAAGGCAATGATGGTGCTGCGAGCTAAATTGTTGCATCTGGAAGAAGAAAGGCGGCGGCAAGAACTGGGTGATAAACGTCGTAGCCAAGTGGGAACGGGAGATCGAAGCGAGAAAATCAGAACATATAATTTTCCTCAAGATCGAGTGACCGATCATCGGATTAAAGAATCTTGGGGAAATATTGACGGAATATTGGATGGTAATCTGGATCAGATTATTGATCAATTGACGGTTTATGATGAAAAGAAAAAATTAGAGATCGATTAATGTTCTTGATAATTTTTTAATATAACACGAGTCACGTGAATTTATGTATACAATTGGCTTGGCCCTAATGTGGGGGACAAAAGCATTACAAGACGCCGGTATTACGTCAGCTGGTTTGGACGCTGAGTTGTTGCTATCTCTAGCGTCGGGTTTGGCAAAGGAAGATTTGTTTTTTTATCCGGAAACACTACTGGAAGAATCGGTTTATTTTCAATTCGAAAGATATATTGCTCGTCGTAAAAACCGCGAGCCAGTTGCTTATTTGATTGCTAAAAAAGAGTTCTTCGGGATAAATTTTGATGTTGATCCATCAGTTTTGATTCCTCGACCGGATACGGAAGAAGTAGTCACCAGGGCTTTAGATTATATTAAAGAAAATATTGATAATCGGAAAATAGATATTATTGATGTCGGTACAGGTAGTGGCAGTATTATTGTCGCCATTGCCGTGACATTGAAGAAATGGGCACAAGATCATAATTTCGACATATCAAAAATAAAGCTTTACGCCTCGGATATATCGAAAGAGGCATTAAAAATAGCTGAACATAACGCCAAACAACATCAGGTGGCGAACATGATCACATTTATTGAATCTGATTTACTACAAAATATCGACAATCTTCATGATATCGATTTGTGGTTACTTAATTTACCCTACTTGTCGTGGCAAAATAGACATGAATATGACGAAGAATTAACCTACGAACCGGGGATGGCTCTTTTTGCTGGTATTGATGGTTTGGATGCTTATCGTAAGTTTTTTCAACAATTAATTGATAGGAAAATTACCCCTAAAAGGATTATCTTGGAGTGTACAGAAAAACAAGCTGCCCGGCTGGCTCAGTATGATTTTGAGATTGATTTTGTTGAAGTGTAGCTATGGATGCGCCCTTATGATTGTTTAAGTTGATTATAGGCTATTTCGATAGCCTTTTTTTGGGCGGGGCTACTTGGTAATTTTAGTTGTTTTTTGAGCAGAATGATTGGTAGGTAAATAAGAAAAAATACATGATTATTTAAGTGAAAAGCGGCTATCCAATAAATGTCATAAAGAATGCCAAAAATAATCAGGTAACTAGCCATGGAAATCAAGATGTTGATAAGCATATTGTCACTGTACATGGGCAAGAACGAATTGAGATAGGTGGTAAAAAGGAGGATAAATATTATTCTCGCGACTGGACAATCATATTTTATTTGATCGGCGCGGGCGGGTTTAGCCAAAAAAGAATAAATGGCATGATGATATTGTTTTATTCGTCTAATTTCTGATGATCCGACCCAAATAATGGCTAACTGCACCAATGAATTCATGGCCACTAGATAGGAAAGGGTTAGTAAAATAAAACGCCATAAAATGTTGTCTGACCATAGAATGGATAGTAAAAAAATAAGCACCAAGCTCCCGATAATAATCAAGAATGAATATATATACTTGCTAGTAGTTGATGGTGAGGCTGCATCGGTCGGTGGTTTACTTGGTGGTAATCTTAATTTTTGCCAGCAGAGATAGATGGACTGATAAATTATTTTAGTTAATAAAAAGTAGATACCTCTAATGATAGGGATTTTGTGTATAACATGGGAAAAAGGATATTGGTGAGTAGGAACAATGAGCTGCAAATACTGATCCTCCTGGAGCCAGCAGATTGAAATATTGTGTCCATCACTAATAGCGACACCATTGGGTAGAGGAATGGCGGTCATGGATATCGGTTGTTTCTTATTATTCATGATTTTTATTATAACAAAAAAACACCTGATATGGATATCCGGTGCTTTTTATGTAATGGACAACAATGTTCTGGCGGTGACCTACTCTCCCGTACCTGAGAAGGTAAAGTACCATTGGTGTAGAAGGGCTTAACTTCTGTGTTCGAGATGGGAACAGGTGTGACCCCTTCACTTGAACCACCAGAACGTTGTTGTCCATAAAGTAAGTATCAAGGATCAATAATCAAGTGCCAAGTAATTTAATACTTGATCCTTGAAACTTGATCCTTTATTTAAGCTATACAATGCGTATAAGTCAATAAAAAACAAAAAATTATATTTATCGGATTATTAGTACAGCTCGGCTAAATTTATTACTAAACTTCTACCTGCTGCCTATGTACCTGGTTATCTTCCAGGATCCTCTCCCTCCGACGAATCGGAGGATGGAAATCTAGTCTTGGAGTGGGCTTCGCGCTTATATGCATTCAGCGCTTATCCCTGCCACACTTAGCTACCCAGCGCTGCCCTTGGCAGGACAACTGGTACACCAGCGGTGTGTTCACTCCGGTCCTCTCGTACTAGGAGCAACTCTCCTCAGATTTCCTACACCTACGACAGATGTGGACCGAACTGTCTCACGACGTTCTGAACCCAGCTCACGTACCGCTTTAATTGGCGAACAGCCAAACCCTTGGGACCTGCTCCAGCCCCAGGATGCGATGAGCCGACATCGAGGTGTCAAACTGCGCCGTCGCTGTGGGCGCTTGGGCGCAATTAACCTGTTATCCCCGGAGTAACTTTTATCCGTTGAGTGCTACGACTACCACTAGTACGTAGCAGATCATTAAGTCCGACTTTCGTCTCTGCTCGACTTGCCAGTCTCGCAGTTAAGCCACCATATACCTTTACGCTTTCATCCCGATTTCCATCCGGGACAAGGTGACCTTTGAACGCCTCCGTTACATTTTGGGAGGCGACCGCCCCAGTCAAACTACCCACCTGACACTGTTCCCGAACCCGCAGGAGCACAAAAATTTTAAATTTAAAATTTAAAATTTTAAATTTTTTATATGCTCATGAGGGTCCAGGTTAGAATTAACATCACATTAGGGTGGTATTTCAAGGATGACTCCACCCGAGCTAGCGCCCAGGTTTCAAAGTCTCCCACCTATCCTACACAAATATAATATCAACCCAATATCAAGCTATAGTAAAGCTTCACGGGGTCTTTCTGTCTTATCGTAGGTAACCGGCATCTTTACCGGTTTTGCAATCTCGCCGAGTCCTTTGCTGAGACAGTACCCAGATCATTACACCATTCGTGCGGGTCGGAACTTACCCGACAAGGAATTTCGCTCTAAACCTTCTTGGTATTACTACCAAGCATGGACTTTATCTTATCCATAAATATACTGATATTCTTAGGATCCTGGTTATAAGTCTCTGAGGATTATTAATCCTGCGTATTTTCCCCGTGTATTTTAGATTATTACTTTATTATAAGTACTAAAATCTTTTGAGGATTTCCACGCATTTTCCAGGTTTTTTAGACATTTATAATTTTCACTATAAATAGGTAACGAATTTTTCTATAACAGTCCCAGTCCTTTTGTGGTCAAATAATTTAACCACAAAACCTTAGGACCGTTATAGTTACGGCCGCCATTCACTAGGGCTTCGGGAATCCGCTTTTCCCCGAGGGGATGACAAATTCCGTTAACCTTCTAGCATTGGGCAGGTGTCAGTCCCTATACGTTGCCTTGCGGCTTTGCAGAGACCTGTGTTTTTGGTAAACAGTTGCCTGGGTTCTTTCGCTGCGCCCTAACTATATTTCTTAGTAATAAAACATAAAAAATATGTCAGGGAGGCCTTATCCCGAAGTTACGGCCGCTGTTTTGCAGAGTTCCTTAGCAAAGGTTCTATCGATCGTCTTGGTACATTTCGTACCTGTCCACCAGTGTCGGTTTGCGGTACGGTTACGAATAATTTATAACTTAGAGGGTTTTCTTGTCAGCTGAGATCGGCTGTATTTATCGCCTACAAGAGGCAACATTTCATTCGGCGCTCGAAGTTTGAATGATTCTCCGGATTTTCCTAGAGAATCCTCCTTACACCTTAGACGCACATAGCCAAAGTACGCACAACTTACCCTTCCGCGTTACCTCATCGTCAAGCGCATGGCTTTAAATAACGATATTACTAAATGCCCGAAGGCAAATAGCAATAACATATGTTAGATAATGCAAATTGCTTTTGGTAAAAAATTCGCAGTAGCAGAATATTAACTGCTTGTCCATCGCCTACGCTTTTCAGCCTCGGCTTAGGCCCGACTAACCCTGGGTCGATTAACGGTGCCCAGGAAACCTTAGACTTTCGACGTACAGGTTTTTCACCTGTATTTTGACGCTACTCATACCAACATTCTCACTTCTATACGCTCCATCGCTCCTTACGGTACAACTTCATCGCATATAGAACGCTCCCCTACCGATATCGTACCAGCGAGGCACGATATCCCATGTCTTCGGTGTGTAACTTATAGCCCCGTTGAATTTTCGGCGCATCATCACTTGACCAGTGAGCTGTTACGCACTCTTTAAAGGAATGGCTGCTTCTAAGCCAACCTCCTGGCTGTCACAGTAACAAAACATCCTTTTCCACTTAGTTACAACTTGGGGACCTTAGACGATGGTCTGGGCTGTTTCCCTTTTGACTATGAAACTTAGCTCCCACAGTCTGACTCTGCGAATATTCATAAGATAATTCGGAGTTTGATTAGATAGAGTAAGCTTACGCTCCTCAAACCCATTCAGTGCTCTACCTATCTTAATTAAAATCGCAGGCTATACCTAAATATATTTCGGGGAGAACCAGCTATTTCCGAGTTCGATTGGAATTTCTCCTCTATCCACAGCTCATCCATAAGATTTGCACTTCTTAGTGGTTCGGACCTTCACTACAGTTTAATGTAGTTTCATCCTGGCCATGGATAGCTCACCCGGTTTCGGGTCTAGTATCAGCGACTGTTATGGCGGCTGTTTAAGCCTCGCTTTCACTACGGCTACGTTATGATATAACTTAACCTAAGCCACTGATAACTAACTCGTTGGTTCATTCTTCAATAGGCACGCCATCACCCTGGTCTTGATACAAGATCAAGACATAAGGCTCTGACCGCTTGGTAAGCATATGGTTTCAGGTACTATTTCACTCCCCTAACAGGGGTTCTTTTCACCTTTCCCTCACGGTACTGGTTCACTATCGGTCAATGAGAGTGTTTAGCCTTGCCCTGTGGTCAGGGCAGATTCACGCCGGGTTATCACGTGCCCTGCGCTACTCAAGAATCACACTATAAAGAAAATATATTTTTGCCTACAGGACTATCACCTTCTACGGTAGCCCTTTCCAGAGCTTTTGACTAATATATTTTTTGGTAACTTTACTTAAATCCGACAGAATTTAAACATGTGATCTTACAACCATCTAGCTAGCAACGACTGTCGTCTTACACTAACTAAATTTTGGGCTGTTCCCTTTTCGCTCGCCACTACTGGGGGAATCTCTTACGATTTCTTTTCCTCAAGCTACTTAGATGTTTCAGTTCACTTGGTTTTCTCCCCTCTGTCTATTTTTTCAACAAAGGGGTTTTATACACGAAGTATAAAAGGTTTTCCCATTCGGAAATCCCCGGGTCAAAGGTTGCTTCCACCTCACCGAGGCTTATCGCAGGTAGGCCACGTCCTTCTTCGGCTCTCATTGCCAAGGCATCCACCATATGCCCTTACTTGAATATAATTAATTGCTCAAGATCATTGACTTACACGCAATGTATATCTTAAGTAATGTTGGCATTGTATAATTGCTTAACTTACCTTGGATTTTTAAAGAACATCGTAATAAAAATTAGCACTTTTTTTAAACATGCTATTTCGCTAATTACAGACTATTTAATATTACTAATTAATATTCGGCAAGTCAAATGTAAATAATTACTAACGACCAATGATCGAAATATGTTGGCAAATAATAACAAAAAACACAGTCGGTGACTGTGCTAAATAATACATTATCTTCTCGAATGGATTAAAACTGCAGCGGGATATTGGTAATTGGTTGACCGGCTTGATCGTAACCAATAATCTGGATGATTTGGTAATTATTATTGGGTAAGTAGGCGGAATAAAAGGAACGATTTTTTATGTGGTCGGCGATAGAGCTGACTTGGTTGTGGTCGTTTATTAAATTGATGGATATGTATTTAACTTCGGGAGTGGAAGTCCAAGCCAATTAAGATAGCCGTCGGTAAAAGAGGAACGAGAATAATCAATGGCTAAAAGTTCATTGGTAATAGGATAAACGTAGTTGGGTTGAGAATTAACAGTCACCGTATTGGTTTCGGCTTTGACGTAGCGGTAAATATTTATTTGCTGGGCGGTGTAGTCAATCAAAAAGGATAAGGTAAAAATTAATATAAATAAGTGGATATAGCTACTGGATTTGGTGTTATGCCATTTTTGGTACGGATATATCTTATCGTACAAATAATCATGAAGTTGACGCAGGACTAACATTTTTGGTTTTTATTTTTTAAATCTTGTTATTGTACCATTTATCTTTGATATTTGCAAGATTTTTACCTGATTTCCCCTCCACCGATCACTATATTCTTTTGATAAATAACGGCGTGTTGCCCGGGAGTAGCGGCAAATTGGGCTTTTTCGAATTTTAAGGTAATATTTTTGTAATCACGACTAATATTAACTTGGCAGTTGGCCGGATTGTGACCGTATCTAATTTGTACTTGAAATATATTGCTTCTTTTCTGTAATAGGACAGGAGTTAAAATGGGGTGGATTAATTTGATATTGTCGCACAATATATGAGAGCGCTGACTAACGATTAATTTATTTTGTTCAGTATCAATCCTTTTAACATAATAAATTTCTCCGCCGCCGATTCTTAATCCTTGGCGCTGCCCGACGGTATAATTGACTAACCCTGAATGTTCCCCTACCCTTTCGCCTTTTTCGTTAACAATGATACCTGGTTTTGTTAGTTGGCGTGCATATTTTCCAATAAATGACTGATATGAATCCTCAGGGTAAAAACACAGGTCTTGGGATTCTTTTTTTTGGTGAAAATGGAAATCGGGCAAATATTTATCGGCGAGCTTTTTTACTTGAGTTTTTGTCATATTACCGACAGGGAATATGGTGTGTTTTAGTATATCTGGTGGCACTCGGTACAGAAAATATGACTGGTCTTTTTTGGCATCCTTTCCTCGTTTTATATATTGATAATCGTTAATTGTCTCAATATTGGCGTAATGGCCAGTAGCAACATTATTAATAGATAAATCTTGGTTGGCTTTTTGGTAGAGCATGGTGAATTTGATGTCTTCATTGCACCAGACGCAGGGGTTGGGA
>Ga0265297_10002392_pt1 | contig 38366 bp, 53 predicted proteins | sample Munlanlwell13791_FD_192502 | JGI IMG/M metagenome (GOLD analysis project Ga0265297, IMG submission 192502) | Leachate microbial communities from a municipal landfill in Southern Ontario, Canada - Leachate well 137-91 | ecosystem: Engineered > Solid waste > Landfill > Unclassified | place...
CCTCGGGCGTGTTCAACGGAGCGGGTCTGCCCATCGTCCCAAGAAGCTGCTGTGTCCTCATCCCTTCACCCTGGGGAACTTCGAGAGGGTTCTGACGTTGCTGTTTCTGGCGTATCTGCGCCACGTCGTTTGCCATCTGTGTCTGCCGGTTAATGCCCAATACTCTGGCGGCAAACTCCACCATAGCCTGACGGGTAGCCGGATCGCCGTACACCATTTCTCCAAGCTGCCACACGCGCTCCTGGTCGGGGTCTTGTCCCATGAAGTCCTTTTGTAGAGTGTGCCAGCTAATCGGTCTTAACCCGGTCTGCGGGTCCACCGAACTCCAAAGATCCTTGCCCATCATCATGCGCTGTGAGATTTCTTCCGGTGACTTCCCATCCAGCTTCACCCGATAGATTGAGTGATAGCCGATGTCTGAAGGCTTGACGGTTTCCTGCACGGTCCCATCAGCCTTGAATCCCAACATAGTGACAGGCTCTTTGATGCAGTCCCGTATCTGGATAGCGGTTTTATTCAACCCGCTGGCTTCCATGACTTCGTAGGACTGGATTGTACCGGCTAGGTTAATACGGTCGGCGGCGTTCATCAATGACCGGTCATAGCCCGACGTAGGTGCAGCGCCTACTGGGTTGCGCCCTTCCATGACCGCGGAGTGTGTCTGCTTCTCGATGTCCGCCTCCACCATCTGAATGGCCGATAGCGTCCCTTCATTCATCGGGGGTGGTCTGTCAACCGTGTAATTGTAATCATCGGGGATAACGTCCATTCCCATCGAACCGCCCAGTTGCAAGTCAGAACCGGCCGGTCTAACAATGCGCTCCCTGCCCCGGAAGAAGTTGACGATATAATCCAGCACCGATGTTTTCATGGCAGCCTCGGCCACAAATGCGCTCATGGAATGATAGATAAGTCCGATAGCCCTTTCGGCTGGTTCGCCGTCGGCAGCCTCCCACCCAAGCCCGCCATAGCCAATATCGAAGGGTATAACACCCATCCAATTCTCTTTAATCCCGCCGTCAACCGGCTCGTCTTTGATGAGATAGCAGTATTGGTCTTCCGTCCACCATTCCGTCCACTCTACGACGGCATCACCTTTGTAGGCGTCCTTGTTAAGTTCCTCGACATCGGGGTACAACGCTCTGAGCAAGCCAGCCTTACGCATGACGATCTTGACCACACAAGGCGGGTTACTGACATTGGATGGGTCAGGAAAGATACTCTGAGGGTTGACGGCGTAGGACTCGAACGGGATAGCCTGGAAGCGCCTCGCCTCGTACTCATCCCACGCCCGTTTCTTTTCTTCAGGCGACAAGCCCATGGTCTTGGGCTTGTGCGGGAACTTCTCTTGAATATACATCGGCCCCTGCCGACACATCATCCCGTACATGGTGCCGTGCTTTAACACATCCCGCTTGACTTTGACGAAATCTGGCGTCTCAATGAACGCCTGCCCGAACCTTTGCAACTTCCCGCAGAGCTTAGAAACGGCTTCCGACTGGGACCACTCAGGTACGATTACCCTAGCCCCAACTGTCATGGCTACGTCGGTAGCGTAGTCTACTTTCTTTTTGGCGGTGGCCGGCTTGTAAGGTTCGGCCCCTTTGCTCAACGGGATGGTGTAGATACCACGGTAGAAGTCGTCCACCATGGCAAATCGGGTGTGCATACCCGAATAGTAGTTCTTGAGGTAGTCGCGGGTATCGAGGACTTCCTGTAAGGTTGCGTGCGCCATCAGCGGCCCTTCTTCTTGTGGACTTCCCCGGCCACTGTCTTGCCACCCTTGGTTATGGCTATCTTGATGTACTTGCCGCCGGGGAGTACCTTAGTTCTCACCTTGGCCCCGTGTTTGATCGCATCGGCAAAGGCTTTAGGCATAACGTACCTCCAATGTTCAGGGTATCAACTGTAAACCTAACTGATTCAATATCTGGGCTAACCCGTTGCTCACTTGCTGCACTTGGTTTTCCGTGATGCGGGAGTCCTTCGGGAGATAAACCTCATTAGCGGCGTGGATTAGTTCGTGGATAGCCGTATTGTGGAAGTGTTGAGGGGGCGCAGCACCGTCCATCTTGAGGGTGAGCTTACTAGGGCTATGTTCCCCCCATAGGCTACCCTCCAACAATTCTCGTGTGATATGTCCATCAATGAGCACTCGGTAGGTATACCCGCCCACTTTCAATGATTTAGGGAGTTTAACTTTGTTCACGTTTCTATCCTCTCACCATCCGGCTCGGGGGCATGGCGCCCGGAATTCCACGGTAGGCAGTCTCAGGAGTGAAGTCGCTGAGAATGTACCTTGCACAAGCACACAGGTGATACTTGCTCTCGTCCTTGATCTTGTCGGTGGGCTTGTTTTGTTCGTCCAGCACCCATAGACAGTTATTGAGTTCCTCAAGATAGTTCCGCATATCTGAGAACACATACAACTTATTGAGCGCCATCAAGCCCAGCACCTTGTCTATCTGGACCTTGACCTCTTTGTGCTTCGGAGCCGTGATAAACCACCCGTGCGCCGTGTAGCCCTGCCGTATTTCGTCCTCGGTCGTCTGGTTGCCGCCCACCCTCTTGATTACATTGGATGTCCCCACAATCGCCTTGAACTCCTCGACGTGCTGCGCCGTAGACCGGCCAGGACCTGGCAGATATTCGCGGTAGGCGTAGAAGTCGCCTGTCTCCGGGTTCTCGGCCAGAAACAGCGCCGCCGGGTTTGCCGCGCCGAAGTCGTGGCCTACATACCTAAGCCACTTGTCCGGTATCGGGAACCTAGCCTTTATCTGAGTGGCCTGATTGAACCGGCCATAGACCATCCAAGACTGCTCAACGTCCTCATCCTCGGCTAATATCTCTTTGCGGTAGCTGTCCGGCGACATATCGGAGGTTATCTCGTTGAGAGCCTCGACTGACAGGTAGGGGTTATCGTGTGAGGTGAAATGGAACGCCGCCCACCGGCCAGTTGTATCGGCCGCAGCCTGTTTGAACATCTTCGAAGCGTGGCGCGGGTCCCTCGCCTTGCTCACACCCGACGACCTGAGCGATGGGGGGGTGTAGAGAAACACCGCCGAGCCATTGTTATCGAGCAACATAGGGGCCCCTACGTCATTCCAAGTATCTTCTGCCATGAGTTGCCACTCATCTAGAATCAATAAATCCGCATAATCTCCACGAAGGGTGTCCGCATTGTAGGCAGTCTTTGCCCTAATTCGCTGTTTCGTGCCCACCAAGTCTACAATATGCATGGACTCATTCTTGTAAAAGGCATTGGCATCTAAAGGTTCCTTGAGAGAACGCTTAACCTCGAACCAGAAAGTCTCCGCTTGTTCTTGTGTTGGGGCAGCATACAATACACGCTTACCTGCAAGAAAGGCTTGCACGGCCATAATCGCAAGGCCGACAGTCTTTCCCGATCTTCTGCCCGCTCTTATTATCTTTCGTGGAGCAGTACTCTCAATAAATAGTTGCTGTAGGGCGTGAGGCCTTCTAAGTGTGACCGTCATCTCCCTAGTCGCGGTTGTCATACTGCCTCTAGATACTTTAATGCCCGATTCAAGACCCTTGGGGCATCACCGAACTTTCCCAATGCCGTGTTGCAGTTGGTACAGAGCACCCCCCTAACTTTACCAGTCTGGTGATCGTGGTCTATGACTGCGTTTCCGTTTAGATGCTCCAAGCAAATTGGGCAAACGTTACCTTGCGCCTCTACTATGGTTTGATACTGTTTTTCGGTTATCCCATGCCGTAAGAATCGCCCACCCTCCTCGGCATACGTCCTCTTCTGGCGCTCTTTATGGCAGATATAGCAGAAGCGGCTTCCGCTCGATAAGGGATAGCTGTTTTCAGCGGTAAGAAGATGGCCGCGCCGACAATGCGTAAAAGGGGTTGTTATCTTCTCCCCATTTGACCATGCTCTATTAGCAGCCCTTTTACATATTCGACACTGTCGCCGCTTTCCATCCGGCCTCGTATAGACATTATCCGGCGTGAGTCTATGGCCCCTGCCGCAGTGAGTTCGCGGGAATCCGATCGTCATTTATCAGCATACCTGACCACGATTTCAACCGGACCATTATCCCCGCCCAGATTAACCGGCTGTACCGGCCTGCCCACCACATACTCTAAGGTGAGCCGGATAGCCACCGGATCGCCGGCCTTGGCCTTGTTGACCAGGGCGAAGGCTATCATTTGCTCGTTGGTAAACTCTGAGCCGTGGGCTTTCTTGGATAGCTCGTCCTTGATGCAACTTACGAGGCAGTCAGCTTTGGGTTTGCGGCCATGAGGATTGCCTGAAACGCCGGGTTTCCACGGTTTGCCAGGGCCGCGTCGCCTTTCAGTGCTAGAAGGCTGTTTTTCAGCCACCATTACACTGCACCCTGCCGGATGATACCACCCCGGCCATTTGAAGGCACACTACGCGACACTACACCCCCACTTATCGATGCTAGTGGTACGCCGGCGGGGGGATTATTGTAGTTCTCCCCCCGGTACAGCGTATAAACCTCGCCGGGTAAGCGGCGTGAGGCTGCGAGTAGCGGGCTGGCGAATCGCACGCCATTCTCCTGGTTATGGGCCAGGCGGATTACTGTTTTCCTTGCCCGCGAAGGAGTGCCGGGGACCGTATGCCGCCAGTCCCCGGCTGCTAAGAAGGAGGTGAGAGATGCGCCCATAGAGTAAACGAATACACCCAAATTGGTGATTTGTCAATATCCTGATTCTTTATGTCAACCGTTACAAGGTTTTAAGGGGTAGGGGTACGTACTTCGTAACTTCGATAGATGTTACCCTCTCATTATGAGAAGAAACTCCCCCCTATAGTCCCCCCATCCATTGCATTGTTGCAACATTTCACGTATCATGTGAGTAAATACCATGGAACCGGGAGGATTAACATGAGAAGCGACAGATCAAATAGAGCAAAAACAACCTTCAAAGCTCCAGTTAATCCTGCTGAAAAGGATTGTTGGGATAAACTACACGCAAATGGATGGACAACCTTGAGGAAAGGATGGCCGGATATCATCGCGTTCAAAGAAGACAAGGTATGCTGCATTGAGGTTAAGACCAAGCGAGGACACAGGCTAAAGAAACACCAAGGCATTGTCTTAAATCTTTTGGCAAGCCAGGGGGTAACTTGCTATCGCTGGGACCCTGAGAACGGTTTTCAAAATATCGTACCTCCAAAACCATCACCCTGATGAGTAGCCCAAACGTGTAAAAGTCTGTAATGGTCAATGTAACGCCCGTTACTTTCGTTACAAAGCGTTACAAACGCTACAATAGAATTAAGAAGGTGAAAGACCATCCGGGTCGCCCTCCTGGTAAGGGTAGATATTGGTAAAGTAGCCATCCTCATTGAAATCGTACTTCCACATCATATTATTGGGATTCCGCCGGGGATCCGCCGGTGTTTTGACGTAGACTAATTTGAGTTTATGGTTGCTCATGCTGATATAGATTACCGCCCGCTTGGCTGAGAACGATCCGCCATAGGCCAGATCACGCTCAATGACTTTCTTGACACCCTTAACATAAGTCACCGCCGGGGCTGGTTTTTGTAATCCGATGATAGCGACGCCCGTTGTCAGTTTGCGGAATATGGCGTCGATCTCCGCTCCCACCATGTAAACCTCCGCGTTAAGGTCCAGGTAGTCAATCACGCTAAGGTGAGTAGGCTCTATTACGTCCGCGAAGTTGTCATATCGCTCGTATACTTGGAATGGTGCCGGGTTGGGAATATCTAGCGGCTCAAAGCGGGTCTTCAGTTGTTCGGGTCCGGTTTCAGAGTTAAAGAAGTCCACACCCGGGAACGCGCCGACATTCGGCATGAGGCAGGACATGAGAAAGGCCGTTTTGCCCTCGTTCTTGCTGCCGGCCACGATGATGATTGACTTGGGGTACACCTTGCATAGTTCGTGCAGGCCAAAGGGCAGTTCTATGGGAATGTATTTATTCGGGTCTGCTGATTGCCAATCAATAGTTTTTTTCTCGTTGTCCAGCTTCCGGTATGTACCGTCTAGGGCAGTCTTGGCGATGGTTCCGGCTTCTACCAGCCGATGTAAAATTACGCGCAAGTTGCTTTTGTCGGCTTCGGTGTAAACTCCTAGCTCATTCCAGATTTGGCGCACGTTGAATGTACCGTTGGCCAGCATGATCCATTGTTCTACCCGCGACTTGCTTACCTTTGACTTTTCTATGGCGATGTCGCCGGCCTTCGCCTCCAGGCAGTCAACGCCCTTTTCCAGCACTGGCAGGCCCGCCACCTCCCCCCCAGCTTCCAGCCAGTCAGATACATCTTTGACCTTCTCCCCGGGCAACAGGATCACTTTGACTTCTTTGGCCTTCCCCTCAAGCGACTTAACCGCCTGTTGTGCATAGGCGATCCCGGGTCCATCCATATCGGGGATGATGCAGACACGCTTCCCAGCCAAATGCTCAGAGTATTCCGGCTTCCACGCCTGAGCACCGCCGGGGCTGGTCGTGGCGATCCCACCATGCGCCCAGATATTGTCGGCGTCCTTTTCACCCTCGACAACATAGATAGTCTCGGTATCGGTGACACGTTGCAGATCGTCCAGGTGGTACAGGACGCGCTTAACCCCCGTCATATCCCATTGCCAGCCGCCCTTTCCATCCGGCCGGCGTTGCCGGAAGTCCTTTGGATCGTACCGCACAACCTGATAAATCAGTTTGCCAGCCGCGTCTTTGTAGTCGTAAGCGCAAACCTCCTTTCTCTGTGCTGGTTCGGGGATCGGAGCTGGTGGCGCATGGAGCCGCGCCGGGGCTGGGCTGTGGCCGTTGCTATGGATAAACAAGTCCGAGAGGGTAAGCCCAACCGCGCTTACAACAGCCTCCGTGGAACACCCGGCAAAGCATTTGAGGAGGATTGATTCGCCCGATACCGTGATATGGAGGCTGGCTTGTTTGTCCTCGTGTGCCGGACACTTCGCCATGTGGGATTTGTCGGCTTGTATTTTTACCGTACCAAACCGGGAAAGCACCTCACCGAGATTCATGCTTGATCTCCGGCGGGGAGCCGTGCATCAGGCCGCGTGACTGATAATAAGCCGCCCAATCATCCGACACCGGGAAGTCGATAGCGTCGGCGCGGCTATGCTCTATACGGCTTTCGGGGTTGTGGTCCCAGATGTAATCACGCATCATGCGGTCGCGCTCTGCCCTGGGGATTGAAGCCATATTATTTGCCATTATCGCCCCTCGTCCGGGGGAGGTGTGATCGTGGCTTTCCGCCTGGCCCTGCATGGGGCGCAACGCTTGGGAGGTAGTAGCTTTTTCCCGAAGTAGAATAATTGGTCGCCGGCAGTCCAGACAAAATCATGCTGGCAATCAAGGCATACTAACAGCTTGTCGTGAAACGTGGGAGCATCAGAGGGCGTGACCATTTATCACCATCCATCTATCAGTCTATATTTACCACTTCCTAGTATAGCAGATAAGTCAAGCGTTTTTTGGGTGTTCTACTCCTACAAAGCTAAAATCTTATCTTCCGTTCTATACTAAAGGTCTTGACAAAGGTATTCCACCTATGCGATAATGAGGCATACCAAAAGAGGGAGGGAAAGGAAATGCCAAGTAAGATTACAGCTAGCGCAAAAGTGGGGGATATATTCGCTTGCTCCTGGGGGTATGAGCAAACTAATTGGGACTTCTACAAAGTGGTAGCGGTGCATGGTAAATCAGCAGATCTCCGGCAACTGGAACAACGATACTTCGAGGACTCGCCAACCTCAATGACTGGGCGAACGGTCCCGATCCCCGACAGGTTCAAGGACAAGACCGGCGGCGGCCTGTGTGATGATTGCGCCACTAAGAGAGTATTTCCGTATTCATGGCCGCCCGAAGCCTTTGCCCCCGGTGTATTCGTCAAGTCTCAATATGGCTGTGCTCACCTATGGGACGGGAAGCCATGCAGTTATTCGAGCTACGCCTAGAATTAAAAGAGGAGGGTATCATTAACATGACGTACAGAGAACGCCGAGAAGCAAAAGTGGACCGCTTGAGAGATTGGGCAGTCAAGAGAGACGCGAAAGCAAGCCAAGCCAGCCAGCGAGTGCACGCCATAGCCGATAATATCCCATTCGGCCAGCCCATCTTAGTCGGTCATCATTCCGAAGCTCATGCCCGCCGCGACCAGGAGCGGATACAAAACGGGATGCGTGTCGCCGTGGACAATGCAAACAAGGCCGACCAGTTTGAGAGCCGAGCTGACAACATCGAGCGCGCACTAGAGACCTCTGTATATTCCGATGACGTTGACGCTATCGAACGCCTACAAACACGCATCACGGCCAACGAAGCCAAGCGCGACAAAATGAAGCAGGTCAATGCCTTATACCGCAAGCGTGACGCCGCCGGCCTTCTTGCCCTCGGTGTCCACCTCGAAACACTACAAGCTAAACTAGCCGCCGCCGGTCCTTACTGGGGAGATCAGCCCTTCATGCCCTTCGAATTGACCAATCTAGGGGCGTCTATACGTAAGGATAAGCAACGCCTAGAGGAAATCAAAGTCAGGTCAAACCGCCTCGAAAAAGCTGCTGCCGTGGGCGTCCTAGTTGAGGGTACCGAGTATGTCCGCGTCACCTTCCCCAAGAAGCCGGAGCGCGAAATCATAGACGCCATGAAAGCCTCTAACTTTTACTGGGGCGCTGGGTCATGGAACGGATGCCGCGCCAATCTTCCCCAAGTGGTACTCAACATGATGCCCTGCACGGCTTTAATGGTGGTGTAATCCAATATCCTTGCAAACATCTTGACAGGTATGGTATTATAGGACCATGTTGACACAAAGAAGCGCCAAAACAAGACAGATCGAAGGTTATCTCAAACGCTGGCCACATATCTCAATGGGCGATGTGGGCAAGAAGTTCGGCGTTACGCGGGAATGGGTACGCCAAATCAAGACCCGGATGCTCACCGGCCACAAGGTAAAGCACAATGGACAATCAGCTACCCTTTGACCTTAACGTGATCCCCCAGGCTCGCATTGGCCGTGACATCGGTATGCAGGCCACCTTTGGTGGGATTCCAGTCAAGGTCCACGAATCCGAGTCGTCGCCGGCCTGTGCCGAGGCCGTAAGAATCATCAGCTACTACAAGAGGGAGGGAAACCATGCAGTGCTACTACAACCAGACCAAACGCCCCGAGCCGCTACCGACAGACAATCAGACCCTAGCAGCTTGCGCGGATGCCAAGGCCAACGAACTCACCGCAACCCTAGTTGACATCGCCCGCGCTGGCGCCGGACTACCACCTAAGCAGGCCGGTGAATGTTCTATTTGTGGTCGGCCAAGGGTTACGTCGGATTTCTGCCAAGGACACTTTGAGGAATGGTACTGCCAAGATAAAAAGATGGAGAACTTCATCGTTTCCAAGAAAGCCAAGCAGCCCGTCCTCAGTCCCGCTGCCAGAGCCGCCCGCGCTCACATCATCCTGGCCGTTTACGACTATACACAGGAGCGTGACCGTGTTCCGAGAGACTACCGCAGCCTGGCCGAAGCCCAGGACAACTGGCTAAAGGTCTTGGATAGGGAACTGGCCGGATTGGAGGCTCCCCGATGCTAGAGATTAAAGCCGGAGACCATTACAGAGTCGCGGTAAACACCACGCCACCGAGTGAATACAATCCCGTTTTCCACGGTAGCCAGTGGGCGATATTCAGTTTCGATAACGATGGCCCACCTCGACTGAGCGACACCATCTTCGAGCGTTGGCGCTCCGTCCCCATCGAGGAGGGGTGCGAGACTAACCGCGATGGGTGCGCAATTTGCGGGAAGCCCATCCTTAGCGTCCATTTATGCCGAGCGCACTGGGAGATGTGGCGCGATGATGATTCCTACCAAACTTGGGAGATAGCCCGCTTCATCGCCGCCGAACGCGCCAAGCTCCAGAACAATGTGCAAAAAATGCACAATGTTCAGCCCCGGCCTATACAGATTGGCGACGAGGTTGAGTGCACCTCGGAGTTTCACGACGACCCGGCACCAAGAATAGGCATCGTTGAAGAAATAGACCACGGCTACCCCAACTTCAACGGGCGTAACCATATTAGGTGCCGCCTGCTCCGTACCGCCGAGCAGATAGAGGGGGAGAGGCAGGGGGAACAGATATTACTTTCAGAGCAGGAGCGCAAAAGAGCGATTGAAAATGGGATAGCTGCCTATCCGATTGAGGCTATCTGTCGCGCCCAGCTACGCAAGGTTGTCACTTACTTCGAGAAGGACCGAGTAGGGCACTATAAATCGACAATGCTCCAACAGCGATGGGAATACCTACGTAAGGAAGCTGGCATGAGCGTGTCAGAGGCAGGCCGCAATACCGCCGAGTCCATCTGTTCCGGCAAGCCCACCGAAGGAGGAGAGAGGTGAAGATTTACAGTGAACATTCAGCCTGCCCAAAATGCGGAGCCGCCAATGCTAGTACGCAGTATGTAGCACTGTGCAGCCCCAATACTTATGTCTGCCCCTGCCGTACATCGGAAGAGCATCTATGCCGTACGTGTCCACGATGCGGTTATTCTTGGCCAGAATCACCATTAGAGCCGTCTAAGCAAACGGAGCCGCCGCGCAACGTCCCGATAGAGGGGTGTTCAGTATGTGGAAAGGCTACCCACGGGTTATCAAGTGAAGCATCCTATCGCCTTTGCCATGCCCACTATATCGAATGGATGGAGTCAACGATTGGCCCGTTGGACGCCTTCATCGCCGCCGAACGCGCCAAGCTCACCTTTTCGCAAGAATCGAAAACCTGCCAGCAGCCCCGGCCTATACAGGTGGGCGATGAGGTAATTGTCGGGGATTACACCGGAATTGTACGACGTGTGTTTGGTGGTTGGCTGTACTTGGAGGGAAAGAAGCACTCCGTAGCCTATGACAACTGCCGCCTGCTCCGTACCGCCGAGCAGATAGAGGCAGAGAAGCAGAAACCGTGCCACTGGTGCAGCGGGGAAAAGCACATAACCTGTTGCCCACCACAATGCGCCGATAAAAGCTGCCCCGTTTTCCCTGGTGGTTGTGCTGATTGCCCCATTGACCGCTACTGGTTTGATATGCCCTGTCCCATCTGTTCCAGCAAGCCCACCGAAACCATCTGTGAGGATGAATCCGGCTGTAGCGCCGGAGCGGGGGTGACGAGATGATACTACAACCTTCGTGGTTTGTGCTAGAGACTAGATACACCACAGTTGGCGTCGTCAACTTTTGGACACAAGGCTATCTAGACTCGTTTACCCATCTTATTCTGTTGCCAACAGCAGTAAACCCGGAGCCAACGCCATGACCGACCTTAAAGAACTCCAAGAGGCCGCTGAGAAGCGGGACCAGTACGAGGCCGACATTCCGGTCAACCGCGAACTGACCAAGCTGGATTTACTCAGGTGGTGGCTAAACCACCAGTTGAAGGAGGCTGTCAGATGAAAACCCTAGACCATACCGACATCAAATGCCCCCAGTGTGGTGACTGGCTGGATGAACAAGGAAACTGTGGCAAGTGCTCCCATGCCGAAGCCCCAATCTGTTTGAAGTGCAAGGATAGTGGCTGGACTTGCGGGATCGTGGGCTGCAACCAGACACCGGGAATATCAAAGGCGTGCTGGCATTGTCCCTATCTAGTCCCTTGCGATTGTAAGAAGGGGACGGGAAATGGATAAGGTTGAAATAGCGACCATATCAATTTTCGTTGGCATTGTTTCCGGACTGTCGGCCTCACTTGTTAATGAGCCATCATTGGTTACGTCTGCGATTATCTTGGCCGTAGTCGTTGTGGAAACACTAGGTGGCACACTCGCAGCGTTGTGGATTGCTGATAAGTGGGGGTTACTTCCGTGAAGCGTAGCCCCTTGCGCCGTACCAAAGGACTCAAGCCCCATTCCGTCAAGGGGAAAGCCGAAGCTGTCAGACGGATGGAGCTGAGAGCAAGGTTAGCCGAGCAGGGCAACGGGCTGTGTTCTATTTGTGGGCAGCTTCCTGACTTTCGTGGGCTCCAGATGCACCACTTCAAACACCTTTCACAAGGCGGGATTACAGACGAGTCTAATTGTAAGTTGATTTGCGCTAGGTGCCATGACAAACAACATGGAATCAAAGAGGTGTCCGGGGATACCGGCACTTAGGAGGAAAAGGATGAGCGAACCAGTCAAAAGCAGAGCCAAAATCACTGTTACCACTGTCAAGCCGGTAGAGGAGAAGCAAGGGCAGAAAGGCCCGTACAAACTTCTCAAGTTCCAGGCCAAGAATGAGCAAGGGCAAGAGGGCTGGTATTCCAGTTTCCACCAATCCCTATTCGAGGCCATCAAACCCGAGGCTGTACTGGATGCCGACATCGAATCCAAGGAAACCGAGTACGGCATGAATCGGCTGGTCACACAAGTCTATGTTGACGGTCAGCCGTTAGCAGGACAGAAGCAGGGAACCGGCGGCTACAGTGGCAGGCAGTGGCAACCGAAAGACCCGCTTGACCGGCAATCCATCGAGTTCCAGGTTGCCATGAAAGAGGCCGGCGAATCCCTCCGGGCTGGTGTAATCGCCAAGGACTCCACTATTGCCCACCTGTACTACGGGGCGTTAATCAGCCTGTTCGAGAGACAGGGAATTAAGCCCAACTATCAGGAGCAGCCAAGCCCAAAAGCTCAGAGTGTGAGCGGTGCGGCGCCAGGTGTTCAGACCCCACCGGCTGTCTCTGGTCGTAAGTTCGCCAACATAGGCGCAGTACTTCAACAGGCTTGGGAACTTGGCAAGATAGACTCGGATGCTTGCATGAAGGAATGGAAGAAGGTCTGGCCTAGCCTCAACGATCCTTCACAGATTAAATCACCCGATATTGCCTGGGCAACACTGGTAAAGGCTAAGCTGGTCCCTGAATAGCGCGTCCTGGGAGTAGACGCCCCATGGCGCGACTCCTTGTACTGGGTAGGCCGGGGGTCACGGCCCCGGCTCTGCCGAACTTAATGGGGGCTAATATGCTAATTAGAATGACAACAGGAACCATGACATACGGGATACCTATGACTCGCGGTCTTAAATTGAAACACGGCTATCCCCTAGAAATCGAAGAGCACGAAAAATGCTTCTTAGTCATTTGTCCATACTTCGGGGAATATGGTCACGGTGATACGTATGACTCCGCTCTAAAGGAATTGGGTAGTTCCTTGTCGGACTTGTGGTATTCATTACAGAAACGAGGAAACAAACTCAGTAAGGAATTAGAACATTTAATAGAGGAGGTGGAAACAACTGAATAAGTTTGACGCCGAGCAGCCGGTAACGACCCCTTAAATATAAGGCACAAGCTACAAATCAGGGGTGGCGTACAAACAGGGCTTCCGGGCTGAAAGCGGCGAAAATCGCTACACGCGCTGATGCATAGGCCAAACAAGCGGGGTAGGCCCGGAGGCCAAGTAACCAATTCGGGAATCCGGCAGGCAGAGATAGAAAAAGAATAAGCGGGGGATTTCAGACATGGGAGCCGGACGCAGTACCAGATGGTGGGTTAGGGTACTGAAAAGGGGGAAAAATGAGTCTTGATGTTTATTTGAGTGGTGAGCCTAAAGAGATTAACTGCGTGTGCTCTGCGTGTAACCATCTCCATACAAGGATGGACTCTGAGGGATTCTATTCGCGCAATATCACGCACAACCTCACTGAGATGGCCGATGAAGCCGGAATATACAAGCACTTATGGCGGCCTGATGAAATTGGGATAAAGAAAGCCGCCCAGCTTATCGAACCACTGGCAAAGGGATTGGCCGACCTGAAAGCAAGGCCGGAGCATTTCGCTAAGTTCAATCCCCATAACGGATGGGGTGATTATGCTGGCCTTGTTGATTTCGTTACCGAATACTTGGCAGCTTGCCGCGAATACCCGCAAGCGAATGTTAGCGTTTCAAGGTAGGGGTACTGAATCACAAGAGAGGGGGCAAACATGGGAATTAGGATAACACTTCGCAAGACAGTGTGCCTAGATGACACATGGTGTTCCAAAGAGGATTTCGATGAAGTCTTTAGAGGTAATAAGCCCGCTTTAGTGGAATTGCTCAACGAGGACATCATTAGCTTTCTTGAGGATTGCGGCGGCATTGACGGCTTGATTGAGTCGTTTGAGTGGGTTAAGTCCACCGCCCCAGGGGTGACGGCATGACCACTCAAACTAAACTCAGAACAATCCCCGAAATTGAAGACGCCCAACGCGAAGTTGAACGGTGCCAGGACGAAGTACGTCGCGCCGAAGACAACCTTGTACACGCCGAGGAAAGGTTAGGGGTTATTCTCCGCAAGTATGGCTTTGGTGGTCCCGATGAGACACCGCTACCTGAGGCGTTGCCGACAAGCGCGATTATCAATGGCCTCCAATTCAGTGTCATCGAAAAGGGGCAGCGCGTCACGGATGCGATTCTAAGGGATAGGTACGGTGAGGAATTGAAACGCTGGAATAGAGCGCCATCGTTGGCAGAACTATTTGAGGCGGTAGCGGAGGTACCACATGGTAAGTGAGCGGCCTATCAGCTTCAAGGTGCTGCCCAACCGTGGCGAGAAGTAGAGTGAATATCCTGCGCGTGTTTCCGCGCCGTACCAACCTGACGCCTACTGATAGCATGGCGTTTGTCGGTGATCCCCGAATGGACGCACCGCAAGCCGATGAGGTTCATATAAGCACCGTCTTCACTTGGGATATGGGCAGGGCTGAGTACCTGCGGAAAGCATGGGCGCAATACTACCCCGTGGTTAAGTTGGGCGGGCCAGCCTACGGAAGCAACGGCCAGTTTACACCCGGCCAGTATGTCAAACAGGGCGTGACCTTTACCAGCCGGGGATGCAATAACCGATGTGAGCCGTGTATGGTTCCAAGCTACGAGGGGAAGTTGCGCGAGATTCCAGACTTTCCCGCAGGTTATATCATTCAGGACAACAACCTTCTCCAATGCTCACGGCCACACATTGAACGCGTCCTAGCCATGCTACGGAAGCAAAGCAGGGCGGCGGTATTCTCCGGTGGATTAGAGGCCGGTTTAGTCACTGATTGGTTTGCAGATCAACTCCGGGGAATGAGAGTTAAGGAAGTCTATCTAGCCTGTGATCACGACGGCGCAATCAAGCCACTCCGAAAGGCTGTCGAGAAGTTGGCTTTCTTAGGCCGCGACAAGTTGCGCTGCTATGTCCTGATTGGGCGTGAAAGTATCGAGCAAGCTACGGCCAGACTAGAGGCTGTTTGGGAAGCGGGTTGTCTGCCGTTCGCCCAACTCTTTCAACCACCGGAACGGAAGCGGCTAGAGTACCCGATAGAGTGGAGGCGTTTACAACGTACATGGTCACGGCCAGCAGCTACTAAGGCTTTGATGGGGAACAGGTGAACCCCATGAGGACTAAAGATGATGCTCGAATGTAAACAGACTCGCTGTGCCTTCAATCTACAGGGGGAGTGCCAATCGCCGGAAGTGGTATTCGGGGTTGATATGCCACAGTTACGCAAACCTTGGCCTACATTAGATTGCGATGACAAAGACGCTTACGATAGAAAGTTGCAACAATCCTACCGGACAGCCCCGCATTGTCTTACTTATCAGTTTGACGGTTGTGCATGAGGACTAACAGGGAGGGCATAGAGAGATGGTAAGTGAGCGCGGCCAGGTTATCACAGGAGGGAAGTAACCATGCCTAGAAGTGAGTGGCTACCGGAGAACCCGTACAGCAAGTTGACATGGGAGTTTTCTGAGACTTGGGATAAAGCCAGTCGTGCTACCGCCGCCCATATAGCCAAGAAGCTACGGGAACAAGGCACAGCACTTCAAGCCGATTACAAGATGGTTAGAGGCAGAGCATATCTGGACTTAGCCGCCGAGTTAGAGAAGGCAGCGAGTCCCGCCAATAAGAAGTGTGATTCTATAGATTATTTTGGCGTGTGGCATTAAGGCAGGTAAGGAGTAGAGCATGAAAGAGGTTACGGTTAAGGTGCTGATGCCTACAGGAAAGAATTGTTATCAAGAGACACTAGATTCGGGGATTGACTGCATATTTTTACGTAATGGGTACTGCTCTTTGCTAAAGGCACACATTAACACCTTAGAAATTAAGCTCCCCGGCTGTCCCGCAAAAGAGGAGGGTAAAGATGGAACTGACTAAGGCACGTAAAGACACGCTTCATCTTCTCAAAGAGGATTTAGTTCTCCTCGTTACTGACATCAGGGCAGAGAAATTGGCTGACGAGATTGATGCCTTCTACACCGCCCACTATGAGGCGGAGATAGCACGACTGAAAAAAGACATTGAACAGTACAAAAAGGAGTTAGCCCAGTGTTGGGAAACGGAATGCCGTGAGGTAGCGCGGGCAGATAAGGCCGAGGCTAAGATAGCAGGGTTGAAGCGGCGGGTACTGGAACTATTCGAGAGTAGTTTGCTTATCCATGTTCCAGAGGCAGGGAGAGGCAAGCAGTATTGTGTAGACCAAGACGACGCCGATGCGCTTGCCCGTCAACTCAGGGAGGGAAAGTAGGATGTTACCGAAATTAACAATGGAACCGTTGCAGGTTGTGGAACTAACCCCTGATGAGGGATTACCTCTTAGGATTCTGAGAGCCTACCGTACTAACTGTGAGGTTATGTGGTCTGAAAACACAGACGGTAGTGAGTCCCTGAATCCGGTATTTCGTCTAATGAACGAGCATAACCGCCAACGTGCCGCGATTCTTGACCGCGCTATTGCCAAGTTGGAGGCCAAGCCGTGACCCGCCAGGGGAATGAGAAGTAAATAAAGAGGAGAGAAATGAAACTGACAATCGAAGGAGCCACGATCAAAGCGGAGCCAAACCTGGACAAGGAGAACTGGCAGGTTATGACTACCATGACTATCGAAGCTACGGTCAAGGGGGAAGCTGACTCGCAGGTTCTCAAGGAACTACAGAAAGGCGCTATCTACCTGACCCTTTCTTCAGCCCCGGTGCGTGCCGTCAAGCGCGACACCAAGCCGCCTACCGGAGCAAAGAGGGGGCGGAAGCCGACACAGAAGCCAGAGGCACCGCCAGCGCAACCACAGGGGCAACAGAGCGATTCTAGAGAGGCACCAACCCAGTACAACGGCGAAGCCAATGACGCGCCCGTTGCCATCCTTACCAAGAAGAAGTCCAAGGATGAGCCGATGTTCGACCTAAGCAAGGGGAGGTAGAAGTGACCCGCGAACCTCTAACAGTCAGTGATGCAGTCCGCGCCCTTAACCCTGGCGTGTTCCAGCCAAAGCCGGTTGACGGCGTAGTGCGGCTGACTATCTACACCGAACCGACTCCAAAGGGGCGACCTAGAATCACTGTGGTCAATGGGCATGGCCGTGCTTACACACCGGCTGCTACCCGCAACGCCGAGGCCATGATTCGGTATGCCGTCACCGAGCAATGCCGGACGCCGCCCTTTGCCGCGGGCGTTCCCTTGAAGTTGACGGTTTGGTTCTACCGAACGCGCCCACCATCGCTACCCAAGCGGGTGACAATGCCAGTGGCAAAGCCGGACTTAGACAACTACATAAAGTGCCTTGACGCGCTTAACGGGTGCCTCGTGGTGGATGACAACGCAATCTGTGACATCGAAGCCCACAAGCGGTTTGGAAGCCCGCCGAGGATCGAGATGGAGTTGGCGCAGGTGGACGCATGATTGCAGTATTAGTGAACGATAGGCGGCGCGTTCAGTTTACTTCAACCATGCCGGACAATAACGGGTCGCCCACTGACTCAACAGCTACTTGGGACGGGTACAACTGGGAGACGATAACTAGTTTCTCATTGACCGCTTGTGAGCCTACGTTGCCCGACATTCCCCTTCCGAAAGTAACCAAGTGGGAGCGAGTTGACATTCTCCCAATAAAGCCTAGTGCCGCGCTCTTTCCGATGTCTGTATTACCTTCAAGGCGGCTACCTCGGGCAATCACACACCAACTGATAGGGCGCCGCCGTGTTTAACCTCAGAGCGTACCTATTCATTCACTGGCGCTGGTACCGGCGCAAGGTGCTGTGGAAGCTGAATCAGAAGATAGAGGAACGGTGGTGACAACCTTCTTCGGATGATACGGGCAGGCGGTGTTCTTACAGGTACTCGAACAGGTCCCGCACTTCACACCGGCTCCAGGTCGGGATAGCGGCCAACCAACACCACCTTGAATACTGGTATCTTTCGCAGGTCAGACGGCACCGGCGGCAGGTTGGGTGGCCAGATGCGGTAACCGGCAGCCTCATAGGAGCGCGTCACCACCTCGGGGCAATAAAAGAACTTGTCCTGAGAATAGCCGAACCCGTAGTTGATTCCGGTGACTTTGTACAGCACCAGCCGGGGAATCACGAACCTTATCAGCGCCGGAGCATCATAGAGCGAGTCCGGATTGTCGGCCAGTTTCAAGGCTTCGTTAGCCGCAGCTTGGCCTATCAGGTTGTTGGGGTCGTTGATGAGCCGCAGCACCGTCATCATGCGGCCGGTGTCGCAGGCAAGGCTGCGCTTGAGCACGCCGCGCCCGATAGCCTCTACTACCCCATCCTGCCCATTGTCTTGGCCCCGGTAAATGGACACATGGCCGTCCGGACCGGCAATCCAGCGGTAGGCAACGTCACCGATAGAGTTGCCCTCGCGGGCGTAGAGGATGGGGTCACCGGGGAGAAGAAGGGAGGTCATGGCTTTTTCTTCTCAGCCATCCGCTCGCCGAAGTAATAACCGGTGACAGCCATAAGGACGGCGATCACCGCTGCCCCGCTATCAGGAAGCCGAAACAGAGGATAACCAGCACCAGTGAGAGGGCGTTGTAAAACTTCATGGCTATTCTTCTTCCTTGACGCCAAGCGCGCCTTGAATAAGTCCCAACCGGCGCTCTATTCTATTGTGTTCGACACAGGGCACGGCAACGACAGGCCGCTCTTCCAATGTCTTGATTCGGCCTCCGTGGTTCTCTCTCGCTAGCTCCAGGTCATGGATTCGCTTGCCGTGCTTGTCGTAAACGGTTTCCTTGAGTGCCCCAAAGTCCTTGTCCCCTTGTTCCAGCCGTCCATTTATTCTTTCGTCGAGCACTTTCCGATTGCCGTGCGCCACTATAATCATGCCGACGACACCGCCCAAGCTCATCACGAGCTGGACTACGACTACGATGAGGTTCAGGTCAACTGTCACGAGATTCCTCCTCCTACGGCGATGTCCATTTCGCCTGTTGCAGATTAAGGATGACGCGGTGTTCGTGTTGTTCGGTTACTTTGGCCGGTCCTAGATGATCGTCGCCCAGGTCAGCACTAACGTAGTAGGTGACCCCGTAAGGGTCAACAAAGGCTACCGGCGCACCGTTGGTGATGATGGAGTTGATGAAGGTGATGAGTTGCGCCGGGTCCTGCGCTTCCGTTATTCCATCCCGGTTCGTTATTGACGGTGCCAGGTTAAGGCCGACCTGAAATGCAGAAGGCCGGGTAGTGGGTAGCAGTTGGCCTTCCCAAGAGTACCATTCGAGGTAGGGGCCAGCCGTAGAAGCAAGACCGTAACCCAAGGCAAATGTTAAATAAAATGATTTCCCTTTCGTTCCGCTTGGGAAATAGAATGTTTGGGGAGAATTATTATCAGTCAAATCGCTCAGTGTTCCGAGTGTGCCTGAGTAAGTCCCATTATCTACGTTGTATCCTACGATTATGTGGCGATCTTCATCAACTTGTAAGTTCAATCCTCCTGCTTTTACAGTTACCGAATAAAATGCCTTACTCTCGGATTTGAAATTACTATAATGGTTTGATGTCGTGATGTAGCCACTTGTAACCTCGTAACCGGAACCATAGCCAGCATGAGAACTGTAGTCAGTCGGATGGTACAGCCAACACGCCCCAGGTTGCGCCGCTATGAATAGCTTGGACACACCCGAATCCGAGAATATGATGCAGTCGTTGATGGCCGTCAAGCCTGTTACTTTCCTGACAGGATGCCAGTACCAGCCAGCGTCACCGTTGACCGTGGCGTAGTGGCCTCTCAGGATGTAGGCGTCCGTTCCATCGGTCATTATGACAGTCAGGTATTCACCGTCACCGGCCATAGCCGCGATACGGTAGCGGTAGGTAGAGATTGCCCCGTAGTTTGAGGGGGTGATATTCGTCACCGTGGACTCGTCAATCAGCCGGTACAGCGTGCCGCTATTCGTCGGGATAAACAGGTCGTTGTGCCATGCGTAGCTATTCTTGCCGGTGTTGGCGTGGTAGTCGACTTTCAGGTCAAGCATCAGGACAGCCGCCCCACTCGTTACCTTCCAGAGTGAGTCAGACTTGACTATGTAAAGCGTGTCCGGGTGTTCGATTATCTTGGTGATGGCGTAGTTCGATTCGTAGAACACAATGCCCGATGACTCTGCGCCGGTGGTGGCATTGATTGTGTAGATTGAATAATCAGAGGTGGATGTCACCCCGTACAGAACATCGCTCAGCGTGCCCCACAATCGTACCTTGGTACGCGCCGTATTATAGGCATAAGAGGTGCCGTTACTGGAATAGATGTATGCCCTGTCACCGCTGTCGTTGCCGAAGGCAATCATCAGGTAGTTCTGATACACTTTCAGGTCGGATATCTCATGGGTGAAGATCGAACCAGCCGAAGCCAATGCCCATGCCGAGCCAGACCACTTTTCCAGCCTGGTTCCACGAGCCTGATAGAGAGACCCCAAGAACTGGCAGAACCTTGCAGGGGTGGCAATCTTGACCGAATCAAACAGGCATTGCTGGTTAACCGCGGCAACGGTAATCGTCAGTTGTGTTGCCGACGCATTGAGAGTGTGGGCAGCGGAAATGCCTCGCCACGTATTCGATACGGTAACGGTGACATTCCCGGCCCCGGCTACCATCAGAGTGGTGGTGCCTTCGTGGCAGGACACAGGCGAACCTGTGAGCGTAGCTGTTCCAGAGGCCGCAGTGGCCTTGACATTAACCGGCAATAACACAGTAAATGTTCCCGCCCCGCCCAGTGTGACCGTGTTCGCGCCGGGAACCAGAGCCAGTGGTGAGCCTGTAACCGCAGCCGTTCCCGTTGTCGCCGTCCCTGACCCTGCTGTAAAGGTAGCCGTGGCTACGGTGGTATCAACACCGTCAGCTATGGTCAGCGTCCCGGTGCCGCCCGTTACCATCGGCATCGCCGCCGCTGTAACATAGATGGTCTTGCTGCGGTAAGCGGTTGACCATGATATCGTCTTTACGGCATTTTCCCCGGAATCACAAGTCAGTTCGTAGGAGCCTTCATTCGGGAATGTCGAAGTCCTTGCGCCGTCCGTTGTCCATTCCGCCCCGATAGCAGTCTCAAACCCGCCGTTGGTCAGGGTAGGAGCGATAGCGGATTCTGCCGTGGAAGCCGGGCCTAGATAGACTCTGCCCGGAACGGTAGCATCGCAGTCGGTGGAGTCGTAGTATTTAGCCACGTCCTCAAAGTCAACCTGCCCGAATCCTTTGGAGAATGAGACTTGCTCGCGGATTAACAACTTCTCCGGGTTGGTGCTGTCTATGGTGACACGCCCGCTCGGAGTGGAGTTGCCGAGGTAAGAGGCCAGGCTACGGTGATAGACCGGCCAGCCGTTCTTGTCCCGCAGGAGCATGAAGCCTTTGGTAGTCGAGCCTACGGTGAAGGTGCAGTCGTACTTAGCCATTCATTTAACCCCACGAGTCCGGCCGGGAATACCGCGATACCAGCGGAAGGTTGGTAGCGTTCTTTGCCAGCCCCGCATGGAAGTCTTGCAGGAGGTCGTTAGCATCCTTCAACATCAATAACCGTTCGTCTGTGCCTTTGCCTTGCGCCATAGACTTCAAGAGGTAGGCCGCCGCGCCGGTGAAGATGGTGTCGCCCTGTTTCGGTTCGAGGTCCAGCGTGTCGGTGTCCGCCGAAAGGTCAGTGAAGTAGCCATAACCCACTACTCTAAGTTTGCGCTTGGCGATTACCGGAGTGGTGAACCGCAAGTAGTAGGAGCCGTTAATCAGGTACGACTCCCATTGAGCCCTGGGAACCTCGTAATCATCCTGGTACTCGTATTCCTCCCAGTCGTTGCCCACGAATACCTGTGATACCCTCTGAATCCCAGTCGGTAGAAGGTACTGATGCACCGGAACCCCGAACATAGCTACGTTGTCCCAGTAAGCCGTTGCCGCTGCATCCATTTCGAGGGAAGCGGTCAACATAGTAATATCGGCCGGCACGGAGTAGCCTTCAATCTTGAGCAACTCCCATGCGCTTCCTAGAGACTGATAGCCCGACGTTCCCGCCGTCCCGCTGGAAGGGGTTAACTTCAACTGGCAGGTTAAACCCGTAGCCGAATAGTTCCAACCCAAGAAGTCTATGCTGTGTTCCGAGTTGTCAAGCAATAGCGGAACCGTGGCGCTTGAGATTGAAAGAGACGCCCCAGTGCTCGATGCCCGGATGATCTTGGCCGAACTTAACCCGAACCGCTTGATAGTAGATTCCTCAGACACGGTACAGCCAGCGTAACTGCCAGTCCAACTATCGGGAACACTGGAAGAAGCCCAATCCTCGAAGTGAGAGGATGGCAACATATTACCCGAGACAAGGTTACGGTCGTCCCACCGCTTCTGGAAGGTGGGATAGGACTCGTGGATAGAGCGATTCAGGTGGGTAAGCAGAAGCGAAGGCTGGTAGTTGTAAAGCTCGAACGTCACTCCGCTTACAATCTGCCCGCCATAGGCCGGGAAGGTGAAAGTACCTGTAGACTGGGTAGAGGCTCTAACCAGCCGTTCCCTTGACGCCACCGTGCCGCTCCCGCCGTAAGTCCCAGAAGTCAACAGAATCCACCAGCCTTTACGGGTATCATTGGTGGAATCCATAGTGATGAAGTCGGAACAAATGGCCGTAGTGCCGCCAGCCGCCCCGTCTGAGGTGGTCGTAAACGTAATACCCGAAGGCGGCATGAGGTTAGATTTGGCTAGTCCTTGCCGCAGGGTTGCTAGGGTTATGCTCATATCATTACTCCACGAAAAACGGTTGAGTCCAGGCGTATTTGCCGTTGGAGTTGCGGTAGATGATTGCCCGCGCCCACTTGTCTTTAGGCTGCACCGTGTAGCTGGCCGAGGTTATGCCGGTAGTGGTCTGGACGATCTTATTGCCGGTGACAACCCAGTAGACCGAACCGGCATCAGGCAGGGTGATTGTCACAGTATGCCCGCTCACTACGATGCTGGTAATCGCCGCGCCGCCAGTCGCGTAAAAGTTTCCCGCCTGTAACGCCGCCTTGACGTTAGCCGCTGTCAAGGATGGCGCGTAGAGGACTATCCAGCCCTTGTTATCCTGTGAGCCGTCGGCCAGGTGGGAGTCATCCGAAGCAATCCCCCAGACCGGGCCTGTCTTGGTGTCGAGGCAGTACGACCACTTGTCGTCACACTGGACTACAAAGCCCCCGTTGTAAACTTCGATAAAGCCTATGTCATTTGCCATCTGGTCGAGTTCGTCGGGCATGGTTATGTTGTAGGTTTGCCCTGCCGCCGTGGGATGGTTGAGGCCGATGAGCATGGGCTGTAACTTCATCAATGCCAGCAGGGTAGTGATTCCTACAGGGTCAGGAGGTCCAAAGCCTTCCACCGATTCACAGAACCAGCCGTTGATGTGGGCTTGGACCGCTTCGGCCTCGTCTTTGCACTCGTACTCGCAGCCTTGGAACCACTGAATACCGGCCACTTCGGGGTCAGAGTTAAGCGCCACATGGTCAGTCAGGAACACCGCATCATAGCCGAGTGCCTTGTATGCGGCCATGACTTCGGCAGGCGTGCGCTCACCATCCGAGGAGGTAGAATGGCAATGCGGCTGAATCTTGTAGGCATTGCCCCCTGCCGCGTACGGGTTACTCAATGACTTTTTGCCAATCAATAGCGAACCCACCCTAACATTCCAGAATGATTACGCCATCGTTCCAGTAGCTAAGTGCTGTTGCATCACTTGTATAGGCAGACAGCGAGTGTGTTCCAGTTAGTACAACCGGAACTGGTACGTTACCACTGAAGGAAGCCCCAAGCTCGCCAGCAGCGGTAAACATATTTGTTCCTGCAAGTAGGCATAGCTTCTGCGATGAAGTGATGCCGCCAGGACTACCAACTACCCTAGTCGTAGATGCCACCGGCAACAAGGCATTGCCGTAGTGGGTTATCGTGGTCGGCGTGTCAGAAGCCCCGCCAAATGGCGAAGAGCCAGACCCTGCCTTCACACCCACAGCCAGATGCGCCTTTATGAGTGAGATTGTGGCCGTCGCGCCTCCATCGCACCAAACACGTACATCGTAGGAAGTGGCCGAACCAAGCGCCAGAGAACCCGCCGCAGTTGCCGTGGCGACACTGACGTTGATTACCGCCCTGAGACTGGCGGCGTCGGAGATTGCCACCGAGCAGTCGTCAACCAGCACAGGGTCAGTCAAGTCACCAGCAACGTGCTTGCGGATTGAGAAGTGGATGCTACCCGCGCCGGTATGTGAATCAATGGTGACTTCTACCTCAACGCCGACATTGTTGTAACTGGTGCGCGGGTAGTCCGTATTTTGCGCCGCAGGCGTGATACTGACGTTGTAGTCAACCGCCGCTGCCTCTGCCGCCTCGGTTTTGTTGGAAGTTCCGGATTCGAGGTCAGCTGTACTCTGGACTCCCGCATTTAGCCGGACGGCCTCATATAGTGGTAAGGTTGTTGACAGAATGGCGTAAGCCACCAAACCAGGAGCCTGTGAGAACCCGCCGTTGCCAATGGCATACTGGCCAGTTCCAGTGGTAAAGCGACTTGCCGGCTTGACTTCGCCAGCACAAACGCCGGCAAGAGGTACTATGGCGTGCTTCCTGCACCAATCAGTAGCCAGAGCCGCCTGTGAGGTATCAATCGGGGCCGTGGCACTGGATGTAGTGAAGGTGCCAGTCCCGACAATGATGCCGTTGCCGGTGAGAGCGGCCAGGGCCGCCGCCTCAATGTCTGCTGAGTCAAGGGCAACGTCAGTGACGGCTTTGATGGCTGCTACTAACGGATAGGCTGTGCATCCTGCAAAGTGCATTGACATTGTAATTCCTCCCTAGTGCTGTATCCAGGTAATATCAACTGTCCCGGTAGAAGCGTGGTCAAACTCGAAAGCCCCACACTGCGCCAGGTTCAAGGCGGGTTGGTATTCCATGCCTGCTTCCATGTAGCCGTAGTTGACCGTATCACAGGCCGGGATTATGTCTATGAGGTCAACCGTGGCTGAAAGCGTGGTCGAAGGCGTGAACCGATACCAGTAGAGTTGTGACCCGCTTGCGGCCGCTAACGCCCCCCTTGCTACCGCCGGCAGGGTAAACGAATACAGGCCGTCTACTGCCAGTGTTGCGCCGCCGGAATCGGTGCCGTCAGAATCACTGGCAACGTCGGTGAAGTAGCCTGTCCCGGGCTGAGTGTCGGCAATCGCCGTGAGGGTATTACAGGCTTGGGAAGCACCGGCTGCGTTCTCTCCCAAAGCGAACTGACCCGTCACTGTCTTGACCACCAGATAGGTTGAGCCATCATCATAGACCGCCACTCCGGTTGCCCCGGACACGCTGCCTGTGATGGTTTCGCCTACTGTCAGGGCACCGCTTACCGTGCCTGTCAGGGTAAAGTAGCGGGGGCCGCTAATGTCGTACATATATTCCCAATCAAGGGTAGCGGCATTTGCGTTCTTGTTGGTGCCATCCAGATTGAAGTAGAAGCCTCTTACCGGATCAGTGGTGCCCAGGTACAGCTTCTTGGCGGTCGTCATAGCATCCAAAGGAACGTGGGTAGTATCGTCGCGGTCAATCGCCTGTGAGGTGTAATCCGTGTAGGTGGACCCGGCGAATAGTTTGACCGAAGCCAAGCGAGGGGCAATCCCGATACGGAATTGAGAGGAGGAATATAGCTTGACTTCGTGATAGCCGGGCTTAAAGAGAAGATGGGAGGCAGTTGTGGTTAGACTGGCCTGTTCCCCAAAGAACTTCTTAATCGGGCTGCCGAATACTGGCGTTGCCATGTTTCACCTCTAATACTTACTTCTGATTCCTATATGGTGATTCGCTAACTTCCCCCGAAGGGTGCCGGGGGTGATTAACGGCTCACCCCCGGAAGAAGCCTCCTTTGCTTAAACTGTTTCCGTTGTCAACTCCACCGTCAGATCGTGGCAGTTCGTTACGTCGGTCACCTGGCTAATGTCCAACCTCACGATTGAACCTTCGCGCATAATGCCGTCCTTGATGGTTGTCCATGTCTTGTCTGTCTGCCCGTTGATGAGGCAAGCCTTGGTATCGAAGATGCTCACCCCGTCGGTCAGGATGTCAATTTGTGTCGGGATAGTCCCATCGCCTACGATACGGGCATTTAGGTAGACCTCGGTAGGCCGGTAATCGGCTTCGAGTTTGAACACGCCGCCTACCTGTGTCTTGGCGCGGGAAATCTTACCGTCAACATACCAATGAAGAATCTTGTACATTAGCTACCCTCCTTTAAGAGGCCGTCAGCTTTAATTACCGGGCAGTTGTCGGAGAACCTTATGGAACCGTCAACACTAACGCCCATCGGGTACATTCGGCAAGCCAGAGGTCGCTTGTCATAGATGCGGCACTTGTGCTTTCTTTGGTGGTAAAAGACGCACGGAAGTTTCAGCGCGTACCAGTTGCCTATCATGGTGATGTGTTTGTAGATATGCTTCTCTAACGTCTTGAGCCTCTTAAACTCATGAGGCCAGAGAGCTACGCCCACACCTTCCTGGCAACACTTCCCGCATTGCTGGCACTTGAAGCCATCCTTGAAGTCTGATATGGCTTTCTTAATCCGTTCGGTATTCTCTTGTGCCGGACTTAGCGGTGTTTGTTCTGCCACTGTCATTCCGTGCGTCCTTTCTTTACCTAGACCACATCGGCCGGATCGAGTTCCGCCCACTGGATGTAGGGATGGAATACGGCATCGGAAGTGGCCGCGCTGACGTAGTAGATCATGGCCGCGCCGTTGGTCATAAACCGGGGCAAGCCTTCCTTGAGGAAGTTGCACTGTTGGTAACTGCCCATCAAGCCCACGCCAAGGCCGGCGGTAGTGGCGAAGGCATCAGCCATCAGAGCCATGTGGTACAGAACACAGTCATTGGCGGTATCAAGAGCCGATACGGTCACAAGGAAGGTGGTCGCCACACCCTTGATAACCGAAGCCGCCGGGGAAGCCTTTACCGGGCTGGAAGCGTAGAGACAGTTCTGAGCATTGACGGCCGTTCCGGTAACGGCAAGGGTGACGCCCATCGAAGGGGCCGCTCTGGTGAAGATGAGCCAGGAATCAGGGGCCGCGCCGCCATCGCCCTCGAACATGGCCTTGAACAGGATGGGGACGATGATCTTGTTGGAACTCTGCGGGGCTACCAGGGCAAAGCTGGCCTTGACATCATCCGGGGTCAAAGCGGTTTCACCCTGTGAATCGAGGCCGGTGGATTGAAGGGACTGACCGGCTTCAAACACCTTGCCTTCCGCTACCCAGCGGAAGTAACTATCGACCGTCACCAGGTCGCGGTTTGCGGTCACTCGGCCCGCAACTGCCGTTCCGTTGTTATTCGTGAAGTCCATTTGTAAGTATTCCTCCTCTTCTACTTAACAAATCACGCGTTAAGATTCCGCGTGCTTGTGCCTTAGTTGTCTTGCCAGACAACTACTCTCGATATGGTGCAAACCTTTGAGCCGTTGGTATGGTCCAGGAATCCCACGTAAGGGGCTAACAGGTTGGTTGAAGCGTAGGCGATGGCCGAAGCCAACCCACCGACCGCCACCAGGTTGTCTATCTTCGTTCCGTAGTAGAAGGTGACGTTGCCCAGTGTGTCAGTCTGGACGGCGACATAGAAGTAGGTGTCGGCTACCGGGGCCAGAGAGCCCACGGCCGCTGCCGGCGTTCCTTCCGTCCCATTGTTTGACGCGCCGTAGTACCAGACATCGGTAGTCTGGTCAGTGTCGAACGTCATGCCCGCCCAGTCAGCCGTGTTACTCATGTTGCGAAGAGCTGCGGCGTCAATCTCACCGGCGATGTGGTCGTTGGTGTTCTCGTAGGCATCCACAAAGCCCACGGTCACGGCAACGTCACCAATGCCGCTTACCTTGACCTTTGCCAGCATCCCGCAGTTGGAAGCCGCGCTCCATTGAGCGGTATGGTAGAACTCGCCACAGTCCTCGTCGGTCCCGCCCATTGACAGGGTTATCGCCCCGCCATCGGCTGCCGCCGCCGCCAGGGTACAACCGTTTGCCCCGGTAGTGGACGACCATCCGTAAAGAGTGGACGTGCCGGCGAATCCGAAGTCCGCTATCTTGAGCTTGGGTATGAATGGCCCGGACACGTTGCCATTGAACTTGGCCGAACCTACGATGTCCAGGCTCCGTGATACTTTAACTTGCTGTCCCATTGTTCTCCTTTTCACCCGCCACTTAGGAGCGGCAGGATGTTATGACGCTCTGATTTCCTTGGGATGGACGAACCTTAGCTTTTCCCCACGGTCTGTCTGTGCCTTGTGGATGTCGTCCATTCTGTCTACCCACAAGGGAGGCCCGGACTTGATTACGACTTTGCCACCGCCGAGCTTGTGAGCCATCGGCTTGCCGCAGCACTTGGGCGGTTCGGAATCTATCGGGATGAACCGCTCACTAACCGCTCCGCATTGTCCGCACTCAAAGTCATAAAGTGGCATCGTCGTTAATCCTACTTTTTGCGCGAATAGAATGGGACCCCGAACGAGTCTTGGGCTTCGGACGCGCCCCAAAGGGCTTCGGCCGAGTACCGGGTGTTGTGCAGTTCCTCAAACTTCTTCATCCAGGGATTCTGGAACTGCACCTTGGCGGCGATGGCGTTCTTGTGCATCATCACACAGTAGTTGCCGGTCGTGGCCGCTGTCAGGCTGTTGGTGGTTCGGACGGTACAGCCGTAGAGGGGATGGTTCTTGGCGATGACGCCGTTCTGGACTGCGCCGATCTGAACGTAAAGCGACTGCACGAACTTGTCAATCTTGAGCAAGTCGGACACGCCGGACGGGTCGAGAATCAGGGAGCGGTTGCCGTCACGCGGAGCATTGGCTTCGTCAAGAGTTTCCATGCAGTCAATCAGAAGGTCGTCGTCAATCTTGGTGCCATCAGCGCCCTTTACCGAGGAACCATTGAGGGTCGAGTATAGGGAGCTGACGTAAAGGTCAATGGCAGATTCGACGCCATACTTGGCCTGCTCTATGCAGAATTGCTCCAAGGCCACCTGGCTCTGGAACTTGGTCATGTCGTCAATGTCCACCGGGGCTTCAAACCACTGGTTCATGGTCACGGTGACGCCGGTAGTGTTCATCGGGTTAAGGGCAGTACCCTTGGTGCCGACCACGACCTCAGAAGCCGTCACAGTGTTGACTTTGGGAATGTAGTAGATTTGACCACGGGCGGCACCAGACAGCCATTCGACATTGACCGCAGCCATATTGACAAGGTCCGACATGGCAGCGTCAATGAACTTGTTAAGGTAAATCGACGGGACCCACAGGTTCGTCGATGCGGTTGATGGAACTCGGGCGGAAATGCCCATTTAATTCTCCTTACTTGATTCGGCCCTCTATCTGGGCCTTCAAGATGTCATCTCTATTTGCCTCATAGAAGGCACGGTTATTGAGTTCGTCTTGAGTGTACACACGCTTGCCCCCACTGGGCATAGCAGCGTCAACCTTCATCTTGGAGCGCTCTTTTTCGGCCAACTGCCGCGCTACTTCGGCATCCACTTCTTCCTGGGTTGCGTAGACTTTGGCGGCTGGTTTGGCTTCCATTGACTTCTCCTTTGTTGCTCCTGTAATTCTTTCGGCAGCTTCGATAGCAGCCTCGAAATCCCCGGTGTTGAAGGTGTCTATGACCTCTTTCATACTGGGGTCGTTGACATCTACTCCGGCTTTCCCTGCCATCCAGATAATCCGGGTACGGGTGTCGGAGGCTGCTTTTGTCTTGGCCGCTTCCGCTTCCTTCTCAGTGGCTTCCAGTTTGGCCGAATCTTCCTCTGAGAGTTGGCCGGAGTTCTTGAGCATGGAACGAATCAGCTTTAAGGCTTCATCGCTCTTGCTCTCGGCTCTGCGGATGGCCTTGTACAAAGGGTCGTCGCCAATGGACTTCTTGCGCTCCTCTTTGACAGCTTTGGGAGTAACCTCTGCCTTCGGTTCCGTGGCTTTCGCTTCGGGAGCCTGGGCTTGGTCGTCCGCCGGGGTCTCGGTAGTCTCTGGCGCGGGCGTTTCCACCGTTGCCGGGGCTCCTGGTTCCCCTGCCGTCGTCTGGTTGGTTGCTTCCTGCTCTGGCGTATTCACTTTTTAATCTCCTTCCGGTACGCTGTTGACCTTGTGCGCTTCAAGCGGTTCGGTCTATCAGCATCGCGGTTTTTACCCTAACAAAAAAGGCGCACCCTGTTTCCAGGTATGCGCCTCTCAGGTCTTGAGTCAGCGATTCAGTTCAATCGCTTAGTCACCCATCTTTAATTTGCTCTCGCTCCGTTTTTTCGATACTCACAATGTGGCCGTCTTGTATTTTCACCGCCACAACTCCGTACCCTGCCGCTTTCACTACGGCTATTAGCTTCATAACTCTTTGTTCACCGTCAGTCATGTGCTATTACTTCTACTCTACCACAGTTTTCTGCATAGTCAATCACTTCTGCAAAGCCATCGGCTTATATCCGTAATACTTTGCCAGCAGTTGATCGCCTTCCGTGTGAGACTTGCGCCACGATTCACGAGTGGCCTTGACCATCTTCTCGTACAGGTCTATGCCGTACTGCTTCTTGGTAGCGCCTACCTGGCTTGACGGTATCTGGTTCTCAATACGCCGGTACTGGTCAAGCGCCTTCTGGAACCCCTGATAGCCGCGCCGTTCCATTTCAGCTACCGCCGCGTCACTGATTGACCAATACTGTTTTAGTTTTTCTTTAGCATCCTGCAACTCAAAGTATTCCTTGGGGTAGTCGCGTTCGTCATAGTTCCGGCGTTCCTTGACGTAGGCCACGATATAGTCGCCCCAAGTTTTCCCGAACTCCTCTTTACGCTTGTCCAGTTCGGCGTAGTTGAACTCTTTGACACCGTAAGCATCCACCGTTTCAAGTGCCGGGTCATTGGTCACAGCCATGTATTGCTGGTAAGCCACGTCCTCGATAGCTTCCTTGAGGCCGTCGCGGTCCATCTGTTTCTCACCTTGGCGTGCCAGTTCCTCCCACTTGGCTATGACTGGCTGGTATTCCGGCTTGCCGTAGATAATCCGGTAGTCGCTGCCAAGGGTGCGCCCCCAATCACTGACAGCTTCCTTGAAGGTAGTCCAGTCATTGTCTCGGGTTGACAGTTTGGCCGCATCGGTAATTTCTTCTTTGTGGCGGACTTTGGCTTGATCTAATCGGTCGCCCACTTCGCGGTCTAGTTTGGCTTCCGGAGTGTCAGTCTCGCGCCATTTCTTGCGGGCTTCGTCCGTCAACTGCTTCAACATCGGATTGGACTCGGTAAGTTCCTGTTGCTTTACCCAGGTCAACTCTTTCCACGCCTTGCCTTCTTGCCTTGCCAGTTGTTCCCGCACATCGTTACGGCGCTGCGCCGGGGTAGCTTCGATAACATTCATGCCGCCAAATTGAGAGGCCGCTTCTTGTGCCATTTGTTGCGGGGTCTGTCCTGTGCGTAAGCCTTCAACTACCGCCCCCGCGGTTAGCGGCAAGGAGCCTTCAAACTCATAGGCTAGCCCTCGTAGCACTTGCTCGGGGAAGTCGCCTTTAAGTATCTGGTTCCCGTAGTAGTCCTTGTTCTTAATTAAATCCAGTTGCGTCTTGACCGCCGGTGTAATGCGGTTCATTACATAGTTCGGTACACCCGCAAACGGGACCGGGATCGGGACGCCAGGTACTTTGGCCGGCGTGATTGCCCGAAAGATAGAGCGGTAAGGACCGCCAAGCGGTATGCGGTAGTCGCCCACTATGATTGAAGCGAACTTGCCATTCATCGGGTCCGGGTTGACGGCATCCTTCATCGCCTGTAAGACATCCTTGCCCTTGGCTTGTGCCGATATAGCCGCGCTGGTAGCCGAGATTGCCAACACAGAAGCTGCCATTGTGGACATGAGCCTGACCGATGATTTCTCGGTAGGTGACAACTTCTGGAACGTACCCAGTTTCACAAACCCTTTGGCCGCATCGGTCATCATCTTGGCTGGTTGCCGGATGAATGAGTAAGAAGTAGGCAAGGCTCTCAGTACAGCCGCCCTTGCCTGTGACTGGCCTAGCTTGGCTGTGTTGATGAGCGGGAATACTTCACTAGCCACGTTAGCCGCTACAACCTGGGCGTCAACCTCCGACAGACCTTGCGCGACTAAATCCTTCCACGTCCGGTCGAACATGGCTTTGGAGCCGCGTGTCACCGTGACATAGGTTCCCTCATTGAAGGACTTAAAGCCAGGTATCTTTGACAAGAAGCCAGCCGAAAACTCCGCTGGCGTGCCGTGAAGTGACCGCCCCATCATGGAAGCGTAGGCCGCCCATCCGTCCGGGTCAGCCGCCACATCCTCTGCTAAGGCACTAGCCTTGACGGTCCGTAGCCAGTCGCCCGTATCAGCCGATTTCTGGATGGCACCCTTAGCCGCCTTCATGCTGCCTACCGGGTCGGCCAGTACGCCCAATGAGTCCTGTATAGCAAACGGAGAGAAGTCGCCCGAGAAGGCTTGCCCGCGCCAGTTCTCAATGAAGTTGAGCAAGCGGTTATTGGTGACTTGCCGGCTTTCCTGAATCAACTTGGCCGTGTCTATCGGGAAGTAGCGGAAGATACCTTCCTTGACCATGGTATAAGGTTTGGGGTTAGCCGCTTCCCACATGGGTTTTAAGGCCGAGAGTTGAGCGCGCACCTGGTTGATCTCGCGCTCCAATGCTTCGGCACCCATTCCAGCACGCGGGCCCCTTGCCAGCGACACATCGAAGGAATCACGCAGGGAGTTAATATCATCCGGTTCGACCGACGAGTTCAGGAAGTCGTCAACCGCATCGTGCAACTTGTTGTCCACGCGACTGAGCGAACCGCGCAAAGAAGTCAACCGCTTCCGTAAGGCGGTCATTTTGTTGTACAAAGCCGGATGAGTTACCTGCATGACTTCCAGCCGGGTCTTGCCGCCCAATGCCGCCCGTAGTGTCTCTCCGGAAGCCGCCGACGCCTTGAATGAGTCCATGCCTTCGATGATCTTCTGCACGTCGGTTTGAGGTTTGAACGTCGAGTCATTGGCTAACCTTGCCGCCGCCGTGTCCCATATCCTCGTTTTGCCACGTCCGGTAGCTGCTGCCCGATACTCACTTTCAAGAACATCCAGCACCGGCTTGTCAAGGTCAATGTTCGACAGGAAAGCCCCACCTTCCGGTGGCGGGAAGCGGCCTATCTTGGTTCCATAATTGTTGTTGACCAGTTGAAGGCCAGCATCGGTGTGAGCCTGTAATCTAGCCAAAGCCGCTTTCTGTTGCGGGTTCAGGTCGTACAGGTTAGGCCGTTGCGCCATATCCAGCAGCGTACCTTCAAGCGGTGAGGCGTCCGTACCCATAAAGCGGATATTAGACTTGCCGCCGTGCATGACATCTTTACCGAAAGCGGTTTGCAGGTCCTTAATGGCCGGCGCCCTGGTTGCCATCAGGCGGGTTGCAACGTCAGCCCGGGTCGCTACTTCACCCGTCATGCCGACAAGGACCTTCTCATTGGCTCCGGACATCTTTAGCCCGGGACGCTCAAACTGAAGTACCTGTTTCAGCCCCGGTATCTTGTTGAGCAAGGCGGTCACAGTACCCGGCCTGTCATGTTCCACTACCGCCGCCGCTTGGGAAAGAATACGGTCAGTCCCCGCAAAGCCAGTGGGATTGATTACGGTACGGGGGAGCCTGACGCCACGACGCCCGGATACAAGCGAGATCGCGCCGACAGCCGCTGGAAGCCACCACCATGCGGAGAGTTCGCCCGGTTCCTGATTCTGCTGGTCAAGTATGGCCGGGATAGTGGACAAGGCAGTTGCCCCGAACTTGGCAAGCATAGAGGTAGAGATAAAGCCTTCCTGAGCCAGTTTCCTGATTATGATTTCCCCTTGCTCGGGGTCAACCTTCTTGGCTAGTTCGGTGAGCCTTGCCGTGGCTTCTTCCATTGACAAGCCGCGCCCCATCCGTGTGGCTTTAGGAACTGGTGGAGGATAACCGGGAGTCAGCATCATATCGACTAGACTCTCTGCCTGTTTTCTTATCTCGCCATCTAGTTTCTTGTATTCCTTTGTGCTGTACCTGAGCGTTTTTAGTTCGTCACGCTTACCGTTAAGTTCCTTGGTCAATTCCCTAAACTTAGCCAGCCGCTTATCTTGTGCCGCTACAGCCTTGCCGACTTCTTTGAGCTGCGCCTTGCTCCACGGTTGACCCTTAGATTCAATGCTTTTGGCTATGAGAGATGCATCGCCAGTGTCGAGGAACTTGTTAGCGTCAGGGAGTGACTTGAAGATGACAGGGTATTCACCGCCCTTTGATGACCTACCCACAAACTTTAAGGCACCGGCGGCAGGTTCCTTATTGGCATCCGGTATCTTTTTTAGCCATTCCCAAGTGTTGTCGCCACCAGCAGCGCGGAGAACAACAAACTGCTCGTCAGACGAAGCCCCTTCCACAATCTCTATTTTGAATCCGCTACTCTTTGCCTTGTCAGTGAGTTTCTTTTGCACATCCTTGGGGAAGGCAGGCCCTACTCTAACAGGAGCCGCCGTAGTCTCAGCCGTCGCTACTTCCTGTGCGCTGGTACGCGGTGCCATTGTCGGGGCTTCCACCTTACTGGCGATCTTAGCCAGGTCAGGGTAGTCCTTCAGGACTGAGGCGGGTACGGGTTTGCCTTCAACAACCGCCATAGTTACAGCTGCGTCATGCTTCCTAATTGCCTGCTTCGTCACCATGTCTTTTGCTATGGCCGTATTGTGGTTCTTGTACTTCAAATCATTCTGATATTCCGTACTCTTTGCCAAAGCGTCATCAATAGCCTCCTCCCGCGTCATCATCCACGGTTCTTTTTGTGTCAAGCCTTTGCCAGTTTCACTATTCACAACGGGCTTTGGTGTTCCCATTGGCAGTTGGTCCCCGACACTCATTAACTCTGCCAAGTACCTATCCGCACCACTGCCAGTTGATTCAAACCGCGAGGCCGCACGATACCCTGCCCGAGGACCGCCTGCCTCAATGTAGTTGCCCACATCTGAACTATACAAGTCGCCATCAGGCCCGATGTAGTATTCTTTCCCACTGATGAACGATACATGCCCTTTACTCTTTACAACAATGGGCTTTGACGATAGTGGGGTATCGGCAACCTTGGGAGCAGGCGCTTCAACCTTGGGAGCCTCGAAGCCGCGGATCCCGGTAGGTTCGGGTGCAGGTTTACCCTTCAAGGCCGCAGACTTGGCCAGGGCTTCTTCTTCGGCCAGCGCAGATAGGTCAGCTACCTGTTTCGGGGCAACATCAAACTCGTTGAGTATCTTGCCGGTCTTGTCCAACTTGTAACCTTTGGCTACGTTACCGACAGAATCATATACAATCTCGGTAACTTCGCCGGTAGCGGTGTCTATGGAAGTCTGGCGCACCAAGTCACCAGCCGTATTGGTTGCCAACATGGACACGTTCTTGGGCGACTTCTTGACCGCCCTGACTGCCCACTGGCCTACCTTCTCCAAGACGGGCCCGCCGTACAGCACGTTTTCAGCCGAGGCGACCGAGGCGATAATCTTCTCCGAAAGTCCTAGCCACTGAGCCGCCCCAGCCGCCGTCAGATACCATGCCGGGTTAAGAGCCTCGCCTATACCAGCTTCCCACGGATGCTCTTCTCGGTACTTGCCGTAGTCCTCCCAATCCTTAGACAGCTTCGCGGTTCCGGTAGGACGCTGTGTGATGTCTGTCTGAGTCACCGGCTTGCCTTGCTTGGCAGCTTGGAGAATGTTGACGCTCTCGCTTGCTTTCTTGGCTTCGGGACTGGCTACACCAAACGCCCGGGAAGCAAGGTCAGCACCTTTAATCAAACCGAAAGGAGGTAGCCACTGGCCGACGTTGGTGATAGTCTCTTTCGCCTTATCCCACATCGAAGGCTCGGGCTGTGCTGGCTGGCTCTGCATAGCGTTAACCAGTCTGCCAGTTGGGTCGTAAGGCGCATTGGCAGTAGGTAATGTCGGCCTGGTTCTCGTATCAGGCAAGCCGAAGGCGGTTTCCCACCATTGGCGGGGCTGCGGTTGCTCTGCCTGCTCTACCTTGCGCCCCTTGAACTTCGCCATGGTCGCCTGTAACTTGGCGTCTTTCTCATCAGATATGCTTACCAACTCTTTACCGGAGTTGGTGATTTCAGGCGTGTTCGGCGTACTGGTAGTGGGTTCGCCAGTGGGAACACTACCTGTAGTGCCACCAAATAAATCAAAGGCACCAGCGGAGGATTCCTCTAACGCCTTTGCCCTGGCCTCCGTTTCTCTCCTTGCCTGTTCCGCATACGCCTGTTCGCTTTCACGGATGGCGATTTGATTACGCCGCCACTGTTCGCCGAAAGGCGTCAGTTGCATTTCGGAGGATTGTCCGGGCTCAAGGTTCTGCACCTGCCCCGAAGTGAACTGCGTAGGCTTGCGCCTTGCGCGTATCAAAGCAATCTCGTCGCGGATAGCCGTCGGGTTTACTGCCATCGCGGTGTACCCCAATTCAATCCGGCTTTCGGTCCACCAATAGCCCCGGCCTGTTTCGGTCCACCAATAGCCCCGGCCTGTATCGGTGCCGGCGCAGGCTGTCTAGGCGTTGATTTCGGCGCAACCGCCGGCTGTATCACGAAGTCGTCAATCTCCCTGCCTTGCACCTCAAGCATCTGGGCGATGCGGTTCTTGGTCAGGCCGTCCAGCTTCTTGTATTCCTCAAGGGTCATGGTGAAGTCACGATCTTGCCATTCGGGGTCAAGGAAGGTGTAGTCATAGACCAGCCACTTGTCCTCGGTAACACCCTGCTCGTCCATGTAGGCTATGAGTTGTTCTTTCTGAGCATCGTTAAGGCTGTTCCACTGGGTATAGCCCATCTTGAAAGCGGGGTCGCGCCATGCCTTTTGGACAAGGTTGTACTGGGCTGCTTTCTGAGCCTGTATGTTGGACTCTATAGTCTCGGAAGCTACTCCGGGACGTAGTTGTTCGCCGGGTAAGCGGTTCTCGCCGGTTACGTTGGTCAAGTTCCACGTATTGACACCCTGCGGGGTTTCCTGTGCCCCTATGGACATGAAGTTGCCCCACTGTCCAGTTGTCGGGTCTTGCTTGCCGATGGTCACTGTGTCATACGGATTAGGGTCAAGGCCTCCACCCGTAGGGCTGCTCTTAACATCAACGATGCTGTAGCCCCAATTCGATACTTTTTGCGCCAAATCTTCGAATGACCGGAACTGGGAGTTAGCGATATCAAGCGGGAGTTTGCCCTCAACGTCCACAAACTTGTTATAGCCTGGTCCTTGTTTGGCTTGGCTTAATGCCGCCGTAGTCTTAGCCGTTCCGAATGGCATGGGCGTACCCAACTCATTAGCCAGCTTCCAGTCTGCGGTGCCGGGAGGGTTCTGCCCAAGAAGTCCTGCGGGCTTCGGGGGTTCTTTCATCCACTGCCAGTCATTGCCTACCCAATGCCAGCCATAGTCAACTGTCTTTGCGGTAGCCGGTTTCTGTGTTGGCTTCTCGAAAGGATTATCAAGGAAGCTAGGCCGCTCATAGTAACTGCCGAACTTTGCGAAGTTATCCCGCTGCTTCTCCAGGTCCTGAACATAGCGAGTATACCCCGCATCTACTGGGGCTTCTTCCGGTTCCGTAGGCCATTGGTAGTTGCCGCCGAACTCTGCTAAATCTTCTACGTTAATAGCCATCTATCTACCTCGCTTTAGAGGCACTACAAACGGGTCTTTGGGTTTAGGCCGTTCCTCGTAACCAAATGGGATAACCTGCTTCTTGGTGTAAGCCTTTAAGTCGGCTTCCATCCACTCGACCGCCTTCAAAGTGGCCTCGGTTTCAGGGCTTCGTTTCCCTTTCATACCGGAGCCTCCTGTTCCTCGGGCGTGTTCAACGGAGCGGGTCTGCCCATCGTCCCAAGAAGCTGCTGTGTCCTCATCCCTTCACCCTGTGGAATCTCCAAGGGATTCTGGCGCGGTTGTTTCGCCCGTATCTTGGCAACATCCTCGGCCATCTGTGTCTGCCGCTCTATCCCAAGCACCTTGGCGGCAAAGGCAACCATAGCCTGACGGGTAGCCTGATCTCCGTACACCATTTCTCCAAGCTGCCACACGCGCTCCTGGTCGGGGTCTTGTCCCATGAAGTCCTTTTGTAGAGTGTGCCAGCTAATCGGTCTTAACCCGGTCTGCGGGTCCACCGAAC
>Ga0265297_10002393_pt1 | contig 38354 bp, 39 predicted proteins | sample Munlanlwell13791_FD_192502 | JGI IMG/M metagenome (GOLD analysis project Ga0265297, IMG submission 192502) | Leachate microbial communities from a municipal landfill in Southern Ontario, Canada - Leachate well 137-91 | ecosystem: Engineered > Solid waste > Landfill > Unclassified | place...
TTTCACCTTTCCCTTACGGTACTGGTTCACTATCGGTGACCAAATTATATTTAGCCTTGGCGGGTAGTCCCGCCGGATTCCCAACGACTTTTCGTGGTCCGCTGGTACTCAGGTAAGACAGCAAGAAGCGTAACTTAATTTTCACCTACCGGATTATCACCGTCTATGATTCCTCTTTCCAGAGAGATTCGGTTAATTAAATTATCTTTTAAACTTCCTCTAATTGAATAGACACTGTCTACCTACAACCCCCATTAGTGTAAACACTTATGGGTTTGGGCTCCTCCCCGTTCGCTCGCCGCTACTTGGGGAATGTGGAATTATTCATTCCATTGTTTTCTTTTCCTGCGCCTACTAAGATGTTTCACTTCAGCGCGTTCGCTTCGAGATAAACTCGATAACCTTGTTTAACAAGGATGGGTTCCCCCATTCGGAAATCCCCGGATCAAAGATTGCTAACATCTCCCCGAGGCTTATCGCAGCTACGCCACGTCCTTCTTCGCTTTTGGTCCCAAGGCATCCACCATATACCCTTAAATTTAACTTTTGACTAGCAAATAATAACCTTATTCTTTAATATATTTAACTATCAATTTCTATTCAGTTTTCAAAAAACTTTCCTGAAAATAAAAAAGACGCTTATTCAGCGGCTTTGACAACAGCTAAATCAGCTATCGTTTCATACCGCATAAACTTTTTTAATATGTCGTTTTTTATTTATCATTGACAACTAATAATTTAGCCGACTTGAAAACATTTGTCAAGGGTGAAAATGCCTTTATTTCTCAGCCCTTTTGGCGGTTTTTAAAAACTTGATTTCAGGCTCTAAAAAATATGATTTTTGAGTTCTTTTCTTGCGCTTTTCCAGACAGGAATCGCGGCCGCGACCAAAGCCCAAAAACGGACGGAATGGTTCATTTCTTTTAAATGGCAAAGTTCGTGGACAACCACATAATCAACCAAACGTTCGGGCAGATAAACCAGCTTGTAATTAAAGTTAAGGTTCTTCTTAATTGAACAGCTTCCCCATCGGGTTTTTTGGTTTTTTATTATAACGCGGTTAATCCCGAAATTATAGGATTTATTAAAATAATTAAGCCGGTTTTCAACCAAAGCCAGAGCGCTTTCTTTTTTCTCCAAAAAATCTTTTCTGCTTCCTCCCAAAATCAGGCTTGGTTTTAATTCCTCAAAATGCTTAATTTTTTCCAAAACCCATTCGGCTTTTTCCTTTAAAAACTTTTCCGCCAAATAAATCGGCATATATTTCGGAACTGTCAAGCCAACTTGCCCGTTCCGGCCAACAGTCAAAATTAAATTCTTTACGCGGTTCTTTCTCTTTAAATTATAACTTATGATTTTTTCATTTAAAATTACTTGCTTATTCATAACCGATAATTGGATTAATCTAATATCCGCCTTGTTCTTTTAATTTGATGATATTTTGATTATACCATAAATAAAACGCGCTAAAAAGCCGAAAATTCAACCTTTTTCTCCCTCCTTTTCTTATAAGGATTTTACTTATTGACAAATAAATAATATCTGTTATAGTTAGGATAACCTCAAAGCGGAGGGAAAAATGCAAGAAATTTCTTTGAAAATAAAAAATACCAACCTCAAGGTTCTAAAAGGTTTAAAAATAGACCTTGAAAAAATCGAAGGCTTGCCTTCGGAATTAGATAGGAACATGAGGTGTCTGTTAGTGCACACCAGCATTAACGGAAAAGGTTTTATGAATATTCCCCGATCCCTTTGTGATGATTCCATAAAGCATGATGATTTCCTCCGCCTGAAAGAAAAAGGAGGTGGTGATTACCATGCCGGACAAATCATTTGCGGGGTAAAGGGTGAAATTCTGGAACCTCTGTATTGGACTCGGAACGAAGCCACTTTTCTGGCCAAAGAAGCCGTGCAAATCAATGCTGTAAAAGACGATGGAAAGCTTTCCATAAAAATACAGCAAATCAAGCTCTTCCCGGAAAAAGGAAAGCTGTGCATTAAGGAAAACACAATCTTTGAAGGATTGTGCGATGAAAAGTGGTTTGAAGACCGGTTTTCGGAAAACACCAATCAAATGGAATTGGCTATCCCGTGGCCGATCCTGCTCTTTTATTTCCCCGTTAGAGAAGCAGTAAGGAAAAGCCGGTGCGATAACTGCCATCGACTACATTACGCTGACACTAGCAACAAAGTGCAACGCGCCGATATGGCTTGCCAGGCGCAGAAAGTACACTATCCAGGGCAAATCAGGCCTCGCTGCTACTCATAACTCCCTCAATTATTATTTTTCGGAATAATACTTGCGGGAGTTTTTAAATACCAATAATTAAAAACCGGGAGCTGTTCCCGGTTTTTTAATTGCCTTATTATTATCTTATTGATAAAGTCGGATCGCCAAACAACATTCCTTGTAAATTCTCTCCGTTATAGTTTTTGTAAATTTCTCCAAAAGTGGCTCCGGCTGCTAAAGATTGATAATCTTTAAATCTCCTTAAGGGTTGTTCTCCATTCTCTAAAGTTATATCCGATCCCACATACATGGTATCAACTGTATTGGCTTTAACAATCAAGCTGTTGCCGGCGAAAAGATACCAACCGGCGATATAGTTAATATTTTTAATATTTCCGTTGCTGCAAGATTCAAGCGCAATAAACATTGCCGCCGGTGGATTGGCCATAAGATCTTCTTTTTTAATCCAAGTATCGGTGCCAACCCATTGCGCGGTTGAATTGCCGTGTACCATAATATTCAATATCTCGTAGGGCTTAATAAGGGATTGGAGTATTTTTACTTTTCTCTCTTGATGGTCAATAGCATAAGCTGTTTCCACATTAGAAGGATCGGCATAGAGCCCGGTATAGTTTGCGATTTTGCCAATAAAGGCTTTCACGGTTTCAGTCATATCCGTGCCATTTAAAATCCCGCTGGAAATTGAATCAATTGCCACCATTTTTTTCTCGTAAGTTATTTGACCTAAGCGATATTTATGATTTTTGTCAAAATAACTTTTTAAAAGAGATATTTTTTGTGAAAAATAATATTCGGGAGCCATTAGTCGGCTCGTCCAAATTGTCGGACGTGAATCGCTTTTTTGATTAATTGTTTGAATAAAAGTTGTGGCTGTTTCTTCAAACCAAAATTTATCATCCAATTTTTGATAATAGAAATCCGAAGGAACTTCAGGATATCTTTTTTGGTTATAATCCGTTATCTGGCTCATAATCGGCATATCGCCGATTAAAATGGCGCCGGTTAAACCTTCATTTTTATATAATTTAACGAGCTCCTCCCTTACCGCAGCGCCAGCAGTCCAATTGTTGTGTAAAATAAAAACATTTTGGCTGCTATCGTTTTCAATATCTTGTTTAAATGTCTTTATTTCAGCCGGCAAGGCATTATAAGTGTTTTCATCAACCAGCAAGGCAATGCTTTGGCTGTACTTTTTTTCGCTGATAGAGCAGCTGGCAGTTGTTCCGCCATCTTGTCCGGCGCAAGTCCAAGTCCACGGGCCAGAACCGTTAACAGCCGAAACTACTCCCGCGCTACATAAATTAGCAACTGGTTTGGAATTAGACGACTGCCCATCGCTTGAACCGCATTGTCCGTTAATCGGCGTTGGAGTTGGTGCGGCTTTTTGAGCGGAACAACTAACGGTTGCGCCATTATTTTGCCCGGAACAAATCCAAGTCCACGGACCAGAGCCATTTACTGTTGAGGCATTGCCGGAATTGCATAAATTAGTTGGCGCAGAACTTAAAGTTTGGCCATTGCTGGAACCACATTGTCCATTGGTCGGCGCAGGAATATAAGTGCAAGCTTGCGTTAAAACAAGAGTAGCGCAATTATCCGGTGAAGTATATCCTGTTCTGGTTTGGGTATTATTTGATTGGCAAACGCCCCAATTTGAATAACCTATAGTACAGCTTTTCATTGCATTAGCTGAACAACTAACGGTTGCGCCATTATTTTGCCCGGCGCAAGTCCAAGTCCACGGGCCAGAACCGTTAACAGCCGAAGCTACTCCCGCGCTGCATAAATTAGTTGGCGCAGAACTTAAAGTTTGTCCATTACTGGAACCGCATTGTCCATTAATCGGCGTTGGAACCGGTATTGTTTTCTGGGCGGAACAACTGGCAGTTGTTCCATTGTTTTCCCCAACGCAAGTCCATGTCCACGGACCGCTGCCACTCACTGTTGAAGCATTGCCGGAATTGCATAAATTAGTTGGCGCAGAACTTAAAGTTTGTCCATTGCTGGAACCGCAAGCGCCGTTAAGAATTGGGGCATAAACACAGGTTTGTGTTAAAACCGGAGTCTCGTAACAACCCGAAGGAGAAGAACTTGACAATGTTCTGGTTTGGGTATTATTTGGTTGGCAAGCGCCCCAACTTGAGTAAGAAATAGTACACTCTGAAGTTTTCTGAGCAGAACAACTGGCAGTTGTTCCATTGTTTTGCCCAACGCAAGTCCATGTCCACGGACCGCTGCCGCTGACAGCCGAGGCTGTGCCCATATTACATAAATATTTTGGAGAAGAAATTATGGCCTTGCCATTACTTGAACCGCAAGCGCCGTTAATTGCGTTTGGGTTAAATACAGTTTTCTGGGCCGAACAACTGGCAGTTGTTCCATTGTTTTGCCCAACGCAAGTCCATGTCCACGGACCGCTGCCACTCACTGTTGAAGCATTGCCGGAATTGCATAAATTAGTTGGCGCAGAACTTAAAGTTTGTCCATTGCTGGAACCGCAAGCGCCGTTAATTGCCACAGATAAGCGCGAAGTAAAACATGTTCCGCTATTTACTCCTCCATTACTTCCACTGCAAATCCAGGTCGTAGAAGTACCTGCCGCCGGAAAAACGCTATTATTGGGTGTTCCGTTTGCGCATTGCGTATCAAAACCAAAAGCTGTTGTTGTTGAAGGATAATTTTTACCGTTCGCGGTTCCGCATTGTCCGTTAATCGGCGTTGGAACCGGTATTGTTTTCTGGGCGGAACAACTGGCAGTTGTTCCATTGTTTTGCCCGGAACAAGTCCAAGTCCACGGACCGCTGCCACTCACTGTTGAAGCATTGCCGGAATTGCATAAATTAGTTGGCGCAGAACTTAAAGTTTGTCCATTGCTGGAACCGCATTGTCCGTTAATCGGTGTTGGAGCAGGCGCAGTTCTTTGAGCGGAACAATTAGCCAAAAGCATTCCCCGAAAACTACAAGTCCAGGCATAATTTGTATTGCTTGCTGAAACAGCAGAAGCTGTTCCAATAGCACAAAGATTACTGGTTGGCGTTGAAGAAAAGCTTTGATTGCTTGAACTTCCGCAATACCTGTTTGTTGTATCAATTATTCCCGTATTTCCCGACGCGGTTTGCTTTTTTGCGGTACAGAAAGACGGCGCTGAATAAATTCCCGCCACATTGTCAACACAAGTCCATTTCCAACCGATAGCCCCGGAATAATTTGAACCGAAATTATATACTCTTCCGGAAACGCAAAGATTCGCCGAAGTGGCGCTTAAGCTGGGAAATGTTTGCCCATTGGCAATTCCACAATCGCTTGCCTGAACCGAGGCAAAGCTGATTAAGGAAAAAACAAGACCAAATAACGCAATTACTATGTTTATATTTCTTTTTGCCATATTTTATAAATTTTTGTTTATTATTAACTATTGACAAATAATACGTTTTATTTGCAACTAATGCTTTTGAACAATACCCTATTATAGGCTCATTGTCAATACATATTGACAACACCTCTTTATAGCTCAAATTTTTTTAAAAACACGAATGACGCTAATAAAAAAAGAAGGGTCAATACATAACTTATATGCTTTTTCCCTTCTATACTTTGAATACAATAATTTCTTTATTTGCCGGATTTGCTTGTTCTCTTTTCCAGCACCGGTAAATACTATCCGGATTATCGCCGGGGTGTACCATAATTGGCGTGCCTTTGAATATTGTCATTACTTCCGCCTTTTCTTTATTGGCAAAGTTCAAAATTTTCTGAATCACATCTTGAACCATTTCCCCATTTGATACCGGGTAAAAATTAATTTTTTTAAAAGCGCTACTGCAATTCTTTTCCATTGGTTTTTTAAACCCGCTAAGTAAGCCAAACATTTCAATCATCCTTGCTATTATAATACTATAATAGTGATTTAATGTCAATAGACAGATATCGACTAAAAATTTAGCGTTTAAAAACCACAATTGGAAGCATTTTTTCAATAAAAAAACTGAAAATGTTTAGTTTTCAGCATCTAGCCGGCCTTTTATCGCTTCCAGCAATTCATTGACCGGCATTTCATTCTTCAGATAAGGGTCTTTCCTGCATTTCCTGGCAATATCATCCCAAGAAAAATTAAATGATTTAATTTTTTGAATGCACTCTTCTCTTCGGCCGCTTACCGCGCCATAGAGATAAATGTAATCGCAAGGGTTTTGTGCCGATTGTTCCATTTTTTGCTCAAAAAACTTTTTCAAAACTTTTGACCTGCCCTGAGTGGAAACATAACCCCTTCTCCATTCCTGGAAAGAAAATTCTATTTCATTGGAAGCCTTCAAGAAATTACTCCGATAAGCTTTTTCCATGGAAAAGAAGTTCCAGATAAACTCGTCTATATTTCTCGAAAGACAATCAGCCGGCTTAAGGCTTTGCTTTGGTAACTTTCCGCCCGCTTTTAAGCTTGCCTTTTTGTTTTCAAAAATTTCAACGATTCGGTTTATCTCACCGGGCAAATGGCTTACTTTATTCGCCTTTTTTTGAACTCTCGATTTCTTGACTACTTGTAGTCGCCTGATTACAGGCTCTAATTGCCCTAATTCCGCGCTACTCTTGGCTGACTTAATCAGCTCTTCTAAAGTCGACATCCTGGCAATTGAAGAAATCGTTCCCTGTTGGCAGATCAAATTTTGCATCAACACAGAAAAACGATCTTCTTGTTTATTAATTAAAGCTCCCATTTCAATGACCTTTCCTTATTTTTATATACAATAAATATATATATTTGTCAATATTTGATTGTAAACACGTATTCAAAAAACAAAAAACGGCTTTTGCCGTTGTTTTATTTTTACTTCGGAGGCCTAATTTCCTCAACCTCCACCAACACATCGTGATACTCATCCAAATTCTCCAAAACCATGCCCGCTCCCCTGGCCACCGCGGTCATCGGATCTTCCATCACATAGCAAGGTATTTTTGTTTCTTTGGTAATCATTTTGTCCAATCCCCGCAAAAGCGCGCCGCCTCCGGCCAAAACAATTCCTTTTTTCATAATGTCGGATAATAATTCCGGCGGAGTAAGCTCAATTGTGTTTTTAATTTCTCCCACAATCTGGTTGATGGACCTTTCCAGCGCTTTTTTGATGTCATTTTGGGAAATCACAATCTCCTCGGGCAGACCGGAAACCAAATTGCGCCCGCGCATCGGCATTTCTTTAAGTTCGCTTTTGCTCGGTTCTTTTTCAAAATAAACCACGCCAATGCTTATTTTTATTCTCTCCGCGGTGCGAACGCCGATTAAAAGCTTATATCTCTCTTGCGCGTATTGGATAATGTCGGCATTTAATTTGTCTCCCGCAATTCTTAAGCTTTTTGAAACCACGATGCCGCCCAAAGATATCACCGCCACTTCGGTCGTTCCTCCTCCAATATCAACAATGAAATTGCCAGCCGGTTCATGTACCGCCATTCGGGCGCCAATGGTCGCGGCCATGGGCTCGTCAATCAAAAACACTTCTCTGGCTCCGGCGGATTTGGTGGCATCAACCACGGCTTTCTTTTCCACCTCGGTTACTCCCGAAGGTATGCCCACGATCACGCGGGGTTTTAATAAAGTAAATTTATCTTCTTTGGCCCGTTCCATTAAATAACGCAGCATTTGTTCCGTGACTTCAAAATCGGAAATCACGCCGGATACCAACGGCCTGATTGCCACAATGTGGCTGGGAGTTTTTCCAACCATTTTTTCAGCTTCGCGCCCGATTGCCAAAACTTGGTTGGTTTTTTTGTTTAAAGCCACCACGGACGGTTCAGACAAAATAATGCCCCTGCCCCTCACGTAAACCAAGCAATTGGCGGTTCCCAAATCAATCGCGATATCCTGGGATAGGTTGGAAAAAATATTATTGAATGGATTTTTCAACATAATTCGTAATGTCGGTTATTTTGATTAAACAAGCGTCATCGGCGTTTCGGCTTTTCACTTCCACAGAATCCTCGCTAAGGGTTTTTTTGCTCACCACCACACGCAAAGGAATGCCCATTAAATCGCTGTCGTTCAGCTTTTCGCCCGCGGTTTTTTCATCTCTATTGTCGTATAATACTTCAAAATTTTTATTTTGTAAAATCTCGTAAATTTTTTGGGCTTTTTGTTTTACCGAGTTCTCGTCGCCCGTAATCTCCACTAAATGAATTTGATATGGCGCAACGCTTCTTGGCCAAATAATTCCCTTGGCATCGTTAGACACTTCCACGATAGCGCCCATCAACCGGCTAATACCCAAGCCGTAACAACCCATTAAAATGGGTTGATTTTTTTCCGTTTTTAATCCAAAGGGTTCGCTGTATGTTGTGTTCAGCTTGAAAATATTTCCAACTTCAATAGATTTGTTTTCAATAAAATCAGCTCCGCCGCAATTGGGGCATTTTTCTGTTTTTATTTCTTTGTTAAAAACAGTATTGCAACCGGAACAAATATAAATAATATCCTCGCCCGCGTCCGTGAGGGTTTGAAACTCATGGGAATACTTTTCCGAAAATTTACCGCCGGAAGCAACTGCCAAGTAGGTTATTCTTTTAATGTCGCATCGTTCATAAATATTAAAATAGGCTTGCTTGATTTTTTCATAATATTCGTTCAAATCTTCTTCGGTTTCATGGAAAGAATACATATCTTTCATAATAAATTCCCGGCCGCGCAAAAGCCCTGATTTGGCCCTGGGCTCATTCCTGAATTTGGTTTGGATTTGATAAACGGATTTCGGCAAATCTTTGTGGGATAAGATGTATTTCTTAATCAAAGGTGTAACAACTTCTTCGTGCGTCCAGCCCAGGCCCGTGTCCTCGCCGATTATTTTATACATTTCTTCCACGTTCCAACGCCCGCTTATTACCCAATTTTCTTTCGGAGTTAAGGATGGCATCAATATTTCCTGCCCGCCGATATTATCCATTTCTTCCCGAACGATATTTTGGATTTTTTTTATCACGCGCAAACCCAACGGCAAATACGTATAAACGCCACTGGATAATTTATCCACAAAACCGGCCCTGATTAATAATTGGGCGTTCAAACTTTTTTCATCGCTCGGATTTTCCCTTAATGTTTTGGTGAATAAATCAGATTGTTTCATATTATTTAAATATAATTTCTTTAAATTGAAAGAAATCTTTAAAAACAATTACTAATGCTAAAATTATTAAAAATACCATGCCAACTTGTTCAATCCTCATTTGCAGTTCCTTGTTGAAAACTTTTTTGTTGATTGCTTCCAATCCCACGAATACGGTTTTGGCTCCGTCCATGGCCGGAATAGGAATTAAATTACTCACTCCCAAAGCAATGGAAAGCAAGGCAATCAAATTAATCAGCGCCACAATTCCCTCGCGGCTCACCACCTTGGTAATGGCAAAAATTCCAACCGGCCCGCTCATTGAACTGGCCAGCGGCTCCACTGATTTTTCTTTAACCGAAGAGCCGATTAGGCTGCCCATTGCCACAACCGAGTAGTCAACAAAATTATACGTGTGCTCAAATCCGCAAAGAATTTTATCACCCCAACTTTTATATTCCAAATAAGATATATCTGCCAAAGCCACGCCCAACGGGCCTTGGTCGGCTGTTGCCTCGGTTCGCGGAGTAATAGCCAATTCCCTGGTTTGATTCGTAATTCCGTCAACAATAACCAAGCTAACGCTGCGGCCCAAATTAGAATCTATTTCCGCGATAAATTGGGTTGCGGAACCCATATTTTTATTGTCCACGCTTAAAACAACATCGCGCGCTTTTAGCCCGGCCGCGGCTGCCGGCGAATTTTCGTCAATTCCAACAATCAAAGGATGGGTTATTTGCGCGCCAAAAGGAAACTTATAATTATCCAAAATCATTGTTTGGGACATTTTAAATCCCGAGCCAATTACCAAAAAATAAAACAAAATAACCGCAAAAATCAAATTCAGAATAACCCCGCCCAAACAAATCAACGCCTTGGCCCAAAAACCATGGCTTTCATACGCCTTGGGGTCTTTATCTTTTTCCGGGTCTATTTCATCCATTCCGTAAATCTTATTGTAGCCGCCAAATGGCAACGCTCCGAAAAAATACTCGGTTTCGCCGATTTGCTTTTTCCAAATTTTCGGAGGAAAGCCGATTCCGAATTCTTCAACTTTTACGCCGGTTATTTTCGCGGCCAAAAAATGTCCGAATTCATGGACAAAAACCACAATGCTTAAAACTATTAAAAATATAAGTATGTCAAAAATTACCATAAAATTATCCTTGCAGCTCCGCTTTTTTGCGTTCTATTAAATCGTCTATTTTTTTATTATATTTATCCACTATTTCTTGAAGCTTATCTTTGGCGCGGTATTTATCGTCTTCCCTGACTAAGCCTTCCCTGGTTTTGTCCTGAATTTCAGACCAGGCCTCGTCGCGGAATTTTCTAATTGTTTTCTTGGCGCCGTCATCGGTTTGGACAACTACCTTTACCAATTCTTTCCGCAACTCTTCAGACATAGGCGGGACGTTAATGATAATATTCCCTCCTTCGGTTACGGGAGAAAAGCCGGAGGCTTCCCGCATTATGGCTTTTTCTATGGCTTCAATATAAGACCTGTCCCACGGCTGAATAACCAATTGCTTGGCGGAGGCCACCGAAATGGCGGCTAACTGTTTGATAGGCATCATTTCCCCGAAACAATCCGCTTTAATGTCTTCCACTAATGCCGGATTGGCGCGGCCGGTTCTAACCGAAGCCAATTTTTTTTGCGCGAAATCCGCGGCTTTTTCCAATTCAGGTTCTATTGATTTAACTATATCTTCGTAGAGCATATATTTTTTTATTATATTTATGCTTTAAATTTTCTTTTCTTTTTTGGTTTCATGAGTCAAAAGATTATCAATTCTGTGCATGTCCCGCGGGAATAAAGTTGCTTCGCGGATATTCTCAACTCCCGCTAATTTCTCGGTTAGTCTTTCCAATCCGATTGCCAATCCGCCGTGCGGAGGCATTCCATATTTAAAGGCCTGCAAATAATAACTGAACTTGGACGCGTCCAATCCTTTTTTCTCAATGCTGGCCACCAACTTGGCGTAATCATGGATTCTTTGCCCGCCCGTGGTTATTTCAATTCCGCGGAAAAGCAAATCAAAACTCTTTGTAAAACCCGGGTCTGCTTCGTCTTCGTATGTATACATCGGCCTCTTGCTTGCCGGATAATGGGTGATAAAAATAAATTCGCTGCCAAGGTTTTGCGTGGCATATTCACAAAGCCATCGTTCGTGCGCCGGATCCAAATCCGGCTCGTTGGTGCAATCTTCATCGGTTTCTTTTTTAATCAATTCCTGGGCTTCGCGTAATTTCATTGTTGGAATTTTTTGCGGCACCACGGGAATCTCAGAACCCAAACAAAGAAAATCCGGCCCGCAATTTTTCTCCAATTCTTTCATAATAAACGCCATCAATTTGGTTTCCATTTCCATAATTGTTTCGTGGTTTTCAATAAAGCCCATTTCAAAATCCAAACTGGTATATTCATTAATATGCCTGGTGGTGCTATGCGGTTCGGCCCGGTAAACATTGCCGGTGGCAAACACCCTTTCAAACACCCCAACCATAATCTGCTTATAAAATTGCGGACTTTGCGCCAAATGGGCCACATTATCAAAATAATCAAAACTGAAAGTATTGGCTCCGCCTTCCGCGTCTTCGCCGATTATTTTCGGCGCTTGTATTTCCGTAAAATCTTGTTGGATTAAAAAATCCCTGAATGATTTAACTATCTGCGACTGAATCTTGAAAATCGCTTTGGCCCGGGCAGTCCTTAAAGTTAAAGGCAAATAATTCAAATACGTATCCAGGTTAATGTCTTTAGTGTCTTTTTCAAAAGGCAATTCTTCGGCCACATTCAAAATTTCCCCACCCAAAACTTCTATTTCCAATTCCCCGTTTAAAACATTTTCATTTATCGTATTCTCCGTTCTCTGCTTAACCAAGCCGTTGATTTTCAAAACCCATTCCGGCTTAATTGATTCAAAAATATTATAGGCTTGCTCGTTTTTTTTGTTTATAACCATCTGGACTGTGCCGGTGTAATCTCGCAAATCAATAAAAATAAGCTTGCCGTGATCGCGCCTCAAATCAACCGCTCCCGCGATTATTATTTCTTCGCCGATATGCTTTTTTAAATCTTTGATTAAAATTCTTCCTTGCATATGTTTTTATAAATTTAAGAGAAAGTTTTCAATGGCTAATTTTTTATTTATGTTGGTGGACGCAATCAAGCGTTTCATCTTTTCCAAATTTTTAACAATCGCAACCAAGTTTTCGGCCGTGTATTGCGAGAACCTGCTTTTATTGCCGAATATTTTATACAGCATTTCCCGCCTGAAAAATCTCTCCCAAACTTCAATTTTATCCAATAGTTCTTCGGATGTTTCCGCGGCTTCGGTCAATTGCTTCGCGTAATTAAACCTATCGCTGTATTCTGCGCCGCACATTCCTTCAATTTCTTCCAATTCTTGCTTAAATGCTTTTATCTTGTCCGGATTGTTAAAAAAATCAACAGCCTTGCCGGTTTGCCCGGAACTTATCAAGCTGATTTCTTTGGCTGCTTCGGCGCTCGCTCCCAATGAAACAAGATATTTTTCTATTTTTTCTTTCGCCACGCCGGTAAATTTTAATGTTTGCGCCCGGGAACGAATTGTGCTTAAAAGCATCTCCGGATAAGCGGTGATTAAAATCAAAACTGTTTTGCCCTTCGGCTCTTCCAACGTTTTCAACAAAGCGTTTTGCGCGTGGACATTCATCAAGTGCGCGTCATCAATTATGCCAATCTTATAACCGTTATCGTATGATTTTAACGAAAGTTTTTCGGTTAACAAATTGATTTGTTCCAATTTAATTTCTTTGCCGGCTTCCTCAGGGCTCACGAAAGCCAAATCCGGCAAAGCCAAGTCGTTTACCGAACGGCAAGCGTGGCAAGCGCCGCAAAATTCTTTTGTTAAAGTTTTGTTACTGCAAAAAATATCTTTCACAAATTCCAGGGCAATCGCTTTCTTACCGATTTTATCCAATCCGGAAAAAATAAACGCATGCGGAACGCTGCCGGATTGGAGCGCTTTGTTTAAAATATTTTTTTGCTGTTCGTGCCCAGTTACGCGCATTTTACTTTTTTATTCTTTTTATATCCGCGCCCAACGCTTTTAAACGTTCTTCGATTTTTTCATAACCCCTGTCCACTTGGTAAATATCGCTGATTACGGTTTCACCTTCCGCAATCAAACCGGCGATAATCAACGACGCCCCTCCCCTTAAATCAAATGAACCGGTGTTTGTTCCGAACAATTTGCTCGGCCCTTTTACGTTTGCCCGATGGGAATCCAATAATAAAATGTCCGCGCCCATTTTAACCAAAGCGTCTATATATCTGAAACGGCTCTCGTACAAGGGATCGTGTATTAAGGTGGTATCTTTGGTTTGGGTTGCCAAAACAATCAACGGAGACAATAAGTCTGAAGGAAAACCGGGATAAGGCAAACTCTGGGCCTTAAAAATCATCATTTCTTCCGAAGGAATAACCCGAATATCTGCGCGGCCGTCTTTTTTATTTTTAATTTCAAACTGCGCTCCCCAATCTTTTAATTTTTTCAAAGGAAACTCCAAGAAATTATATTCCACGTTTTTCACCAAAATGTCTCCCTTCGCGGCCAAGGCCAATAAAATAAAAGTGCCGGCTTCAATCGGGTCATACATTATAAAATGCTTGAATCCTTTTAATTTATCCGCTCCTTTTATGGTTATTTTGTGCTGGCCTTCGCCCGAAATTTTCACTCCCATTTTTTTCAATACTTTCGCCAGCTCCTGGTTTTGGTAATCGCCATCCGCTCCCTTAATCACCATTTTCTCATTAACCGTGCTGCAAAAAAGCAATATGTTTTCCGTGCCCGTAACGCTGATTTCGTTTAAAATAATTTCGTTTTCCTTTATCTTCTCTGGCGCGATTAAAGAAAAGTTATTGTTTTTTTCCTTGACTTCAACTCCGGCTTGGGAAAAAGCGTTCAAATGCGTGTCTATCGGCCTGGCGCCGATAATGCATCCGCCGGGCTGGGGTAATTCAACTTTTTTAAATCTGGCCAAAATCGCTCCGAATAAAAGCACCGACCCCCTGAACTTTAAAACCAATTGCTTGTTTATTTTTAAAGGATCCATGCCTTTGGCGTTAATCTTAACTTTTCGCTCACTAAGCCAAGACACTTTTACATCCATGCTTTCAAAAATTTCAAACAAGCGGAAAATATCTTCAACTAAGGGAATATTGTCAATCACGCAATCTTCTTCGGTTAAAAGGGTTGCCATTAAAACCGGAAAAGCCGCGTTCTTGGAACCCCTTACGCTTATTTCTCCGGATAATTTATTTCCGCCCTTAATTAAAAATATTTCCTCTTCCATAAAAAATTTCGGCTTATTTTTTTGTCATCACGCTTTTTTTGTAAATATCCAAATTATCCAAAACCGCGCCCGTGCCTTTGGCAACGCAAGACAAAGAGTCGTCCGCGATAAAGCAAGGCACGCCCGTGGCTTGCGACACCAGAGCGGCGATATTTCGGAGGCAAGCTCCGCCGCCGGCCAAAACCATTCCCTTGTCCATAATATCCGCGGATAATTCCGGCGGAGTTTCGCGCAAAACATTTTTAATGCACTGGATAATTTCTTTCAACGGTTCGGCAATGGCGTAACAAATTTCATTGGAACTGATTTTAATATTCTTAGGCAAACCGAGAATCAAGTCCCTGCCCCGAATTTCCATATACTTAGGTTCTTTCTCCGGCAACGCGGTTCCTATTTTTATTTTTACGTCTTCCGCGGTTTGCTCACCAATGGCTAAATTATATTTTTCTTTAATAAAATCGGCTACGGCTGAATCCAGTTTGTCTCCGGCCACTCGAAGCGATTGGAAATAAACTATTCCGCCCAAAGAAATTACGGCCACTTCGGTAGTGCCGCCACCGATATCAACAATTAAGTGCCCGGACGAAGAATTAATCGGGATGCCGGCGCCAATTGCGGACAAGACCGGTTCGTTCGCCAAAAAAACATCTTTGGCTCCGGCTAAAATTCCGGATTCAATTACCGCCCTTTTTTCCGTGGAACTGATTCCGGCCGGAACTCCAATTAACAATTCCGGCTTAAAAAACCTGCCAAAAAATCCCGTGTTAACACTGGTTATAAAATGCTTGAGAATCGCCTGGGTTGTCCGATAGTCGGCAATCACGCCTTCGCGCAAAGGCCTGTAAACCTGGATGGAATCAGGGGTTCGTCCAATCATTTCTTTGGCGGCAGCCCCCACGGCCAACACCTTATTTTCAGTTAAAGATACGGCCACCACAGTCGGCTCATTTAAAATAACACCCTTGTCGGGCACAAATACAAGTGAATTTTTTGTTCCTAAATCAATTCCGATTTTCATATAATTTCTATGCTTTTATATAAATGCATTTTAGCCAATAAAGAACGAATTGGCAAGTTCTTGGCCAACTGGCGAATTTCGCGTAAATGTGCCATTATATAAAGACAAAATATAGGATAATTCAGATAAAATACGCAATGAACAAAAAATTAAGAACCATTCTTTTTATTGCTTTGGCAATTATTTTTTTAGCAATTTCCCCGGCTATAATTTTCTATTCCCAAGGCTATCGCTTTGACTTTCAAGAAAAGAAACTTTTATTAACCGGCGGAATATACATAAAAGCTTCGCAGCCGGCCGCCAATGTGTACATAGACAATAAATATGCCGATAAAACCGGCCAGCTTTTGTCTTTTGATTTTTTGGCTCAAAACCTTTTGCCGAATAAGCACAGTGTCCGCATTGAAAAATCAGGATACCGAACTTGGCAAAAAAATCTTTTGGTTAAAGAAAAAATGGTTACCCAGGCATACGTGGTTCTTTTCCCGGAAAAAATTGATTTTACCCAAGTTGATGCGAATATTCAACATATTTACTCTTTCCCGGGCAGTAATAAAATATTCGTTTCCGACGCGAAAAACCAATTATTCTCTTACGAATCCGGGCAAAAGACATTGATTGTCGGCAACATAGCCAAAACCATCAGCAAGATACTGGATATAAGCGTGTCCGCGGATACGAGTAAAATAATCCTCAAGGCAATTGAAAAAAGCACGGGCAAAACTAAGTTTTACTTGCTCGCTACGGACAAAGAAGCAATTGCCTTAACGGCGCTCAAAACCTTGGACAAAAACACGGGCCCAATTTATTTTTATTCCAATAACATAATTTATTTTACGCTCTCGGGAAAAATATATAAACAAGCTTTGGATTCCCAAAAAACAACCCTAATCACTTCGGAAGCAATAAGCGCTTTTACTTTGCAAGGAGACAATTTATATTTTCTGCGAAACGGCGTGGTATTCAGGCAAAACATAATCACGGGCAATGCCGAAACCTTGGTTAAAGAACCCTTGGCAATCAATCCGAAAAGTTCTTATGAAATTTTTACTTACTGGGGAAAAATATTCATTTTGGAAAACAAAAAAATATTATCCGTGGTTACCGACGAACAACAAATTAAAACCCTGATTAAATCAACAAGCGAAATAAAGTATTCCGGCTTTTCGGACAAATTAATGTTTTACAACAACGCTTCGCTTTGGCTGTATCTATTGAAAGATTACGAAAGCCCGTTCTTCGCCAAGGCCGGCTCATTAATTCCCTTTGTTGATTATAAAAAAATAAACGGCTTTGAGTGGCTGGGCGGAGAATATTTTGTTGTCATTGACGAAAACAACAATTCAATAATAAGTGAAGTTGATAACCGCGATAAAATCAATTCATTCCAAGCCAACGCCGATAATTCGCAAATCTGGTTTGACCAAGCCAATAAGCAGCTCTATGCCCTCTCGCAAAACAACCTATTGGCCTCGCCAAAACTCATTCCATAAAATAATTAAACCAAGGATTGTTTCCTTGGTTTTTTTATTCTAACGGAATGTACCTTCCTTGCCACTCCCTCGCTCCCATAACAATAACGGTTCCATCGCGCAATTCCTCTATTTCAACTAAATCTGATTTTTGTTCTTGTTTTCCGTCTTTTTCAATAGTGAATTCTAAAATTCCCCGCATGTTGCCCTTTCGTAACTCCCTAAGATTGGGACCGCCAACAATTTTTACGTATTCCATGTAAAATGACCATATCTAGATAATCATTTTAAAGAAATAAAGTCAATATTGGGCTTGAATTTGTAAATTTTTATAAAAATAAAAACCGAAATAAAAATCTTTCGGTTTTAGCAGTCTTTGCATAAAATTTCCCTAGGCTTAAATTCGGGATGGCGCGCACATTTTTTATAACTGCAACGTTCGCAATCATAAGCCTTTTTGGGCGGACAATTATGATGCTTATACAAACATTGCCAGTTGTTGCAAGTATCGCAACAATTAATATCTCTATCCGCGCAATTATTTTCACATGTCTCGCAGCACTCCCAGCAACTATTAATTGCCATATAATGGGTTTTTTCGAAAATAATTTCCATTAATGTTGTTGTCCGAATACTCACACCTCCTAAAAATTTTCTATTTCAATTTTACTAATTAAAAAATATCAATATCTTGGATATTTGTCAATTTTTGTAAAAAGAAAAAGAGGGTTGCAAATCCTCTTCTGATAATTTTAAGCTCTCAATTTTTTTGCGGGTTCTTTAATTCCGGCGCAAGAGTCTCCAGGTGTGATTTCCATGTCTGGCGATGATATGGGCCGGTGAAAAGGCGCTTTGTGTCAACCTTTTGGGCGGGAAGGTTATTCCCAGGAGTGGGAACTCCGCCGACGCCGTAACCGGAAACAAGTAAAACCTCGTTAACGATTTGCTCATAAGTGCATTCCGCTCCCCTGGTTTGGATAGCTGCTTTAAGTTTTCCGTCTAAAACAACCACTCGATTATCGCCTTGCCATTCTCCGGTCAAGACGCCTTCGTTGATAAGCATATGCACCTTGCTAGTGTCTGAAAGGCCGAACAATTTCATTGCTCTGCTTAAATTAATGCCTGGTTTTCCTTTTTGTTTCATTTATAGCCTCCATTCTGAATAATCCTGCAATTGATGCTTTTTTAAAATTGTTAATTTGCAAATCCGTAAAAAACAATCATCGTTTCGATGATTAATTTAATATTAAACTATTAATCCGGTTTTGTCAAAAAAAATATATATTAAATTTTAATATATATTATTTATTATTAATGAAGAATTCCTGAAATTTCGGATATCTCAATTTTATTTACCAATGTATTCCTTGTTTTCATGAATTCTTCAAAACTGCTGAAAGTAATAAACGTGTCCGTTTGCGCATTACCATACCCACCTATCGGCAAAACAACAGTTTCAAATTTTTTCAGCCACTGCCGCCTGTTACCTATGGAAAAATGGCAAGCGGCCGCAACGTCTTCAATTTTGCAAACCTTTTTATCCGGAGAAGAACCTTTTCTTACGTTTATGGAAATAGTTTTAGTGAGGCCAGGCGCTGCTTCGTCTCCCAAAGAAACAATGGCTGTGTTTATCGGCGTTGGTATAATTATACCAACATCTTGGTTCTTAAAAGAATCTCCTGGAGAAATGTTCTCATCTTTAGGCACGTGCGGAATGTCTATGGTTTGGCCCAACGAAACTCCATTGCCGTTTTTTTTGATTAATGGTTCTTCTTGCGGAACTGAAAGAGAGTTTTCTTCATTCTCTTTTGTTAGGGACTTAAGGATATTGTCTGTCAATTCGGCGGTACTTTGGATTTTTCCTTCCAAAAGCATATGTTCGCCGCCCGGCCCAATTAACGGCAAAGTTGCGAAAAGACTTGGAACAGCTTCTTGAAATTCCGGATTAACGTTTTCCGGATCTTCGCTTTTTCCGCCATCTTTTTTTTCTGTCACCGGTTGGCATCCATTCCCTGCAACGATTGTCGGACGCCAATCATAAGTATTAAATATGGGTGGTTTGTCTTGAGGAATTATCTCGTCGTTTTTTTCCGCTTGATTGTTTTCATTTGAAGAATCCTTTCCCAAATCGGAATCGGCTGATGAATCTTTTTTTATATCAACTTCTTCCGGCGCAGAATTTACCGCAGAAATTTCTTCAGGCTGATTATCCCTAAAAGTTACTTCGCTTCCATCAGGATTTTCCTCGCCCGAGCCATTACCTTCATCCAGGGCCGTGGAATTGCTTTCCGTGGAAGCATCTTCATTACCTTGAGACATGTTGGCGTCATTAAGGCCATTATTTCCTTCGGACATTAAGTCATCGTTCGAATTTATGACGGCTCGGCTTGCTTGAGAATCTTTTTCATCCTGCAAGTTTTGGTCCTTGCTCTCTTCGGAATTCGCATTATTCAAAGATGCGCCGATAGACCCGCCACTATCGCGGTCCACATTGCGAACTCTTTTAAATCTCTCAATGTCGTTTGGGTCAACATAACACCCGTTGCCGCGCGTAACGCCCTTTAACTCGCCCTCAACAACAAGCTTTTTGACTTCATTTGGAAATAGATTTAAAAGATAGGCGGCCTTAGTTCCTGTAAGAAAACCTGTCGGTTTTTTCCGAACTTCTTTGACGTTAATATTCTTATCATGCTTTGAATTAGCGCCTTGACCATTCCCGTCGATAGAACCGATATTGTGGGTTTTTTTAAATTCCTCAACATCTTTCGGGTCAACGTAACAACCTCTTCCATGAGTAACTCCCGGCAAAATGTCTCGTTGAATAAGAAGCTTCACTTCTTTACTTGAAATCCCCAACAATTCACCGACTGCCTTTCCGATAATATATCCCTCCGGTCGATGAGCGACTTCTTTTGATTTATCTTTATTCAGCGTAATGTCAGAAGGGCCGGCCGTCCTCTGAATTAATTCTTTTAGGTTAATGGAATTGATAATAGCGCGGAAACTATTTAAATCATCAATATGGATAATATATCCCCTGGTTGCGTGATGCGCGGCCGGCAAACCCCCAATAAGCGTTTGCACGTCGTTTGGTTCACATGACAATTCCTTGGCTGCTTCATCCACGGTCAGCCATTCTTTTCCTTTTTCTTCGCTTACCATAATTTACCCCTATAATTTAATTTTCAATGGGCAGATGAAACGATTTAATAACCGCTTTTCAGGATGCCACTTGCTGAACGCGATTGACTAAATCCTAATCTATCAGGATGCTTTTGTCAAAAACACTTATTCGTTGACCATCTTGCGATTTTATGTTATTTTTTATTTAGCACTTGGAGGTGCGATTTTGAAAAAAAGCTTAAATGAAATAGCGCTTATAATTTTCGAAAAACACCACGCTCCGAAATTTGAAAAACCGCTGCGGTATTTATTCGAAATTCTTCGCAAAGAACAAGCCTTTGATTACCACATAATGCCGGAAGAAAAAATTAAAGAATTCTTTGTCCTAGTTGAACAACACCTTGCCGGCGACAAATCAAAAGAATTATATCTTTTGGAAAAAGCTCCCCTTGTTTGGAAAGCTTATCTTTCCCGAAGGCCGCGGGATGTTGAAATTCGGCGGGAAATTCCCGAATTATCCGAATATACCGGAATAAGCGAAAAAGAACTCTACGAGTTCTTTGACGGCATAAAGAAGATGGAAATATTAACAATATGAATATCTTCTTTTTTTATTTAATTTAAAATGATGTTTTGGTGAATAACCAAATCATCCACTTGTCATTAATTTTTTTTAATCCAATCAGTATCGGATACTTATCGGCAATGCCCCCATTTTCAACTTCCACGCTCGTGATTTCAACAACATTGCCAATCACGATATAGTCGCCATCTCTATTCTTGGCAATTGAAGAAATTTCTATCCTGTCCGGCCAGGGGCTGGAAGTTAACCGGCCCGGCGCCTTGGTTGGATCATAAATCCAAGCGTTCAATAATTGCGGAGCGACATAGTCAGCATAATTATTTTGGATAGCCGTGGCCGCGATTTCTTTTGTCCCGGCCAGCGGAACATTTTGCATTTTCTTGCCAAACGCGACAACTACGGCTTGCGCTTGGGCCTTGTCGGAAATATTTTTACTTGCTTGTTGGTAATACACCCAACCGCCGATTGCGGCAGCGATAATTATTAAAATTACCGCGTAAATTATTTTATTTTTCATATTTTTAATTGAATTTTTATCCGTTAATTAAATCACGCCCAAACGTTTTAATTCCCAAAAGCATTCGGCCGTGGCGCTGATATCCGCGGCCGCGTCATGCGCGTCATCAAAAGTTAAACCAAATAATTGGTAATAAAGCTCAGAAAGCTTGGGCCATTTATATCCGCGGGCGCTTTCGATGGCGCAAAAATCCGTGGACTGTTGCATGGTGCAAATTTTATTTTTTTGTTCCAATGAATTCACCATATCTTTTCTTAAAAATTCCGCTCCCACTATTTTTTCATCAAAACTAATATTATGCGCCACCAAACAATCAGCTTGCTTTATCAGGTCTTCAAACTCAATTAAAACATTTTTAAGAACCTCGCCTTCGCGCCTCGCTCGAGTTGTTGTAATTCCATGCACTCGCGCGGCTTCTTTGGGTATAATAAAGCCTTCCGGCTTAATAATATAATTGTTAGCTTTAATTTGTTCGCCATTCCGGCCGCACAAAACCCAGGCCAGCTGGACCATTCTCGGCCAATTGTCCAAATCGTCCAATCCCGCTTTCCAATTTCTCGGCAAGCCGGTCGTTTCGGTATCAAAAAATAAATACATTAAAGTTATTATAGCAAAATTATTGCCAAGAAAAAACGTTGACAGCGCTTATTGTTTATATTAAAAATGCATCCTCTCGCAAGGATGCATTTTGAGCATATTAACGTTTTGACCACTGCGGAGCTCGGCGAGCTCTTTTCAAGCCGAACTTCTTCCTTTCTTTCATTCTAGAATCTCTGGTTAAGTATCCGGCTTTCCTCAATCTCTTTCTATATTCCGGGTTAAACACCACCAAAGCCCTGGTAATGCCGTGCCTGACGGCCTCGGCTTGAGAATTCATTCCTCCGCCTTTAACAACAACTGTAATCCTGAAACGGCCGGTTGATTTCATTCTGTCCAGGGAAGAAGAAACTGTTTTTTGCATCGGCAAAGTTTTAAAATATTCGGTAATGTCTTTTCCGTTTATTTCAATAGTTTTGTCGCCTTTGGTATACAATCTCACTCGGGCAATCGCGGTTTTTCTTCGGCCCGTGGCTTCAAAATACCTGGTGCTATTTTCATCGTATTTGGATTCATCAAAAACAAAATCTTCATCGTCTTTTTCCATCGCAAATTCAGGCAAAATTTCCGCAACCGGAATTGTTTTTATTTCTTCAACGGCTTCAACCGGTTTGGATGGCTTGGCTTTGGCTGCCGGTGACTTCTTTTTTGGAGAAGTTTCGGTTTTTTTAATTGCAGCCTTTTTGATTGCCGGTTCTTTTTTAGTTATTTTTTTTTCTGTTTTTTTCTCAGCCATATTATTCAAACTTTAATCGTTTTAATTGCCTGTCCCTTAATCTGTTCTTAGGAAGCATTCCCGACACCGCCTTTCTTAAAAGGTCGGACGGCTTTTTCTCAAAAATAGCCCTCATTAAAATATGTTTGTCATTTCCCAAGTATCCGGTGTGGTGGAAATATGTTTTCTGGTCCATCTTATTGCCGGTAACTTTTATCTTGTCCGCGTTCTTAATAACCACGTAATTGTTTGAATCTTTATTCGGCATAAAATCAGGCTTGTTTTTGCCCCTTAAAATGCCAACGATTTGCGTGGCCAACCTGCCCAAGACTTTTCCTTCGGCGTCAATCGTATATATTTCCTTCTTAGCGCTAAGCTTGTCGAAGGGTTTTTTGTTCTGTGTTTTTTCCATGGTTTTATACTAATTCTATTATCGCCATTTTGGAACTGTCAGACTTGCGTTGCCCCAATTTTACCACGCGGGTATATCCGCCTTTTCTTTCTTTGTATTTGGGAGCGATTTCATCCATTAATTTCTTAACTGTTTTGGCGGAAAAAAACTGGGCCAAGTATCTTCTGGCCGCAATTGTTCCGGTTTTGGAACGGGTAATCTTTTTTTCAAGAAAAGGCGCCACTTCTTTGGCTTTGGCTTCGGTAGTGGTAATCTTACCCCTTAAAATAAGGGAGGTAGCCAACGTTTTCAATAACGCTTTCCTTTGTCCTGATTCCCTATGCAGTTTTCTTCCTTTTTGTAACTTTTTCATATTATTTTGCTTTCTTTTTCGCGGCTGTCTTCTTGGCCTTCTTAGGCTTTTCTTCACCGTCCTCCGCCAAGTCCGCTTCTTTTTCTTTTTCTTGTTTTTCTTCAAATCCCAAATCTTTGTGCAAGAAACTAAAGTGTTCAATTAAAATCTTTAATGATTCCGCCAAAGCTTCTTCCGGGGTTATGGTTCCATCGGTCTCAACTTCCAAAATAACCTTATCAAAATCAGTTCTTTTTCCAACCCTCATATTCTCCACCGTGTAGTTCACTTTTTTAATAGGAGTAAAAATAGCATCCAAGCCGATAACACCGATGTCTTTCTTTTCTTTTTCAATATCGTGGAATCGGTAGCCCGTGCCTTTTTCTATTTTTAATTCTATTTCCAATTCAATATTTTTATCCGTGATTGTGGCAATATGGGATTCCGGATTTGCCAACATTAATTCGGGATTTTTCGCGAAATCCTTGCCGGTTACTTTGCCTTCGCCTTTTTTAATTAAAGTGGCGGTTTGCGGTTCTTCGCCGTACATCTTAAACCTTAATTGCTTTAAATTCATTAAGATGTGCAAAACATCTTCTTTCACGCCTTCCATGGTTGCGAATTCGTGGGGAGCATTCTTAATTTTCACTTCAGTAACAGCCGCGCCGTTTAAAGACGACAAAAGCACGCGCCTTAAAGCGTTGCCGATTGTTACCCCGTAGCCGGGATAAAGCGACTCTATTTCAAAAATAACAGAATTGTCGCTTACTTTTTTGCTTTTTATTGAAGTTGGCAATGGAATCATATTGATGTTTTTTTATTTATATATTTTAAAATAAAACTAATGATTACCTTGAATAATGTTCAAATACGGAAGCGATTTCCGCAGGCAATTGAATATCCGCGAACAATGGCTTTTTAACCATTTTGCCTTCAACCTTGGCGGAGTCGTATGCCAGCCAAGAAGGAAGCGCGTATTTTTTCATTTTTTCGTTAATGTCTTTTAAAGTGTCTTTGCTTTTGGAGCCCGGCTTGATTGAAATAACGTCGTTAACACTTACCACATAGGAAGGGATGTCCACGTTTTTGCCGTTAACCTCAAAATGCCCGTGCGATACCAATTGGCCGGCGTGCGAACGGGATCTGGCCCAACCCAAGCGGAAAATAACATTGTCCAAACGAGTTTCAATCCTTTGGATTAAATCATCGGCCACGTTCTCGGCCTTGCCCCTGTTTTCCGAAACTTTTTTAACGTATTTTTTAAATTGGGCTTCGGTCACGCCGTATAATTTTTTCATTCTTTGCTTTTCTCTCACCTCTTTGCCGTATTCGGTTAAAGCTGATTTTCTTTTCTTGGCTTTTTGCCCCGGCGCGAACGGCCTTTTTACCATGGCGCATTTAGCCGAAGAACACTTGTCTCCTTTTAAGAAAAGCTTATCTCCCAATCTTCTGCAAATTTTACATTTAGCGTGTTTCAACATAATAGTCTAAAATATCGGTGATTATAACCTTCGCGGTTTTTTCGGCTTGCAACCGTTGTGCGGAATTGAAGTCGCGTCTTTAATTGATAAAATCTCAAAGCCCTGGTTGGCAACCGATCTTAAAGCCGATTCTCTGCCGGAACCAACGCCCTTAACCGTAACATGCAAACGTTTGATTCCCATTTTTTCGGCAATTTGCCCAACTGTTTCAGCCACTTTAGAAGCGGCGAAAGGAGTTGATTTCTTGGTGCCTTTAAATCCCAATTTGCCGGAAGATTTGGAAGCGGAAACATTGCCATTTGGATCGGTCAAGCTGATAATAACGTTATTGTAAGAACTGAAGATGTAAATTCTTCCTTCTTTGCCAACAGCCGCTTTATTAACCTTGGAATCTTTCTCTATGGCTTTCTCAATCGCTTCGCCCTCTTTAATCATCTCTTCTTCGGTTTTTTTGATTACGTGTTTTTTCCCCATAATGTATTAATTTTCTTTATTTCGGCGAAGGCGCGGCCTTTCTTCCCGAGCCGGCTGTCTTTCTTACATTGCCCCTAACGGTTCGATTGTTTACTCTGGTTGTTTGTCCTCTCACGGGCAAGCCTTTAGCATGCCTGGAGCCTCTCCATGAGCTGATATCTCTCAATCGCTTGATATTTCCCATAATATCCCTTTTCAATTCTCCTTCCACGCGGTAATTCTTTTCAATTACTTCTTTCAATTTTCCAAGTTCTTCTTGGTTTAAATCTTTGGCTTTCTTGGTCGGAGCGATATTGGCTTCGGCTAAAACTTTTTTGCTCAAAGACAAACCGATACCGTAAATATAGGTTAAGCTGTACTGTATTGATTTTTCATCAGGAATCATTACTCCCGCAACTCTTGGCATTTTTATTTCTTAAAATTATAAATAATATCGCTTATTAAGCGCCTTGTCTTTGTTTGTGTTTTGGATTTTTTTTGCAGATTACATAAACTCGCCCTTCGCGTCGGACGATTTTACAATCACTACAAATTTTTTTAACTGATGGTCTAACTTTCATAAATATAAAATATGAACTACTTTTTGCGGAAAACGATTCTCCCCCTTTTATTGTCATAAGGAGTCATTTCCACGGTTACTTTATCTCCCGGTAAAATTTTTATTTTAAAAATTCGCAACTTACCAGCAAGATGCGCTAGCACTTCTGAGTTGTCTTCTAATTCTACTTTGAAAAACCCGTTAGGCAAACTTTCCAATACGGTTCCTTCTTTTTTGATTGTGTCGTCTTTTTTGGGCATTTTCAAAAGATATATAGAACAATATCAAAAGTTTCGCTTTTGGTCAAGCCCTAAAGCAAGATTACGCCTTTATTAGAGCGTTTTTTAGGGCTAATGAAGCGGCTTTTGGCCGCTTCCTTGACAATACCCCAAAAACCTTTTTATTGTTTGTTTTTAATTAAAATCCACCTTAATATCAATATTTTGTCCATTGGTCGGAACATTCACCTTCCAGAACGGCCAAATATTCACCTCGGCCCTATTAACATCAGAAAGATTCTTTAAAATGGAAGCTGAATAATCCTTGCTTTTACCGGCTAATGTTTTAAACAAAAATTCCTTATCCGGCAGCCAATACGTTTTGGCAACACACTCAACATTTAATTCTAACTTGTTATTTTGGGTATCTTTTTTATAATTTTGCGCGTTGCAAACAATACTGCCGGGAACAATTTGTTTAATAGCGCCTTCTTCGCTCGCCAAAACCATTTGCCGGCCCAAATTTTCCAAATCCGCTTTTTTAAAAGAAATAACACTGGAAGAAACTATGCCGGAAACATCAAACGAAACAACCGGATCTTTTTCTTTGGCTCCCACCACTAGTTTGCCCAGGTCTTGCGCAACCATATCGTCATAGACCACATAATCGCTTGTAATCGTGTTCTTTAACGCCATCAGCGCATTGGCAAACGATTGTGTTTTAAACGCTTCTTTGGCCGTATCAATATCTTTTTTAATAACTATTTTAACGCTGCTGCTGCTTCCGCCGGAAATAGCGGTTTGCGTGTTGGCCCAGGTAGTTGAAAAATATGCCGTGCCGTTTAATTTGGGCACTGAAAATGTGGCAGACGGAAGGTTGTATTCTTCTCCGGATTCATCCGCCTCTATTTGGATATCAACATAACCCGGTTCAATGCTATTGCCGTTAACTTTGGCGGCCGGAATATTAATAACCGACAAGGAGTGGTAAGAAAGCCCTTTTGGTGTGGAAAGAAAATGCGTGCCGGATTTTAAAGTTAAGGCTTCGGCCGGAGAAAATTTATTATAAACTCGGATAGTTCCCGTGGCTTTTTTGGAAGTTGAATCATTGCCCGTGGCTTGGTATTTTTGCGAATATGACTGCGTTCCAGTAAAAATTTTACCGGGAATGGTTTTGGTTTCTAAATTTACTTCTTGGTTGTTCGCATCAACAAAAATAGTTCCGGAAACTTTAATTTCTTCCGACTTGGGATATATTTTAATTTCTGCTTTGGCCGGAACCCAAACAGCCACGCCGATAATCGCAATAATAAAAACCGGCGCAATCCATTTAATCGCTCCAAAAGATTTCTTTGCCGGCCGTTTAACGCAAACGGAAACATTGGAAACACTGCTTTTATTCAAATCAAATCCGCCCTCCACTTCATTTTGGGCAATCTCTATTTCTTCCGGCGGGATAATATCAAAAATTCTTTTACTCATACTTACAGTTTAATACAAATCAAAATGATTGGCAATTAAAGCATATCCACGAATATTACAACCCAACATCCTCAGCTCCAAAAGGCGTAGTTACGGTTGGTTCGGAGGCAGTGTACGCGCGAACAAAAATCCAATCGGAATAGATGGCTGACGCCGCAAACCCGGTGCCTATTTGAACTTTAAGGTTTGCCGTGCTTGTTTGAGCTGTTATTGTCACGGTATTGGCGTTATTGATTTTATAAATATCGCTAGTGGAACCATTTCTGATTATATCCGTAATGCCCCAAGTTCCGGCCGACCAGCCAACAATCGGACTGGTATTATGGGTAGACGTGCAATTATCAAAAACTCCGCCGATTGAAGCTGAATCAAAGGCGTAGATTGAACAAGCTTCCCAACTGGATATGGTAAAACAAAGATATTCTTCAGCCGGGCTGCCTCCGCTCGTGTTACCAAAATGGCCGGTTTTCATTCTTGCTCTTATGGCAGTATTTGTTCCAAAGGTGTTATTAGTCCTTATCGCTGTTGTGGCGCCCGCCAAGGTTACGACCGACCCTGAAAAAGTCGGCGTGCCCGCGGTAATTTGCCATTGGGATGATAACGGGCTTGCGGGAAAATCGTCAAACAATAATGGAAAAGTTAAAGCGCCATTTACTCCGGCCGCAGTTTGAGTACCGTAATACATATAAATTGTTGAAGCGCCGTTGGGAATAGAAGCAACATTAACCCAAACATTGGCGGTTCCGGCAATAATAGGCGTTTCTATCCAATAATTCAAAGCAGTGTTGCCGGAATCAGTAAACCGCAAATCATTAAAAGTGGAATTGTCCAAAATATGGCCAAAAGGAGTTGCTCCCATATTGGCGCTATTTACAATTATTTTAATCTGGTAATTACTTAAAGCCGAACCGCTATTATTAATAGTAATGGGTTGCTTGTATTGGCCGTAAGCAAAGCCGCTATTCCAAGAATTCGTAGTACTATTGTAAACCCAGGGCAGGCCACTGGTTAAAGTTCCGCTCAGGGTGAAGCTGGTGGTTAGATTGGTGTAGGTGTATGAACCACCGATGGGATTGGCCGGAATAACGCCAAGATAAGTTGGGATTAAGTCGGTTAACAAGGCCGGATAGGCTCCGTTGTTCAAGGCCGCGTATTCCATGACAGCTTTTTCAATCGTTGCCATGTCCGCTTTGATTTTGGTGTCTTGGGCAGAATTGATTGCGCCGTTCATGGCTACGAAAATGAAGCCAGCTAAAATTCCGACAATCGCGATCACGACCAAAAGTTCAATTAAAGTAAAAGCTTTATATATTTTTTTATTCATTCTTATTTTATTTTAACAAAATAAAATAATTAAGTAAACAAAAAGCCCCTATGAGGGGCCGCGCTAATAATTAATTAAGGGTTGCTTTGATGCGGCGCACGCCTGCGCTACTGCTTTCTTCTTTGATAATTTTAAAACAACCCAATTTGCCCGTGGATTCCGCATGCGGGCCGGCGCAAATTTCCTTACTGAAAACTTCTCCTGTTTGCGGATTTTGCATGGTCCAAACTTTCACCAAGTCCGGATATTTTTCTTTAAAAAAAGCCAAAGCTCCGGCTTGCAGCGCTTCCTCAATCGGCATTTCTTGTTTCTTAATTTCCAAATCTTGTTTTATTTTTTCATTTACCAAATCCTCTATGTCTTTAATCTGTTCAGGCAGTAATTTTTGGGAATGCTTAAAATCGAACCTTAGTCGTTCCATGTTTATGTCCGAACCCATTTGCTCCACGTGGCTGCCCAATAATTTTCTTAAAGCCGAATGAAGCAAGTGCGTGGCGGTGTGCAATTTAGCGCCTTCTTCGCCTGCGTCTTTGCCCACGCCCCCGAATTTTTTCTCCGCTCCGGCGCGCGATAATTCCTGGTGTTTTTTTATTAATTCGCTGATTCCGATTTTATCTATTTTAAACCCACGCTCGGCCGCAATCTCTTCGGTTAATTCAATCGGGAAACCATAACTTTGGTATAAATCAAAAACTTCTTCATTGGTTAATTCTTGAGAATGTTTCAATTCCAACAAATCGCTGATTTTCTTCAATCCGGCTTGCAAAGTTTTTTCAAACTTTTGTTCTTCTGTTTCTATCCCCGTTTCAATAATTATTTTATTTTTTTCCAAATCCGGATAAATATCCTTGTATTTTTCAATCACCAGTCCAACTAAAGGAATTAAAAAGCCTGGTTGCATGTCAATTAATTTTCCGTACCTGACAGCCCGCCTTAAAATCCTTCTTAAGACATATCCTTGCCCTAAATTAGAAGGGGCCACGCCCTCGCTTAATAAAAACGAAGTCGAGCGGGCGTGGTCAGCGATAATCCTGAATATTTTTTTATTTTCCTCATATTTTTTACCCGATATTTGTTCTATCTTTTCAATTACGGGCAAAAATATATCGGTTTCATAAGCTGATTTTTTATTATTCAATAACGCCACCAACCGTTCAAAGCCAATACCCGTATCAATGTTGGTTTGGGGCAATAATTCGTATCTGCCTTTCTCGTCTTTGTAATATTGCATAAAAACCAGGTTCCAAATTTCCACAAACCTTTTGCAATTATCGCAACTTGGCCCGCAATCCGGTTTGCCGCAGCCAAATTCTTCTCCGCGGTCGTAATGAATTTCCGAACAAGGTCCGCACGGGCCGACATCCGAAGTCGGACCCCAAAAATTATCTTTCTTGCTGAATTCTTTTATGTGTTCCGCCGGAATTCCGTTATCCAGCCAAATCTGCATTGCTTCAGTATCTTTGGGAATATTTCCCTCACCTTGAAAAACCGTAACCGTGAACTTGGATTTATCCATTTTAAGTTCGTTGACTAAAAACTCCAAAGCATATTCAATGGCGCCTTGTTTAAAATATCCGCTTTCTTCCTGCCCGATAGACCAATTGCCCAGCATTTCAAAAAAAGTGTGATGCGTGTCGTCGCCTATTTCTTCAATGTCTCCGGTGCGGAAACATTTTTGGCAACTCGCCAAATGCCGCGTGCCGAAATCAGCTAAGGCGTCTTTCTTGCCGGACAAATAAAGGGAAAATTGCTGCATGCCGGCAGTGGTAAATAACACGGACGGGTCGGTTGGTAAAAGCGAAGAAGAGGCAATAATTTTATGCCCCCTTGATTCAAAAAAATCCAAGAATTTTTTCCTAAGTTCGTTTGATGTCATACGTATAAATTAGCAAATTAGCAAAACTTGGTCAAATAAAAAATCCTGTCAATAGACACGGATATTTTATTTAATAACCAACTATTACAAATCCAGTGCCTCCAACTCCTCCATTGCCGCCGGTACCCCCTCCACTTCCCCAACCGCCGCCACCACCGGCACCGGCACCATACCCAATGCCACCCGAAGCTCCGATTCCATGAGGAAATTGGCCACCGGCGGCACCATCTCCGGTAATACCGGCTGTAGCGGTAACACCTGAGCCATATCCTTGCGCTCCAGCCCCACCATCACCCCCATGCCAATCCCAAGCAGCTACGCCGGCAGTACCATTAATAAATCCTGTTCCCCCAGGACCACCACCACCCTGAGTACTACCAGCACCAAGCCCGCCTCCTCCCCCTCCCGCGGCTGAAATTGGAAACATTGCTCCTGTGCCACTAATTGAAGAAGCTCCACCTGAACTTCCCCCAGAAACATTTCCGGAACCGCTAGCCCCTCCCGTACCAACATTAATTGTTAATGTTTGAGGCGTGGCTATTGAAATAGTTTGAATATTTTGATATCCGGAGCCTCCTCCACCGCCACCGCAATAAGCAGCGCCACCTCCTCCACCGCCACCGCCAATAACAATCAAACTTACTGTGCCGGTTATGGCGGGAATCGCCAACGTAGCTCCGCTAACTGTCGTATAAGCATTACAAGTCGCGCTGTATCCCGTATGCACGCCATTGCAATTCCAGGCCCAATGCGGACTCGAACCAGATTGGTTTGCCAAAATTCCCGCGGAACAAGTATTAATTGCTGTACCGCAACTACCGGGAGTTGGCGTATAATTCGCGTAAGCGGAATTTAAACTTTCATAACAATACGCATACCCATTGGAAAGTGTAGCGCAAACCGTAAAATTAATTCCATCAAGTGAAGAGTATTCGTAATACTTTCCGGCGTCAGGGTCAATTGGGTTAGCCTGTAAATTTGAAGCAACGTAATTAGTAAAACCTGAAGTGCAATTAACTCCGATATTGCAAGTTTCAATCGGATAAGCTAAATTATTGGCCATTGTATTGCTCGCTAAAATCGCTTTCGCGGTTGTAGAAACATCACCCATTCTTCTGCCGTCTTTGGCGGTATTAACTCCACTACTCATTAAAACAAAAAGAAAGCCGGAAAAAACCGCGATGATTGCGATAACGACTAAGAGTTCGATTAAGGTAAAAGCAAAATTAATTCTTTTTGATTTCTTTTTTTGCATTAAAATTATTATACCAAAAGAATTAAAAGGTGTAAAAGAAAAACCGCCACACGGGCGGTTTTGATAATTTGATCAACGAAATTACTTCATCATTTTACTTTTCCAGTCATCCAACAAGCGAGCAGCCATATCTTTGCCTCCCAAACCGAAGGATAAACCCAATGCCAAAGCAATCATGGCCACGAAGCCGACTACCAATGTATTAACAATGGCCGGCGCCACGCCAAGTTGCATTAAAGCAGCCAAAATAGCAAAAATATAAATCGCCCATCTTATAACGGAACCGAGATAATTGACAAAGCTTACTCCCATTTTTTGAGTGCTTGCTTTAACCATTTTTTCCAAAATGTCGGCAATGATGATAGCCACCACTAAAATGGCAATGGCCACAATCAAGTTCGGCACCCAAAGGATTATTTGATTCAATAGTGTTGAAAAACCAACCCATTCTAAGATATCTGCCGCAATCATTAAAGAGATGATAACTAAAATCCATTTTATAATCGCGCCGATAAAATCAGAAGCCGAGATTGAGATTTCCGCTTTTTCAAAAGCAGCTTTCCAGCCGGTTCGGCTGAATAATTCATTAAATTTGATTTTTTCCAGAATAGCGGCAATTATTTTGCCTATCCAGATAGCGATAAACCAACCAATAATGAACACTACTATCGCGCCCAATAATTTGGGCAAAAAGAGTAAGATACTCTCCCAAGACGTTTGAAGGCCCTGTAAAGTTATTGTTAGCCAATCTTGAATCATATTGTTGACCTATATCTCTTTTCCTTGCCTAGTCGTAATCGCGATTGGACAAAAATAAAGATAAAAGGACATTAATTTGTAATACAATTCTATACATAAAAGATAGCACAAAATAGCAAATCCCGACACTTGATTTATCCCCACCCTTAAACTGAGAAAACTACTTAAGTTGAAGCTTGATTAATAATTGCATTAAAATTTCCAATAATTCCGCCCGACTTAATTCATTCAAGGGAACAGGCTTGGCAATTGCTTCTTTGGCCGAGCATTCCGCGCTCTCTCCTCCATTTACGCCTTTACAAACCCATGTCCATGGCGAATACTTGCTAACCTCCCCCGCAATTCCGGATTGGCATAAATTTATGGACGGTTTTTGGCTAAATATTTTATTATTGGAAGCTCCGCAAGTCCCGGTAATCTTAGCGGAACAACTTCCATTATAAGCGATTTCGGCGCCTTCTTTTTTGGCATAACACTCGTTAATATAAGTTTTATTGTCTTTGCCGCAAACCGGTGAATAATTCTGGGAACAGAAAACTATTTTTTTAATTTTAACTTTAATCATTGCCGCGTTTGGCGCGCCGGCATAATTATTTTTATCATTTTCGCTTTTCGTTTCGCAAGAAGATAAATTATAACCTGTTGGGATATTCAATGTTCCGCAAGCTCCCTCCGCCCAATATTCCAAAATTTCCGGGCTATTGGCATCGCCGATTAAAGAAATTATTTCTGTGGCTTTAAGTTTTAATTTTATTTCCCTGTTCGGGTCAGTTGCCCGGCATTTAATATTGGCGCAAGACCAATGCCAATTGCCGTCATTAAAATTATTTTCATCGTAAACCGAAACCAAGCTGGTTAATTTGCCGTAATCGCACAAACCGGCTTCCGGAATCCGGGAAGAACTTTGTCCGCCAATCGGGCCGCAAATATCACTAATATCATACCTTGTTGTAAACACTCCGCTTTTGATTATTGTATTCATGCTGGAACTCAACCGAGCGGAAAGGAAATACGTTCCTTTATCCGCCAATAAATTCTTGCAATTCAAAGTATTGTTAATATCCAAAGCATAATGTTTTAATTCAACCGGAGCCGCACCAAGGTAACATTTTTGCCCTGCGCCATTATTTGAAACTAAATCAATCAATAAATTACCCCCCGGGTTACCGGAATATTCCCAAGTTATATTGTAAATATCACCGGCGATAATGGTTTCTCCGTTTTGGGGAGACAACCCGCTTACGCCGGAAAAATCAGAAGCAAAACAAAATCCAAAAGAAAAAACCCATAAAAAAGAAACGAGAATAAAATATTTTTTAATGCTTTTTTCCATCTTTATTTGGCGGGGATAACCACCGCGTACCAATTGCCATTATTTAAGTAACTGAGCCCAACTTTATTTTGCGAAACCGAGCCGTTCATAAACCCGCAATCGTACGGTCCCAAGGCCCGGCTATTGGTTGAAATATAACAGCGCTTATCACTATTTTTTTTGTAATAAAAAGCCGTGAATTGGCTATTTTTTAAAACTTTAACAAAATCATACGGTCCCAAATTTATGTCATTTTGGTTTAAAAGCCAATTCCCGTTGTCAAAATACGCAAAAGCGAAACCATTGCTGAACAACGCGGGCGTATCGCTGCCAAACGGGCCAAAAACCTTTTTATTAAAGTTTATGTATTTTTCTCCGCTAACCGTATAGACAAACGCCACTCCGATAATATTTGCGGAAACACTTTCAACATTCTCTAATTGTTGTTCATCTTGCCCGTTCACAGAAACATAATCTTGCCCGGCTTGAGGATAAACAAAGATAAAATTATAGTCGGACACGGCCAGGCTCTTTACTGAGCTGTAAGGCCCGTAAATTATATTATTAATGTTCGCATACCATTGCCCGCCTTTTTCATAAGAAAATCCGAATTTATTTTGGGAAACTATTATGTCGCCAATATTTTGATACGGCCCGGCGATAACATTATCAATATTCGCGAACCAATTATTATTACTATCCATATAGGCAAAACCAAAATGCTTATCCGCGGCCGAATCTATTTTCGCGGCCTTATACGGGCCGTAAATTTTCTTGTTAATATTCACGAAATGTTCCCCGCTCCTTTCGTAAGCAATCGCAAAACTGCTATTTGAAACAAAAATATCCGGCTCTTTTTCGAACGGGCCAAAAACATCTTTCTGGTTTTTAGTAAAAAAATACCAACCGATTACAGCGGCGAAAATAAAAACAAATACAATAATTAAACGGCTTAAATTTTTAGGCATTTTTATCGTTTAGGATTTAATTATACCAAATTTTTTCCAAAAAAAGAAGCGATTTTTATTTCGCTTTAATTAAGGCCCCGTCCCAGATTGTTTCACATGGAGATTTCCTGTAGTCAACCGCTTTTACGATTGAACCGTGCTCCCTGCAAAATTCATTAAGCCAGCCGGGGAAAATCATCTCGCTTCCAAAAAAGTCAAAAACCAGCCCGATACTTCCGTTGCCATCGATTAGAACGGAAAACAATCCTTTTGCTTTAATGTTTTTCCGGTCTGCCGCGTCAAATGAATTTGCCAAGATTAACGCAACCAATTTTTGGGAATCATCAACTAATTCAAATACTTCGCACGAGGAAGACCATCCCGGGTTTATGCCTCTTACCCTGAATTTCTTTGAACGAGAGGTGGTAATCATTACCATCTTTTCCGGCGAATACTTAAGCAATTCCGCGCCTATAACCTTGTCCAAACTTAGTTCCATAAACATCAGCTCCAATTCTTGATTTTCTGTGGTTAAAATTTAAAAATAAACCACCTAAAGCTTAACAATTTAGAAATAAAATGTCAAAACGCTTATTCGGGTAAATAAAAATGGCTTGATATTATCTCGCCACTATTATAGTATCTTGCCACTGTGGTTAACCTCAATTATGATTGATTTTCCTGTTCTTCGGTCAATAACATCTTTTTTCTCTTCGCGAATATGCCTTCGCCAAAAATTACGCCATTTGGTTGGATTGGACATATAATCATAAAATCCGAATCCATCCACGCACTGGTTGCATTTGGCGAAAACAATCGTTCCGGGAATAAATTTTCTACCAAAGAGCAACATTGCTGTTCGATTTTCTTTTTGAAAGATCTCCACAAGAGAACCTTCCGGCCGGCTTCCCATAAAGAACAAATTATAAATATCGCTTCGGATGCTGATATCTGTTCTGTCTGTAAAGGCCAACCTAACTTGGCTAGGTTCTTTTTCAGAACCACATACGATTTTAGCGCTTTCAACTTCTTTTATAAGTACATCCAAGGTCTTCACCTCTGTTATTATATTACAATAAATCTACAAAAAGTCAATATTAGAGAGACTCGCTTTTAAATACCAGGGAGACTCGCTTTCATAGATTCTATACTGCCCCAGGAGACTCGCTCTCGGGTAAGTTTCTGTTGAAACTTCCCTCGAGTACGGGCTCGGCCCCGTCGGGCCTCCGCCTTCGAGTCTCCCTACTCTTAATACAAAAGACATACTTTCGTATGTCTTTTGTATTAAGAGTGGACCCAGGGAGACTCGAACTCCCGACCTCCTCTTTGCAAAAGAGGCGCGCTACCAACTGCGCTATGGGCCCAAATATTTTTAAATTATTTTATATTGTGACGATATTTCATTAAGAAATTTTTTTGCTTCTATCATTACATTCATGAATGTTGAACCTGCGAGAAAACCAAGAGGAATTTCATTTGCGTCGTCATTTTTGGTTAAAAAATGATTACAAAAAATTTGACCAAATTGAATCGTAATATTTTTATCTTGTGGTATTTTGGAACATTCTTCAAATCTTTGCCAAAATAATTCTATAAATTCTTCCGCCTCGTTTTCATTAAAATAGCTTTTTTGAATATCTTGTTGAAATCTTTCTAAAACTTTCTCTGTCACGGGAGAATCTTTAAAGGTCATAATAACTGCGTTTGTTATTGCAAGCATTGGTACAACGAGCAACTCTTTATCTTGTTCTTCGGTAATTTGCTGATTTTCGAAGGAACCCTTAAAGCTCGAAACCAATGAAGCATAACTAAAATCGAAAATATGCGTCAATCCTTCGCCCAATTCGTTGGCTGTTAATTTTTTAGAAAAAAAGCTCATATTTTTATACCGAATCAACTTACTAACCCAGCCAGGGAAAATGTATTCCGGCGTAGCCGGTATTATCTTATCTATACACCCTTGGTGTATAGATAAGATAATAGTGTGGGTATGCCTGGACTCGAACCAGGGACCTCGTCATTATCAGTGACGCGCTCTAGCCAGCTGAGCTACACACCCTTAATAAACAATGGCTATATTTTTTCAAGCACAAATAAAGTATTCTTCATCGGATTAAAACCTGAAATAGTTTTAGCATATATTACCCTCAAATTCAAATCCTTAAATATCTTTTCCCATTCATTGCGCGTAAAAAACTTGCCCGGTTCAAAATTCTTTTGAAAAATTATTCCAAACGACACTCCGTGAATCTTGCATAAAAATTTTGAAACAATTCCTTCCGATAAGTTCTCGTAAATAATAATCCGTTTTTTGCTTTTCATCCCCGCGCCTTTTAAGGTATTAATCGGGTCAGGCGTATGATGCAAAACGTAGTTAATCAAAACCGTATCATAAAAATCATTGGGCAAAAAAGAAATATCTTTACCGTCATATTGTTGAAAGGGCATGTCCGTAACGCGATTATCAATAATATCAATACCCAATATTTTTGATTTAAAATGCTCGGCAAATTCTTTTCCAATTGTCCCGCTGCCGCAGCCAAAATCAAGGATTTGCGAGTTTGGTTCAATGAATGGAGAGCATTCAGAACACATTTTTAAAGCTGCCTTTGCGTATAAAGGCCGAAAAACCCGATATTGTAAAGGGCTTTTGGTTTTCATTAGTAGTTTGCGCAATTAATATAAGTTAGTTTCTTAGAGCTGTTCCGCTATTAGATTGCTTTTGTTGGTAAGCATTCTATAACCCTACGATTAATTCAGTGATCACTCGCGAATTAATCGTAATCGACAACATTTTAAAAAATAAATGATCCACGAGCAGCTTCCGCTACCCGTGCCTTGTTACGACTTCGTCCCTCTTATTGAGCCTGCCTTAGGTCCATAAATGGAACTTCGGGCATTCCCAACTCGCTTGACGTGACGGGCGGTGAGTACAAGACCCAGGGACATATTCACCGTGACGTGGCTGATCCACGGTTACTAGCGATTCCGGCTTCATGAGGTCGGGTTTCAGACCTCAATCCGAATTGGGGAACTGTTTGATGGGATTAGCTCCGCCTTACGGCTTGGCGACCCTTTGTCAGTTCCATTGTATCACGTGTGCAGCCCAGGGCATCAAAGGGCCATGCTGATTTGGCGTCATCCTCACCTTCCTCCCGGTTGTCCCGGGCAGTCCTCTATGACATATAAAACATAGAGCAAGGGTTGCGCAGGTTACCCCATTTAAGGGAGCAACTCAAGCCACCTG
>Ga0265297_10002394_pt1 | contig 38353 bp, 33 predicted proteins | sample Munlanlwell13791_FD_192502 | JGI IMG/M metagenome (GOLD analysis project Ga0265297, IMG submission 192502) | Leachate microbial communities from a municipal landfill in Southern Ontario, Canada - Leachate well 137-91 | ecosystem: Engineered > Solid waste > Landfill > Unclassified | place...
ACCGTATCTCCCGAAAGGGTAGATTTCGCCGACTGGGGGAGAGCAGGGAAGTCTGATATTGATTTCGAACCAAAAGGCCAAATCATATATGCAAGAAGTAAAAAAACAAATATTAAAAAGAGAGAATTTTTTAGGTGTTTCATTCCTGACTACTGGAAAAGTCTGGCGCGTCCGAGTTTATAGTTTGGGTTTTTATTTTTCCTCTCGCCTATGGGCTTCGCAGGCACACCTCCTACCATTGCAAAGTCCTCAACATCACGCGTAACTACCGCTCCAGCCGCAACAACCGCCCCTTTACCGATTTTAACCCCAGGCAAAATAATTACTCTTGGCCCAATAAAAACGTAATCACCTATTTCCACAGATTCCTCTCTCGCTTTAAAAGTATCGCTTTCGAGGTCATGCTCCGAGTTATAAATCATAACCTGAGAAGCAATATCACAATTTTCTCCTATCGAAAGTTTTTTTCTCCCATCCAGGAAAACATGATCTCCGATAATTGTTCCCTTACCAATGGAGATGTTATTTGGTTGGAAAAAACTGGCCCACATATGAATTCTTGATCCCTTACCCATCTTTATTCCAGCTGCTTGGTAAAAGAAATTTCTGAAAAAATGAAACGGAACGTGGCCTACCCACCTGAGGAACATCAGCTCAAAATCAAGAAAATAATTATAGAACCTGTTAAGAATTTTCTTAATTGCTTCCCCCCATCCCAGCACCCGACCGTCCTTGTCTTTAAATATGCTTTTCATAATTGTTCTTCTAATAGTTTGAGCGTCTTAAGGGAAGTGTCTTCCCAAGAAAACTTTCCTGCCTGGGAGATTCCCTTAGCCACCAGATCATTATACTGTTTTTCAGTCATATTCAAAATCTTCTCGAGGCCCTCTCTAACCGAGGAGACTTTGTATGGATCGACCATCAGACCAGCTTCCCCCACAATTTCTGGGTAACTACAGACATTACTGACAACCACCGGTGTCCCACAGGCCATCGCTTCGAGTACATGAAGACCGAATCCTTCAAAAAGTGAAGGTGAGACCAACACCTTAGCTCCACTTAAAAGAGCAGGTTTGTCTCCGTCGGGAAAATAATCCGTAAACACGACCTTATCAGGAATTCCACATTTATTGACCGTTTTGAAAATCTCATCAAACAACCAACCCTTTTTACCAGCAATTACTAGTTTTAATTTTGGATACTTACTGCCAATCAATCCAAATGCTTCTATGACACGCTCGATATTTTTACTGGGTTTGAGCGTCCCAAGATAGAGAACATAGTCATCAACTATGTGATATTTTTCCTTTATGCGTCGCACATCATTAGCGGGTACTTTAGTATTAAATTTGGTCTTGTCAAAGCCAAGGTGAATCACAGAGGTTTTTTTCGAAGCGAACGGGTATTGTCGTACAATATCCTCTTTAGTTGCCCGCGAGATCGCGATGATATGTTTTGATACTAAAACCGAGATAGCACTCCAATACTTTAATTGCCAAAAGACCTTTTTTTGAAATTGTCCCGTAAACTTGAGGTATCCTAGGTCCATTATCGAGCACACCCTAGGAACTCCACTAAAAGGGACCGTATAGTGGCTGGGTGAAAAAAGAAGGCTAACGTTGTCCTTGTTCAACCACAACCGGGGCATCAGACGGGTAAGTATCCAAAGCCCTTTTCCAGGCAATACCCTATACTCCCAGCTCCCCACGAGCTCTTTCGGCATATCTTGAAGAGGTTTCTCCTTTAAGTAGACAATAAACTTCAGCCTACCTTTCCAACTATCCTGTAGTTTATGTAATCCATGCAGAATTTCATAGGCATAAAAGTTTACCCCTACCCTATCCGTGATATTAGCCTCGTTTCCATCAATGGCAATCGTTTTCATATTATTTAGACAGTTTCTCTTCTATACACCTTCAAGGTCTCTCCAGCAACCTTTTCCCAAGAAAAATCTTTTACTCTTTCCTCTCCCCTCCTAATTAGAAGTTGGCTATCCTCCAGTGATTTAGAGATTCCCTCTCTTATCGAGTCTGAAGATTTGGGATCAACCAAAACGGCTGCCTCGCCGGCTACTTCGGGCATACTTGAAATATTGGAGGTCACCACAGGACACCCGCAAGCAAAAGCTTCAAGGATAGGCAACCCAAAACCCTCATATAAAGAGGAATAAATAAGGGCACTGGCTCCAGAATAAAGACATGCCAGTTCCTCACGGGTCGGACTTTGGACATGGATAACGCTTTTAGGAAGGTTGGGTTGCGCGTGACTGGCGACAACCATCGCTAAGTCTTTTCTTCCTAATGTCTCGTAAGCTTTAAAAATCCTATCATGATTTTTCCTTTCCCCACTTCCTACGCAAAGAAGATATCTCCCAGAAATATTGTATTTTACCTTGACCTTGTCCACCTCAGCTTCTGTTCTTTTGGTATAAACTGCGTCGGGGGCCTCATAAATGACAGTTATCTTGTCCTCAGGAATTCCAAGATACTTAACAACATCCTTTTTGGTTGATTCGGACACCGCAATCACACGATCGACTTCTTTTTTGACCCACCCGAACCTTGAACTGTGAGTTTTAGCTACATCCCTAAGTCCATCCTTGGCCGCTGTCTCAGGAAAAATAAGTGGAGAAAGATCATGGATAGTAGTAACTTTAAAAGCCTTACTGCCCGGCTGTGTCCAGTCAGAGGAGTGAAAAACATCAACTTTACCGATAAAGCCTTCTATCGGCAGTACATGAAGCTTATTCCAGATAAAATCTGCTGCTACTGGAGGTATCGGCAGCACCTTAGTTTGAAAGTTCCCCGAGAAATCGCTAACCTTAAGCCTTAGATCCCCCTTCCGTTTTAGAACTCCGGCAAAGAGTATGAACTCATCCTTGGTGTCTACCTCAAGAAGGTTTTTTACCAGGTTGTAGGTATACCACGACACTCCCGTATCGTAAACGATTTGACTGATATCAATTCCTATCTTCATATTCAAAAACTATTTTACATACTTCCATACTTCTACCCCATTAAAATTATGCTCCCCAACTTTCGTGTACCCTAAGCTCTCTACCTCTAGTCTAACCAGATCATCCGGATCAAATACCTCCCTAACGTAGCGCATTAGCCAAATTATAGCGTATTTTCTATTTACTCCATCAGGGCCAGCAACCACTAGTATGCCTTCCGGGTCATAGTATCTAAACCCTTCCGTTTGAGAATTAGCTGGTAAAACAATCTGTGAAGGCCCCTGCTGCTTCAGAATGCTTACAAGACCCCTCCAGTCCTCTCTGTGAAACCTAGGAGTGAGAAGGTAGTAGAAACTGCACAGTAGGTTGGTTGTCAGGACAAATACAATCAAAACAAGGCCAAGAGATTTCTTTTTGACTTGTACCGCTCCGTAAGCCAAAAGCAGGTACATAGCAGGAAGAACAAAAATAAACCTAAAATAGCTGAGTACTGATATCTTAAAACTAACTACCACCCCCAAGACAAGCGGAACTAAAAACCAAAGCCAAGTAAATTGCAACAACTTTTTAGCGCCGCGAGTTGCCTGCGACAAAATATAGGCGAAAACTAGGCCAGTAATGCCAGCCACACCGGTATATAGCATCTTGTTGTCGAAGGAAATCTTTCCAAGAATAAACTTAACGGGAATTAGCCCCAAATTTTTAAGAGAAACGCTTCCCAAAAGGGTCCACCAACCACCTACAGATTCTTTCACCCCAAGACCACTAGCCAACTGCTGCCTAAAGGTTGGCATCCAAAAAAGAAGAGAAACCACAGGAATAATAAAAGACAAACAAAAACTCCGCCACCAACGTCTATCTTTCTTAGCAGAAAGAGCAAAAATGGCGAATACAAAAATCATCAGCGCTGGAAGGTAATCCGTAAAAACAAGCAGAGTATAGGTCAGAGAAAAAGCCAACCATTTTTTTAGGCTCTGCTCCTCCTCAAGTAAAACAAAAATATAAACTAGGGCCAAAACCAGTGTTATTCCTAGGGCGTACATTCTGGCCTCTTGCGAATAATAAATCCAAAGGGGGGAAGTCGCAGCGAAGAGAGTGGAAATAACTGCAACCTTTTCACTACTGATTTTTTTTGCGATACGGTAAACCAGATAAATTCCAACTAGAGAGGCTACCACGGAAAACATCCTAAGAGGTACTTCCCCAAACCCAAAAACGCCTCCCCAGGCTTTTAGTAGTAAATAGTATAGAGGTGGATGAAAATCTCCAGGAGAGAATTTTGTAAGAATACCTAAATATCCCAAATCCCGCGCAACATACCCAGAAGTTGTCTCATCAAGCCAAAAGGATTGATTTAAGGACACAACCCTCAACAAAAATCCTAAAAGTAAAACTAACATTAATCGTGTATTTTCTCTCCTGCAGTTATTTATCATATGCAAACTAGACACTTTTTATATTAACTTACAACCTAGTTATCCACCTTTTACAAAACTCATTCTCGTATTGTTTTTCTATACTAAAATCTGTATACGCGCTGCCTAATATATATCTACCAAGCGCCAGGTTTTGACATAACCTATCCCCCAAAATAAGATAATTTTCATAAACATCTACAAACCGCGTAATTCTAACTGGATTTTCCGCACTGAGTTTGTGTTCACATTCAATACGTCCGTCAAAAATCAGAACAGCGCTCCCTTTTGTGTCCATGTCGGGGCATAGACTAGTAAAACTGATGTTGCCTAATGAATATATTTTCTTATCCATCCTCGAATTAATTAATTCAACGTCTGCCCCTGCATAACCGCCCGTATAGAAAAGGTATTCTTGAAAAATGATTTTTGGCTCGGGGGTAAAAACAATCACTTTTGTCTCGGAGTAAGACTGCTGCGTTAAGTAAATATATCTACTCAAAATTCTGTCTTGGAAAAACCATCCATCAGAGGCATAGACAGGAAACCGATAGAAATATATGTGGAGAAGATTAACGAATGAGATTAAGTAGATAAACCCAATAAGAAAAAGCAAAGTCATTTTTTTCCATTTGGAAATATGGACCTTATAGATTCCACCAATACCGATTCCAGATAAAATGATTAGGAAAGGATAAATAAGACCTGATCTTTGGCTATAAGAAAATTCTATGATACTTAGCCCCGATGTCAGTGAGCAACTGACAACTACCGCAACTATAAATAACCACTCCCTTCTATTTCGTGCATATAAAAATGCTAACCCCATTATCATAAAGGGGAAGTCAATCAGATAGAAAGTTCCATGCTTTTGATAGGAAAAGGCCGCCCGAGTCTCGCCGGTCAAAAATAAATTATTTACCGAAAAAGCATTAAGATACCTATTCATGAAACCGTTGAAATACACCGTAGCCTTATTAACAAAAAGATTATTTAGCGGGGAAGGAACCATCAGTTTTCTCTCAAAGTTAACACCCTCCGATACTACTGCATGATTCGGTAAATATATCTCACTTCCCCTAGCAATAAAGGATTGGTTGCTAGTAACGGTAAAAAGATAGAAGGTTAGGCAAATGGTCATACTGATAACAAAAAGTATATATACCCTTCTAAGCTTCTGTTTTTGCCTGGATAAAGAATAATGATAGGTCAGGGTTATCAGGCTAAATAGATAGAAAGAAATTTGACCCCCTGTGTAGCTTAGAAAGCCCAGGACATAAAAGGGAAGAGCATATAATATTTTCCAGCTTTCGTTCTTTAACAAGATTATAAAGCCCCACAGGAAAAAACACACAAAAAAATTCACCTCAAAAATTGTTCTACCCATTAAAAAACTCCACGGATTGATAGCTGTCAATAAAAAACATAGCCTTGCGTAAACAATACTTTTAGTCAGGTCTTTTACTAAAAAATAGATGGCCAAGGCCGATAATACACTTAAAAGACCCCCGAGCATTCTGCTGGTTAATAGGGTCGTTTGGAAAAAGCCTGCAATAGGAACCAGAAATATCACGGGGACTTCCGCAACTGACACTGTAAAATTATTCATCCCGGCTGGCAATAACGCAGGTGCAGTTCCTGGTGGAAAAGCATGAGTCCAAAAAAGTGATTTTGCCGCAAAAATATAGTTAAGCTCGTCATGCGTTATTCCAATCGGAAAACGGTCGAGAAGAATTGTCCTAATAAAAAAGGTAACAAGAAAAACAATTATTAAAAACCAATTTTTTTTAAAAAAATTTACTAACATCGAAAAACTTCAACCTTTTATTTAATTATTTTGTATACGCCGTAATGGGTACCTATTTCACTCAGAATCTGAATGTCATAAGGATAAGCTACCTGCAACTCCCATACTTTAGGATTTCGATAATTATAATCCGTCCTTGAAAGCACGTAGATTGCTCCAGCCTCTCGATACATTTCTTCACCTAGTGGCTTAAATCCATGTATATATTCGATCGGGTATCGAAGAATATAACCTCTGGTATCAAAGTCTAACAGAACTGCAACATTAAAATCTCTAGGTCTGTCGTCAGCAATCACCTCGGCCGCCCGTCTTATCTCCTTCCAAGTCAAGCCGTCGGCCATTCCAATCGGTTTTTCAAAATCTATAAGGGAAGAGTTAAGGTTTAAAACAATATAAGAGACCGATAGAACAATCGCCACTAACTTCGATTTTCGATAGAGGTTATAGAAGAACCAGCCTACAACTAAAGATAGTATTGACCACAAGGGTAGCAAATAGTAGTAATTAAACGAGGCGTCAGAAATACCGTTTAATGTATCTACAAAATATTGCACAAGCGTCGCTAGGTGGTAAAAATTATTTCTCAGATCAAATAACACCATAGGCAGATTACCGATAACAGCTCCCACAAAAAAAGCCAAAAACGTCGTAAGTTTACGATGGCTCTTGAACAACAAGTAAACTAAAAATGCCAGGGCATACGGAAGGTAAAGAAACTGAATTCCAAAGCCAACCCCAGATACAGCTCCCAATACAAAAGGGTGCACCCTCCTGTTCTGAATCTGGAAAAGGTAGCAAAGATACACACTCAGAATTCCGAAAAGTGGCAGATAGTTGTAGGGCCAAAGGAATAAAGAGTGATATATCATATACACATTGAAGAGAAAAAAAATAAGAGAAAATAGGGCCGCAATCCGATTAGCTATTTTTTTTGTCACAAGATAAACAACTAAACCTGTAATCAAATTAAGAAGAGCAAAATACCCGGCAACTCCAATGTAATCATAATTGAAGGCCAAAATAAGGGGTATCAGCGAATAAGTGAAAGTTGCGCTGTAAAAAAGCTTGTGGCCCTGAGAAGAATACCTAAAGTATTCCTGGCCCAAAAGGGATGGACCATTCTTGATATTCCCCGAAGCTACAATCAAACTTCTTGCTTGTTCGGGACCGTAGGTAACTCTATTATCAAAATTATAAAACCTGACAAAAATATTTACTAAAAAGATAGTGATAATCAAAAGGAGTTCTATCCTGTTCCTGTTTACTAAAAGCTTCTTCATTGTTCAGTTTCTAGTTTATAAATTCTACATTGGCCGTAACATCCGTTGTCAGCTTCGACTAACCTAAAATTATTACTCAAGTCTTCAAAGGCAGTATGTAAATTCTTTTCATTCCCAAGCCCGTATGTAGAGACAAATAAGTTTCGCCCGTCATTAAGATACTCCTTATATAAGATTATTAAATCCGAGTAATCAAGCTTCCCCCAAGCCTCTTCCTTACTCAACCTGAACTCTTGATCCCGAGCGAGAGGTAAAAGTTCATAGTTTCCGTTTGAATAAAAATCTATGTAATATGGAGGCATGGGGGAAATAACAACGGGTTTTCTACCATCAACAATTTTTTCCTTTGTAAAGTAATCATTAAGTCTAAGCACAGAAATATAGTACCAGGGAGTTTCGGCATATTTGATATTTATAACTATCTGACTCTTTATTCTAACGGCATTTCCTAGGAAGTAGTATCCAAAGATAACCAAGACAATTAGAACAAAACCATACGACTCTTTGTGTATCAGCGTTCCAAGCAAAACGAAAAAAAATGCTAGGCCAATTAAAAAAGTTGGTATCGCATGATAAATATAGCGCATATCAAAGGTGCTAAATGTTGATATTGTTATTAAAGGAAAAATAAGAAGAACCAGTAAGGACAATGAAATATCCCGATATTTTTTCTTAAAACAAGCCCAGACAAGTCCTATCCACGACATTACAAGTAAATAGACTGGCAATATAGGCGTTGTCTCCCAAAGAAGGCGAATACGACTTCCCCAAACCCCCCTGAGATACTGGGGTAAATTTCTTTTGAAAAAGTCACTAGAGAACCATCCACTTGAACTAACTATTGCAGAACCCCCATCACTACCATCTGTGCCTCCTTTACTAAAAATTCCAATAAATATTTGGATATACCTGGCGAAGGGATTTGAATTTTGGATAGCATATTGATAGCCCAACACAAGTACAGCAAACAATAACAGGCTAGATGTTAAATATATAACTGGCCTTAAGCTTTTTGCTCTTTTCTCAAGTAAAATTCTTGCAAGATAAACAAAAAAATATACTATGGAAAAGGGGAGATAGGCATATTTCGTCGCGTATATAGCCACACAGATTAATCCCGCCAAAAAAATATTTCTAGTTTCCACCTTGAGTGTAAGCAAGTACGTAGCATACAAAAATATTGGCAAAACCAAGTTCTCAGCCATCGCCCACTGGGGATACCAGTACAAATAGTAGTTAGTAGCATAGAAAAATAGACAAATAGATACAATGACCACACTATTACTTATTTTTCTAACTACCAAGTAAAACAAATAAAACGACAGAGCAGAAAAAAGGAGATTAGCAAAAAAGAACATGCGCGGATCCTGATTTACGACATAAAAAGGAAGCAAGGCGATTGAATACAAAGGAGGGACATTCGGATTCAGTGTTCTTCCTTCCCGTACAATTTTGAATGGCCCACCAACGAGCAGACTTCTCACAGGAACAATATAATTAATCGTGTCTGGGTATGGTTCTAAATTAGGAATTAGCGTCCTTTGCCCAAATGGATCTTTAGCCAAAAGCAACACGTAAACAAGGAGTGTTACCCAAAACACATTCCTTGAGACAAATAACCTATTTATACCGAAAAACAGTTTCTTGAATTTCACTAGATATAATTGTAGCATTGAGAAGAGTTAACTCTAAACATGAAATATCTTATTTTATTAGCCTCCATGCTATTGGCAGTTGTCGGACAGGTTTTTCTTAAAAAAGGAGTATTGGCTTCTCCACTTTCCTTAAATTTTGGGGCCATCATTGGAACAATATTTTCACCCTCAGTATTTCTTGGGTTTTTATTTTATGGCATATCGTCAATTTTCTGGCTCTTTGTACTACAAAAATTCCCTTTGTCCATCGCCTACCCCGCCCTCTCTTTGACCTATATCGCAATTGTAATTATTAGCATATTCCTATTTAACGAACCCCTGAGCACAAACAAAATTAGTGGTATTATTCTGATTTTTGCAGGGGTACTTATTCTCTTTCGATGAAACTAAATAACAAAAAGGTTATTGAGCGTATTTCCATCGTTATTCCAGTCTTTAACGAAGAGTTGTTTATCACAGACTGCGTCGAAAGTGTCCTCAACTCCAATACTCTAGGACTTAAAAAGGAAATTATCGTCGTGGATGATGGTTCTGATGACAATACACCGCAGATACTTAAAAACCTAGCAAAAAAACACAAAGAGATACTTGTTCATCTCAATAAAGAAAATCATGGAAAAGGCTCGGTGTTAAAGGAGGGGTTTTTAAAAACAACCGGAGACATCGTTCTTATACAAGACGCCGACTTGGAGTATAACCCTAATGACTATCCAGACTTAATTAAACCCTTTATTGAAAATATGGCCGATGTTGTTTACGGCTCAAGGCTTGTCACCAATAAACCTCATCGAGTTTTATATTTCTGGCACTATTTGGTAAACAAGTCTTTAACTACTCTGTCCAACATGCTTACCAACCTCAATCTGACCGATATGGAAACGGGATATAAAGTCTTTAAAGGGGAGATTATTAGGAATATCGCCCCAAACCTCGAAAGCAAAAGGTTTGGATTTGAACCTGAAATAACGGCCAAAATCTCAAAATTAAGGGGCATCAAGATATTTGAGGTTGGGATTTCCTACTCAGGGAGAACTTATAGAGAAGGCAAAAAGATAGGGTGGAAGGACGGAATAAAAGCTATTTGGGAGATACTTAAATACAATCTTTAAAAATGAAGAAGAGTTTTTTATTACTCTTTGGCCTTCTCCTTATTTTTCTGTTTACAGCAAGATCGCTAGTTTTGAACATATCTTCAAATCTAGTGGACTGGAGGGACTACTCCTACCTAACCTGGGTTATCAACCAAAATATAGGACATATCAAAGCGCTAGATTTCAAAAATATCTTTAACACCAACGCTTTCTATCCAAACACCAACACTATTTTCTTATCAGATACCTTATTTACCCAATCACTTATTGGGCTGCCTTTTTCTTTTATTTCAAATAACCCTGTCGTAATATTTAATTCTATTTACATTGTTACTTTTTTCCTCAACCTTTTCTCGGCCTACTTGCTTTGGAAAAGAGTGTTTAAAAACGATTTCATCGCTTTTACCGGATCGTTGGTAACAGTATTTTCTCCAATGTTTTCTACACAAATGGGCCACTTTCAAATGCAGAATTACTGGCCCCTGCTTTTATCCCTTTTTCTGCTGCTTAAAAAAGATGAATCCCCCAGAAACATAACATTGTTCTTAGTTGGAATTTTTCTGACTGTTCAATTTTTGGCCAGTGTCTATCTCGCCTTCTTCTTGGGGACAATATTATTCCTATTTTTTCTCATTAGATCCCTCACTAGAAAGAGCATCCGACCGATCATTAACTTTTTAATTATCTTGTTGGTTTTCGGTTTTTCCGGTGGCGTATTTATAAAGGGTTACTTTGAAACCCAAAAACAATACAGCGCCCAAAGAGACTATGGCGAGTATGTTACATATTCGGCACATATAAGCGACTACCTTTTCCCTCAACAAAAGGGATGGCTTTATCAAAACAAACTAGTTTCGAGGTGGGTGGGCTTTAACAAGCACAACATAGGAGAATTAGCTTCATTCCCTGGCTTTATACTTAGTATTACATCCATTTTTGGTCTCCTTAATATAAGAAGCTTGAACAAAAAAATGGTCCTTAGTTTTATCAAAAATGAAAGAAACTATTTATTCTTAAGCTTAGTATTAGTAGGCTTTCTATTTTCCCTCGGGCCCAGGATAAACTTTAATGGAGCGTATGCCAACATTCCTTTACCCTATACTCTTCTTATCAAGTACATACCCATCTTTAATGTAATTAGGGGAACTTCAAGATGGTCTTTCCTTCTTTACTTAGGCTTGACCTATTTTTCTCTGCAGTATCTCAAAAACGCTAATAAAAAAATTGTTGTCGTAATTATTGCCATTTTGGTGTTAGAAATCATTCCTCTAACTTTCCAAACACAAAAAGAAACCTATATAACCACTCAAGACCAAGTTTTAAAGGAAATATGTGGGAAGACAAAAACGGTAATTCTTGAAATTCCAGTAACTCATTTCGATACGAATGGCGGAATAGGAGAGGGGTTAAGTTATATCACAAAAAGACTTTTGGCATCGGAATACAACCGCTGCTATTTGGTGAACGGATACAGTGGATACGATCTTCCCCAAATTCAAAAGATAAAAGATGGATTAGTCTATTCCGCCCAAGAAAAAAAGACGGACGCCTTCATTGAAATCATCAAACAAACTGGGTCTAGTATCATCTCCATAAACAAATACAACCTTAATCCGGATTTATATTCCAATCTTCCAACAGTTCTTCTAACACTTGAGAAGGAAGGCAAACTCTACAATCTAGGAAATAATCTATACCAAATAACCGACAAATGAAATCCATCATCAACAGAAATAGTAAGATTTATTATCAAGGTCAGTACTGGAACGATATACCTAGGGTGCAAAAGTATATTTCCAAAAACCTAACTGGAGATGAGACCAAGAGCTGGATAGAATGGTTTAAAGAACATTATGCGGCTAAACCTTTCGAACACGCTCTTTTTTTAAATTGTGGAGACGGCCGTTGGGAACGGGAGTTTATAGACAGAAACATTGTCACTAAAGTTACGGCCTTTGATATTTCCCCAGAACTTATTAATAAAGCAAAAAGCCTTAGAGGTGGTAGAAACATAAACTACCTAGTAGAAGATGCAAACAGAGTAAAATTAAAACCACGTTCTTTCGATTTAGTAGTAAACATGGCCGCCCTACATCATGTTCAGTACCTAAACAGATTATGTTTACTCGTAGCCAAGGCCCTTAAAAAGAACGGCCTTCTTCTTAGCTATGATTATGTTGGCCCACATCGCAACCAGTATTCCCTACTTAACTGGGCCGTAATGTGTCTCGTAAACAAAACACTCTCCGCTAGGGTTCGTAAGACAAATCTTGGATATCCACATCTTCCTACAATGCTCAAAAACGACCCAACTGAAGCTATACATTCAGATCTGATCATTAAAAATATAAGAAAGTATTTTAACATTATTGAAAAGAAGGACACCGGAGGAGGTGTCGCATACGATTTATTTACACACAACAACAATCTTTTTAAAAGAAAAGTAGAGTCTCTGGCAACCGACCTGGAGGTAAAAAAAGTTTTAAGTTATGACAAAATACTGACTAAATCCGGAATTGTACCTGTTTTTTTCTCCCTACTGGTTGCTAAACCTAAGCGCGTCCTTAACAACCAAATAATTAGCAGAATGCAGAGTGCAGAAAATATACGCGAAAGGTACTCCCACAAAATTGGCAATGTCTATACATTTTTTGACTTCCTGAAAATCATTAAGTGGAACAAATCTTGGAAGGAAAGATTGAAATTACTTGTAAAATACATCACAATCACCCCAGAGAGAATCTCTGGTAGGATTAGCACTTTCTTTGATTAACAAGATGAAAAATATTTTCTTCGCTTACTTTCTATTCCTACTGTTCATTCTCTCCTTTTTTGTCTCAGGTGTAGTTGAATCTCAAGACGGTCTTCAATATCTTGCATCTGCCAGAAATATCTATTACAAACACGAGCCAACTGCTCCAGTATATGAATACGGAACAGAAGGAGGCTGGAAGAATATTCACATGAGCACCTATATCGGTCAGAATGGAAAAACCTTCAGCCTCACAGGACTAGGGTTTTCAGTCGCAATGTTACCCTTTGTCACATTAACAGACCTTTTTTATAAACATTACAACATACAACCGCCAATTCATTTTCCTCTTGAAAATGACTGGCTTATACTACTGAGCACTAGTTTCGTTAATATTTTCTTTGCTTCACTACTTGGACTGGTAATTCTACTATATTTGAGGGAAATTGGGGTTAAAACGAAAACAGCTTTACACATATCAGTTCTTTCAATATTTACGACTAACCTTTTCGCTTTTTCCAAACACATCACGGCCCACATGATGTTTACTGCCCTCCTGTTTACTTCCTTTTTCTTTTTAAAAAAATACTCAACAACTATGAAAAAGCAATTCTTGATTTTCTTCGGTCTAATATACGGCATGACGATTATCACTTACAACAACACCTTCATGCTATCGATACCCGTAGCTGCCCTTTACTATATCCTTCTAACGAAAGGCCTAATAAAAAATTTCAAAACACATCTTTCTAACCTTGTTTACCTCGTGATTGGCATTACACCCTTTCTGGTTACATATTTTTGGTTTGAAGAATTTAGAAAAGCAGGAGTTGACGCATACTCATCGGCAACTTTTTTAGTAGGCTGGGCAAAAACAAGGATTATTGCCGTTCCGCCAACTCTCTTTTTTGAAGGACTTTGGGGACAGATTTTTAGCCCTGGGAGGAGTGTCTTTATTTATTCCCCATTACTTTTATTAATCATTATCTTCTGGTCTAAACTGAAAAGAAAAATTTTACCTGAAACGATTATTTTTGTCGCACTCTCCTCGATTTATATTATTTTTTATGCGACACAATTCATGCAAGGTTCTCCGCAGCAAGGATTTGTCGGACTCTGGCCAGGCGAATCGAGCTGGGGCCCAAGATACCTAGCGCCAATTATACCTTTCGGCATGCTTCTTGTGGGTTTTATATACCAACAAATTTCTAAACTCCAAAAGATCATTCTTGTAATCCCATTGTCCCTCATCGGTCTTTATATCGAGATTCTTGGGATTAGTATGCCCTACCAAATAAAATATCACTATCTAGATAAAAATTTCTTCATTAACTATACAGAGTACAACGTATATACATATGTAAACCTTCTACCTAGATACTCTCCAATAATTATGATGACAAAGAACATGTATCGACTAGTTAAAAATTTTAAACAAACTACTTTTCCCGGGAAATACAATGTTAAGATGTACGATGGAGTAAACTTTGCTTTCGATGTAGGACAGGAACGTTGGAGAAGTATTGACAATAAAGGATATATTTCCTTTGATAATACCGAATCTTCAAAAATAAATAGTGTTCGTTTTGATTTCATCAATCACCCAATATCTGACACAAAAGAACCCCTACGTTTAACGTTCGAGATAAATGGTCAAAAAATCAAGCCGGATGTTGATAGCCTAAAAATAGGTGAACGAAAAGGTATCTCTCTAAATCTAGAAAAGGTTGAGCTGCGTGAAAAAGGAAATATTCTTCTTATTATTGCAGACTATAAAACAGGGAACATAATTGATGAAGATAAACAAATTGCAGGCCTATTAAACATGTGGATCAACGATATACCAATAAACAAAGAGTTTATTAGCGTTCCTTATGCCGATCAGATAGGGGCACAAGCTTATAGCGCAAAATACCAATATTGGGGCGGGGAAGATAGGGATCCATGGTTATTTTGGAATTTGCATACTCAGGTCTATGAAAGAACTCCAGATTTCTGGTGGATTAAGCCGCTATATTATTGGGACATACCAAAAAGGCCGTTTATAATTCTCTTCTTATTTAACATCGCAGGAGCACTCGCAACTGGAAGGTTTTTGCTAAGAAGTATAAAAGGAACTCTTCGCTAGGAAAGCTATTTCGCTTTCCTAATCCAAAAGGAACCCCCACCCTGTGGTGGAAAACCAATAAATGTACGCTGGAGTAGTTTTGGATATTTATCTCCGAGATATCCCTTTGAAAAAACCACCTCGAAAGTGTCGTTAAATAACATAAATGCATGCAGAAGATATTGTTCCGACCAAAATCTATATTCCTTAACTAACCATTCTTCAGGATATTCATATGGAAAAAAGATATCATGAAAATGAACACACACTCCTTTCTTCAGCCTAGGTAAAATCTCAAAAAATATGTAATTCACATCTCCACCAATCCGAACAACGTGAGACGAATCAATAAATAAAATATCCCCGCTTTCAAGAGACTGGAAAAAATCCAAATTAACATCCTCAACCTTTTTTTCTATCAACTTCTTAAACCCAGCAAAACCCTTTTTTAAAATGGGCTGAGGATATGGCTCGACCGAATACAGCTCTGTGGTTTTGTTTTCAAGAGAGGCACAGGCGGCGATTTTTGTCGACCATCCAGATCCTATCTCAATTATCTTTTTGGGTTTAAGTAATCGAATTAAGCCATAGTATGAAAGGGCGTCAATACCATCAAACGCTAAGTTACCAAAATAAAAACCCGGATCTTTTTGGTTATCAATATTATTATTTATTCTTTTAAACAACGTAAATTCACTTTTGAATTTTGAGAGTTTATTTAGTAAATCAATCTGGTTTTTATCATTAAAATCAATTCCCACCATTGTTTTTTCAGCAAAGTCCTTTGGCTTCAATACCGAAGTATCCGGAATCGGAGAATAATAATGATTAGGAGTTATATGAAAACCATTTTTTTGCCAGAACTTAAAATAATCAAAGTGGACAAGATCTCCGTATTGAACCCGATATAAATTAATCAATTTCGCAAGACCGGTTTTTAAAAATTTCTTAACTATATTTCTCAACACATGACATTTTAACATAAAATCAGTATCCAAAATAATATACTCCATCTCCATCTATTTCAGCTATACTTAGATAAACGCATGAAGGACGTTGTTAAAAAACATAAGGTTTTCCTCTGTATATTTATCCTTGCTCTCTTCTTACGAGCTTACCGCCTTGATACACTAACTACCTTTGGTCATGATCAGGGCATAGATTTTTCGACCGTAAGGAGCATGATTCTTAATCACCACATTCCCCTAATCGGTATTAAAGTTTCCTTCTCTGAATTCTTCCAGGGCCCAGTATATCTCTATATTTTACTACCCTTTTTTATAATTTTTGGCGTAGACCCCCTTTCTGGCCCCATTGCTGCAGTTTTTGTTTCCATGATCACCCTTTTACTGCTCTACTTCGTACTTACCAGATTAGACGGAGAAAAAACAGCAGTCATTGGAAGCCTGTTATATACAGTGTCACCACAATTTATCAAATATGGGAACACTCCACTGTATCAACATTTCACCCCACTATTTCTAATTCCCTCAATTTACCTTTTATATAAAGCTGGTGAAGGGAAAGATAAAGAATCAAAGAAAAAAAATAATATTACGGCTCTGCTAGCAGGATTTTTTGTGGGCCTTAGTATGGAAACTCATTTTTTGACCACACCATTTTATCTAACAGCTATTCTGTTTTTTATCTGGAAAAGAAAAAACTGGTTTACTAAAACCTTCTGGTTTACTAGTGGACTTATTATTGGGATCTTACCCACACTAACATTCGAAATAAGACATCATCTATTGAACACCAGATACTTCATTCAATATGTCACTTCTTCCTCTGAGTATTCCCCCTCTATAAGCAACAAGCTGGCAACTATCGCCACCGGGGCCGGAAACTTCTTCGGGGCGGAAAACAAAATGGTGGGTATTTTCGTGCTAATTATGATTGCTTTCAGTTTACTTACTCGTAACAAGAAAACAGGAGGAAAACCATCGTTTATTACTCAGTTGTGGGTAATACAACTAGTCGTGAGCATTGCTACTATTTCCTTATCAAATAATCTTGGCTGGTGGTATATTTTGCCATTTTGGATCATCTCACTCTTCCAGCTTTCCAAATACTTCGCAGATAATATAAAACACAAGTTCGTCCAAGTTTTTCTTGTTACCGTGGTCATCATGAATGCCCTTACCTCTATACAACAATTACGCCAGAATCACGGATATTATATGCCAGACGGATGGAGTATGGAGAAAATAAAAAAAGTTGCAAACATAATCCAATCCGACGCCGTAGGTTGGCAAAGCAACTTTAATATTTTATCCCTGGTTGAAGGAGATACAAGAGCATATTCTCTCCGCTATACTTTAGAAACAATGAATAAGGCTCCCGCAAAAGTCACTGATTATAACCAAAATAATGCCCTTTACGTCGTATATCAGGGCAATTCCAAATCAGTTACGGAATCTTTATCCTGGGAGATACAAGAGTTTTCGCCCTATACAGTGGGGTATACTTGGGACATTGGCGACAATATTTTCCTATGCCGATTAGATAAAATATTTAATTAGGTATTTACATTTTGAGTATTGTTAATTTAGAATTGCTCATAAGTAATATTCCGTGCGTGCCCTTTCCTAAAGCTATGAAGGCCAAAAGCAAACACCCTACAATAAAATCTATAAGAAAGTTCGTCGAGACCAAATGGCTAAGTGAACATGTAAAGGCTATCGATTCCCTTCCAAAGTCACAACTTAGTTTGTGGATTGCTATAGCTTCCGGGCTAGGTCTCTTTATAGAATTGATGATGATTCGCATTCACTCCTCATACTTCCAGCTTTTTGCATACCTTAAAAATGTAAGTCTCCTGTCTTGCTTTTTAGGGTTAGGTATCGGTTATGCTCTGGCAAAGAAAAAGCGACTGTATACTCCATTTGTCCTACCTCTTATAAGCATCCAAATCATTGCTCTTTTGATTTTACGTAACAGCAGCATTGCACCGCTTTTACAAAATCCATTTTCGGAACAGCTTTCTCTAGGTCTTAGCCAGGTGGTAGGTATTAAACACATCCTTCTTGTTTTTGGATTCGTAGTCACGATCTTTGCCTACAATGCCCTTTGCTTTATCCCTCTTGGACATCTAGCTTCATACCTAATGTCAAAACAAAAAGCACTACCAGCCTACAGTTGGAATTTGGTTGGAAGTTTTGGAGGCATTCTTTTATTTTCCCTACTGTCACTCCTATGGCTGCCTCCACTCGTGTGGTTTTTAGTTAGCGCAATATTACTACTTCTTTTTACCTACAGGGATACTCTTAGTGTGGTTGTTTCTGGAATATTAATTACGGTGGTCGCTATTATGTTATCACTATCTTTTAATCCAAGCAGGTTTGACATCTATTCCCCATATCAGATATTAACTCTTACTTATTACAAAAACACGCCTCCCATTGTTATGACCAGTAACTCGTACTATCAGAAAATGCTGGACCTTAGCCCTAAAAACCTTGAAATAAATCCGAATCTGGAATCCTCGAGTCAGTACTATTCGATTCCCTACTTTTTCAAGCCAAATCCGAATAATGTATTAGTTGTCGGAAGTGGTACTGGAAACGATGTGGCAGCGGCTCTTCGCAACGGAGCAGGACACGTCGATGCAGTTGAAATCGATCCCGCGATCATGGATATCGGAAGAATACTACACCCAGAGGCTCCCTACCTAAATCCAAAAGTAAAAGCAATAACCAACGATGCTCGCTCATATATTCGTTACAGCAATCAAAAATATGACTTAATCGTTTATGGTCTTTTGGATTCGCACACCCTCCTGTCAGGTAGAGGGGGTATACGTTTAGACAGTTATGTCTACACCGTCGAAGCTTTTCAGGAAGCCAAGTCAAGACTTAACGAGGGAGGAACAATTAGTCTTACGTTTGCACTACTAAGTAGGGAGCTAGGGGACAAATTGTATAGTATGCTCAAAGTTGCCTTCGACGGTCAAGGTCCAGTCGTGTACTACTCAACGTACGACGGGGGTTACACATTTTTAGCCGGTAAGGATCTTGATCCAAACCAACAACACCCTCTGTTTGAAAATGTAACGGCGCAGTTTAGTCAAAATACCGAAAAAACTGATGTCTCAACTGACGATTGGCCATTTTTCTACATGCCCTACCGAGAGTACCCAATATCTTCTGTTGCTCTTATTGCCATACTCCTTTTAGGATCAATATATTTCATCAAGGCAACAGTAGGTAAAAAGGAGGGCGGAGTATCACTCCCCTTCTTCTTCCTGGGTGCAGGTTTTATGCTATTGGAAACCAAAGGAATAACCGAACTCGCACTCAACTATGGAAGCACATGGTATGTTAACAGTATTGTAATCATATTTATTCTCATCATGGGCTTTTTAGCAAATATCTATGTTATAACGAGGAAGTCGCCTAAGCGGATACCTTTGTATTTTACATTGTTCGCTTCAATTTTTGTCAGCTTGGGATTTACCTATATTAAATTTATCGACGTCTCCTGGCTTGCAAAAATAATTATGCCCATTGGTCTAACCTTACCACTTTTCTTTTCAGGATTGGCTTTTTCTTCTGAACTTGACAAGTCGGGAGATATTGGAAGCGCCTTATACTCGAACCTTTTAGGGGCCATGCTGGGAGGGTTTTTGGAGTATAATTCCATGTACTTTGGCTTTAGATCTCTCTATCTTTTTGCTTTTCTTATGTATCTTTTTGCCCTTTTATTCCGAGGTAAATATCGGCTTTCTTCCAAGTAATCCCTCTCCTCTTCAACGCAGCAGTGATGATTATTCTGACGTAGTCAAGGTCAACCAGTTTTAGTAGATAAACCAACAGGCCGAACACCAACGAATAGGCAACACCTAACAGTAAAAACGACAGAATACCAATAGCAGTTGGGTGAACAAAACGAGACACAATAAAAGCTACGCAAACTAGCAATGACACCTTAAGACAGTAAACCCCTGGTACTTTAATAGCAATTCGGTGGGACGCCACCCAATAATACAGGATTAGAGAGATCGCTGAGACCAGTACATTAGCAACCACGGCTCCCGATACCCCGAAGAGACTTATCAATACTATATAGCTAAGAATACTTACAAATGCAACTAAAATCGATATTTTAAGACGCTCTTTAACCATCCCCATGCCAATAATTATTGTTTGCAATAAGTTTGCTAGTGACATCATTACAAAGCCTAAAGACAGTAACCCCAACCACTCTTCAACAAAACCTAACCATTTCACCCCAAACAGGACAGATATTACTGATGAAGGGAAAATAAATAGAAACAGGGCGAAATACAGGGATATTACTGGAATAATCTGAACAACCTTGTTAACTAATATAGTAGCACGCGTTTTCTCTCCCTCCATAAGATCGGACATTAGGGGTAAGAACAAATTATCTAAAGGTGAAGTGAATAATAAAGGTAAGGATGCTAAAGGCAAAATTACACTGTAATACGCAACACTCCTTACATCAGTTATTAATGACAGAAAGAAAATATCTCCATAGTTAATAAATGAATATACAAACATGGCTAAAATTGAAGGAACTGCGTAGCCAGTCATTTTATCCAGCAGCTTCTTGTTCCATACCAATTTATTACTGGTCAAATACTTATATTTTTTGTGAAGTATAAACCAAAAGATTGCGATGGTTATAATGCAGCCTATACCCCATACAAATAAAAGGTCGTTTATGGAAACAAGCTTATTGGCCCAAAAGGCCAGTGACAAGAACGCCACTAATACAACTCGCACCAATAACAGGGAGGAATAATATTTTTCGTTTTGCAAACCTATATAAAAATAGTAAAGCGTATTAAGCACGCTGCTAGCTAGGAAGTACAAAACTAAAAGGTAAATAAAAATAATATTCCCGGAAGATTTAAAATAATATGTAAATATCAGTGGTGCGGCTACAATTCCAAAAATCGAAATCGTTACTGATGCAATTATTTGAATTATCTGTGCATATTTATAAACGTTCCACGCCGTTTCGTAGTTTTTAATCTTGATATACTTAGGAACTAAATAGGCAATCGAATAGCTATACCCAAGGCTAATGTAGGTTAAAAGAATATTAACAAGACCTATGCCAGCATAAAAAAGACCATAATCGTCCACGGACAAGGAACGCGAGTAGAACAAACGCAGTAGATAATTCAAAAAAGCTGCTATAGAAGTAAATACTGCAATTAATATGCCACCTTTTAATACCCTAGTCATAATTAAAATTTAGGCTAAATAACGACATACACAATGTCTCATCTGCTCGTTTCAAATATCTAGCGAATATGATACATTTTTGCTTAGCATGATTAAACATCTAAAAAGGTCTCTCATTGTTCGGTACCTCACCTGTCCTTATTGTTTTAACAAATCTAGGCTTGTTTCCGGCCGAAACTCCTTTTGGTGCAAAGAATGCAAGCGGCACTATAAATATAAGAATAACATTATTAGATTCATAAACCCAAAGGAATTAGACAAAGAAACTTCTCGCGAACTTAAAGGTAACTCTTTTGCTCTTAGCAAAAAAAATATTGACCACTACGCGCTTAAGGACAACTGGAGCGATTATTATAACTTTTTTGTTGAGCAAAAAATTAAGCACCTTTTGTTCTATCTTGACCAAACTAAGTGCAAAACAATTGCGTCTCTCGGTTCCGGACCTGGTTTCGAATTAAAAGAAATACTTAAAAAAAGAAAGATATCACTAGTTCTTTCTTCCGACTTGGCTTTATCTGCCACTAGCGTCGTCCCAGTAACGCTTAAGCATTACGACACAACCCTATGTCTCTTCACCTCAGATCTTCGTCTATCCCCAGTGGTTTCTAATAATTCAGTTCTAATCTTAGTTTACGAAGCACTTCACCACACAGGTGACATTCACGGTGCAATCAATACTCTATTACAGAAGAAATATAAACACATAATTATTGTTGAGCCCTGCACTAATTTCTTAATTAGGATCTTGGCGAAATTCGGTGTGGCACAAAGGGAGGAATACTCCGGTGTAATACCTGATTTTCTCGATATCAGAACCCTTAGGAATCTATGCAAAAAAAACAACTATCAGGTACAAGTCAACACAATTTGGGAAATCCCGGAGGGTTATTTTAGACTAATTGTGAAAAGGGGAAGTATACTTGAGAAATTCATTCTAAGACTTATAATGTCTATGTCCGTAGTTACAAACATCTTTGGTGTTGGAAGTTTTGCGATAGCCTATCTTAATAAAAAATAATGTTTAACAACAAAACAATATTAATAACTGGAGGAACCGGATCATTCGGAAAAGCGTGTATAAAAAGGTTGCTGGACAAACACAATCCCAAAAGCCTACGTATTTTTAGTCGGGATGAACTAAAGCAATGGGAAATTGACAATCTGTTCTCGGGGCACCCCAAACACAACAGATTAAGATTTTTTATCGGTGACGTCCGAGATAGACGGAGGGTTAAAAGGGCCTTTGAAGGATGTGACTATGTGATTCATGCCGCAGCACTCAAACAGATTCCTGCAGCTGAGTATAATCCGATGGAGTGTGTTAAAACTAATGTTCTTGGCTCTCAAAACGTAATAGATGCAGCTATAGACGCTGGTGTGAAAAAAGTAGTTGCCATATCCACAGACAAAGCAGCGTCCCCAATAAACCTATATGGGGCAACGAAACTGTGCGCCGAAAAACTATTTATCTCCGCAAACAATATCAAAGGGGAAAGACCCATCACTTTCTCCGTCGTGAGATATGGCAATGTAATGGGGTCAAGAGGCTCGGTAATTCCGTTTTTTCTAAACAAAAAGGAGGGCGAGTCGTTAACAATAACTGATTCCAAAATGACCAGGTTCAATATAACTCTAGACGAGGCGGTTGACCTTGTTTTTTACGCGCTTAAAAACTCTACCGGGGGAGAAATTTTTGTACCAAAAATTCCTTCCTATAGAATAACCGACTTGGCTGAGGCAGTTGCACCTAATAGTCGGATAAAACACATCGGAATAAGACCCGGCGAAAAACTCCACGAGGAGATGGTTACCATCTATGAGTCTCCAAAAACATTTGAAACTAAAAAATATTATGTTATTCTTCCTTCAATACAATTTTTTGCAACAAAAAAAGAAGTTATGAAATCTATAGTAAAGCTCAAGGCAAAAAAAGTAAAAGAGGGATTTCGCTACAGTTCTGATAATAACAGACAATGGTTGGATGCTGTTCAACTTAGAAAACTGATCCAAAAATACATTGACCCTAAATTCCAACCTATAAAATGAAATATATCCCCTACGGACATCAAGACATAACCAAAGAAGACATACAAGAGGTTGTCAAGATACTTAAATCGGATTTCATTACTCAAGGTCCTAAAATTGGAGAGTTCGAGAAAGAAATTGCGAGTTTTACGGGAGCGAAATATTCTGTAGTTTTCAATTCCGGAACGGCAGCCCTTCATGCAGCTTATTTCGCCTACGGTCTGGAGAGAGACGACGAATTTATCACCTCCCCCATGACCTTTGCCGCCACGGCTAACGCAGGACTGTATTTGGGAGCCAAACCCGTTTTTTCGGACGTCGAAATGTCTACTGGCGACATGGACCCCAGTCTTATAGAAAAACATATATCTAAAAAAACAAGGTTGATCGTCCCCATCCACTACGGAGGAAATCCTGTAAACCTGGGGAGAATTTCAAAAATTGCCAAGCGACACAAGATTGGCATAATCGAAGATGCCTGTCATGCATTAGGCGGGAGGTATGAAGGTACTAAAATTGGCGATTGTAAATATTCAGAAATGTGTGCCTTCAGCTTTCACCCTGTAAAGCATATCACCACAGGCGAAGGCGGTGCTGTCACTACAAACAACAAAGAATACTACGAAAGACTCATTACCTTTAGAACTCACGGTATTACCAAAGATAAGCTAGTAAATTCGTCTCCGGGTGGATGGTACTATGAAATGCAGTTTTTGGGCTACAATTTCAGGATAACCGATATTCAGGCTTCGTTAGGCTTATCGCAAATAAAAAGACTGCCGGAGTATATAAAACGAAGGAGAGAGATCGCCAAAATATATGACGCCAAATTTAAAAATAACCCATATTTTGACGTTCAGACCGAAACCAAGGGTACAAGCGGAGCCTACCATCTCTACCCCATCTTCCTTAAGGAACACCTCAAGGACAAAAAAGGAGAGATCTTTGAAGAATTAAGGAAAAATGGACTTGGTGTACAGGTCCATTATATTCCAGTACATTTTCATCCCTATTACAGGAACCTCGGTTATAAACCAGGCATTTGCCCTGTTGCAGAAGATTTTTATAGGCGTGAGATAAGCATACCTATGTTCCCCACTCTAAGCGATAAAGATGTCCAATCGGTCATTGACACCATTTTAAAAGTTCTAGCTCCTTTCTCGGCTGACAAAGAGGAAGAATTTAAAGCTGCAATAGCATTATTAGATATAAAAGGGATGAATTTCTCAAAGAATATATTGGAAAAAGAGCTGCTAAAAATAAAGAACATTCCCCATGAACAAGAATAAAATTTACAAAACCGACCAGGAGAATTTCTGGGCAGGAGAATTTGGGAATCGATATATAAAAAGAAATCTTCGCGAAGAGATTGTTATTAATAACATTATGCTCTTCTCCAAAATTTTTTCTAAAATTGGGACACCAAAGGATATTATAGAGTTTGGTCCGAACATCGGCCTTAATCTTGTAGCCATCAAAACACTGTCCCCCAACACAAAATTTGATGGCGTCGAAATAAACAAAACAGCGGCCAAGGAACTTGAAAAACTGAAGTATGTAAAAGTGCATAACCAATCACTACTGGACTTTAGGACAAAGAAGAAACACGACCTATGCTTCACATGCGGAGTGTTAATCCACCTAGATCCTAGTGTTTTAAATAAAGCCTATGAAGTTCTTTACCGACACTCTAATAAATATATTCTACTTATAGAATACTATAACCCCACCCCTATGGAGGTTGGTTACAGGGGATATCAACACAGACTCTTCAAGAGGGATTTTGCTGGGGAAATTCTGGATAAATACAAAAGCAAAGTAAAACTTGTGGATTATGGTTTTGTTTATCACAAGGACTTTTTTCCACAGGACGATGTAACCTGGTTTTTATTAGAAAAAATTCGAAAATGAAAATTGGGGTTGTTATTCAAGCACGAACCTCCTCTACTAGACTTCCCAGCAAAGTCTTACTTAATCTACCGTACGGGAGCAAGATAACTGTATTACAACAAGTAATAAGAAGGGTAAAAAGGGCTAAAAAAATAAATCGAATTGTTATTGCCACCACAACCAAAAAGGTTGATGATGTGATAGTAAAGATTGCGAAAAAGGAAGGAGTGGATTGTTTTCGCGGGAGCGAAAGTAATGTGCTCGAGAGATACTACCTTGCTGCCAGGAAGTATAAACTTGATACAATTGTCAGGGTCACTAGCGATTGCCCATGCATAGACCCAGCGATTCTTGATAAGCTTATTATCACACATCAAAACACTAAAGCTGATTTTACAAGCAATTGCCTTACTAAAACTTTTCCTCACGGCGTCGACGCAGAAGTATTTAAATTCGCCACCCTGGAGACGGCTTACAAAAACGCAACCCTAGATTTTGAAAAGGAACACGTTTCCGAATACATACTAAACAATCCAAAAAGATTCAAGATTGTCGAGTATAAGGCATCCAAAAAGTACTATGCTCCTAATATAAGAATCACCCTGGACACAAAAGAGGATTACACCCTTTTTTGTCTTGTTTTTCTTCTTCTTTACAAAAGAAATCACTTTTTTGGCACCAAAGACATAATTGATTTATTTACCAAAAATCCCTGGATGCTACTTATTAACAAACCTACTCAATGAAAAAGGAGGTCTTTTTCTTCACCGACTGGAATAGCCAAAGTGGCATGGGCCATCTTTCCCGTTGCCTCTCCTTGGCTCAGGCACTTAATAAAAATGGGGTCGCACTAACTATCGTAACGGACAATCCCATACCATTGAATTTACTAGAATACCGAAATATTAAAAGTAAGATATGCAATTGGTATAATACAGAATCACTGTTTAAAACAATCAGAAAAGATACTGTTTGCATTGTCGATTCGTACCTAGCCAAGCCAGAAATTTACTCATATCTGTATCAAAACGCAAAGTTACTGGTTTCGATAGATGATAACAAAAGGATAGACTACCCTGGCGGAATATTAATTAATAGTAATATATACGGCGGAAGTCTAGAATACCAACAAAAAAATGGAATCCTTCTTCTACTAGGGTCTTTTTATATTCCATTAAAAAAAGTGTTCTGGTTGAGGAAAAATAAGGTAATTAAAGATAAAGTTAGCTCGATTTTGATTACCACAGGTGGAAATGACGACGAGAACTGCATGCCACCCATCCTCCACCTCTTATCTGAAAAGTTTCCCCAAATTAACAAATATATTCTGGTTACGCGCAATTTTAACAACCTAATGGAAATCAATAAGTTATCTGACCAAAAAATGCATATATTTAAGGATACTCCAGCCCAGAAAATTAGAGAACTTATGTTTCAATCTGATCTAGCCATATCTGGTGGAGGACAAACAATTTACGAATTAGCTAACGTCGGGTTGCCGGCGATAATAATTCAACAGGCAAATAATCAACAGGAGAATATTCAAAGTTGGAAGAAGATTGGTTTTATTGAATATGTTGGTAAAGCTTCAGACCCTAAGACTTTAAACAACATAAATTCTGCTATAATCAAACTTAACTCCAAACGACTTCGACAACAAAGAAGTCGAATCGGAAGAAAACTTATAGACGGACTCGGGGCTAAGAGAGTCGCTGAAATAATTCATGAAAAAACCGATTAGCAACAAGACATCAATCGACAAAACAATTAAACTGTTCAATAGTAGTAAGTTTAAGAAGGCCCTCTATAATCTATTGATAGAACTTCTTGATCTAAGAAAAAACATCTTCCACCCGCTCGTTTTTATTCTCGGAAATCCTAAAATTGGCAAGAATGTTTCCATAGGCCTTTTTTCGGAAGTCAATGCAAACAAATGTACCATTTCTATTGGAGATAATTGTGATATCGCTTCTTTTGTTTCGATAAACGGCGCCGATTCTCATAAAAAGGTCCTTGGATTAACGAACGAAATTGAGCGAGGGTCGATTATTATAGAAGACAATGTATTCATTGGGTCACACTGCTTTATCGGCCAGAACGTTCATATTGGGCACCATTCTGTTCTTGGAGCTGGCTCTATCGTCATTGGCAAAAATATCCCTCCGTTCTCCTTGGTTGTTGGTAATCCTCCTAATATCAAGGAGGGGTATTACAATAAAATTGTTTAACAAAGCCAGACTTTATGTTAAACTCACACGGCACCACAATAAATAGCAGCGCTAATATCTAAATATGGGTAAAGAAATTGACTTTTTACTTGCTTATCCCCGCCCCACACAGGATTCACCGGCAAAGCTCACGCCTCTGTCCGTAATGCTACCAGCCCAGATGTTATTAGATGCCGGTTTCCATGTTAAGACCTGGGATCAGCGGTTTGATCCGCTTGAACAATTTGACCAACTTGTGTCTGAATCCAAAACCCTCGGTGTAAGCGCCTTTACCGGTCATCAGGCAGGAGAAGCTGCGGAACTTTTAAAGAGGGCCAAAAGGACTAACCCCAGTATAATCACCGGGGTTGGCGGATGGCATGCCAGAGTTTGTCCAGAGGAAGTGTCAAACGAACAAAATGTAGACGTCGTATGGCCAAAAACATATGGCGAAGATTTGTTTCCCGGAGATCCCTCACTGCAACATCATTGGACAAGAACTGAACCACAATATCAAACCTCGAGAGGGTGCCCGCACCGTTGTGGTTTTTGTGCTATTAGTTCGAGATGGATTCCAAAGGATCTCAGAGACGTGGAAAAAGAATTAGGGGCGATATACAAACTTCGTGGTAATACTCAAGCCATCTCTTTTACAGACCCAGATATTGTTTCCTGCTCCAACGGGGTGTTTGATCAGGAAACAAAGAGGAGAATGCGAGTTGAACGTATTAATGAATTAGGCAAAATTATGAACAAACTCGGCGTCAAGTGGGACGGAAATATTAGAGCAGATCATTTAGCAGACCCAAAATTAGTAGAGGCTTTAGCAAAATCCAACTGTTTTTCACTAGAAATCGGATGTGAATCTGGGAACGAAGAATATCTGAAGAAGGTGATAAGAAAAGGCTACCTAAACGGCACGGACGATATTCTGAGGGCAGTTGAAAACGTAGCCAAGTTAGCTCCAAATATTTCCTTAATGTGTAGTTTTGTCGCATTCGGACCTGGCGAAACTCAGTCTATGAGAGTAGACACTGCAAACTTAATTGACAGGATTATTTCGTTAAATCCAGACACAAGGGTATCGGTATACCATTTCGCACCCTACCCCGGAACAAGAATGTATGATATGGCAATTAAAGGCAAGGGGTATGCCACCTTTAAACCACCCAGAACCATGGAGGAGTGGGGAAAGGCAAACTTTATGCAAGGACCGATGTATTGGATAACTGGACTTAATTTCAGAGAAGACAATACAAGAAGAAACTTTCCTGGCGAAGAATATCTACTGATCCAGCCGTATGTCGAGCTCGCAAAGGAGAAATGGAGACGGAGAGATTTTGATGACTTTCCAATTAGGGAAGTTGCATTATTAGTGAAGAATCAACTGCAAAAGCATATCACATCAAGAACAACTTGATCACGAAAGTGGCAAAAAATCTCAGTGCTCATCAACCCGCCTACCTACCCTGGCTAGGTTATTTACATAAAATCGCTGTCTCCGATGAGTTTGTTATTCTGGACCACGTACAATTCGAAAAAAACAGTTTTATAAACAGGAACAGAATTAAAACACCGAACGGTCCTCTGTGGTTAACCGTCCCAGTTCACTTAGATGGACATACTGGCAAGACCATCTCAGACATATTAATAGATAACACCACCGGCTGGAGAGAAAAACACTGGAAAAGTATACTGTTAAATTATAAAAAGGCTCCCTTTTTTAACCAATATTCTTCCTTCCTAGAAGACATGTATCGAAAGGACTGGGTCGACATCACTTCGCTCACAACACACTTCCTCACATATATTCTCAATGACTTAGGTATAAAAACAAAAATTCTAAGACAGAGCGAGATATCAACAGGAAGCAAGAAGCAGGAGCTAATATTGGAACTTTGTAAAAGACAAAAAGCAGATGTCTTCATTTTCGGAGAACTTGGATCAAACTATGCCAACGATAGACTTTTTAAGTCGCAAGGCATCGAGATTGTTTTCCAGAAATTTCACCATCAGAATTATTCTCAGTTGTGGGGGGATTTCATCCCAAACCTATCTTGTCTTGACAGCCTACTAAACATTGGACCTAAAGCAACTTATAATGCGATCTTTCAGAAAAATGCATCAAAATCAGATATAATAAGCCGATGAAAAATATCTTAATAGTAGCGGCCCATCCAGACGATGAAATTCTGGGCTGTGGTGCCACTGTTGCCAAATTGAAAAAGGAATCTGGGTGCCATATTTTCTCTCTTATTCTGGGCGAGGGAGCTACCTCCAGAAACGACACTAGAGACGCTCTCGTAAAGCCTAAGGAGGTTAGCCAACTATCAAAGCAGTGCCTTAAAGCTAATAAACTTATTGGAGTGGAAAAAGTTTTTAAGCATGATCTACCGGACCAAAGATTTGATTCCGTAGATATCCTAGATATAGTTAAGATTATCGAGAAGTGTATAAAAGAAGTAGGACCAGACACTATTTTTACACATTACGAGAACGACATAAACATCGACCATAAACTTACTTTTTTAGCAGTAATGGCTGCAACACGACCAATGCCTACCAATCTGGTAAAAAATGTTTACTCATTTGAAGTGTTGTCATCCACCGAATGGAGCTACCCATTAAGCTTCTCACCTAATACCTTCTTTGACGTCACCAACTATTTTGATATTAAGCTGCAAGCTTTAAAAGCCTACTCGTCAGAGTTAAGGAGTTTTCCTCATCCAAGATCCCTTAAAGGAGTTCGACTTAACGCAAGCAACTGGGGACTTAAAACAGGTTTGGGGTTGGTTGAAGCCTTCGCGTGCATAAGAAGTTTCAAATAATTACACCAAATGGATATACAGATAGGAAGAAAAAAAATAGGTGATAACTCCCCTGCATTTGTTATTGCAGAACTTTCTGCTAATCATCTCCAAAAATATAATCTCGCCGTAAAAACCATACATGCAATGAAAAAGGCAGGCGCCGATGCAGTTAAGCTATCGACCGACAACCCGGATGGAGGAATCACTATTAATTGTCGAAACAAACATTTTAAGGTTAAAGGAGGAACTCTTTGGGACGGAACCTATCTTTACGATCTCTATGAACAGGTAAAAACTCCGTGGGAATGGCACAAACCATTGAAAAAATTAACTGAAGAGTTGGGTATGATTTTTTTTTCCACACCCTCATGCAACGAAAGTGTCGACTTCTTGGTTAAGCTGAATGTACCTATTCTAAAAATATCCTCGTTTGAGTTAAACGATACCAATCTAATAGAGTACATGGCATCCAAAGGGAAACCTTTGATCATGTCTACCGGAATGGCCTATTTAAGCGAAGTGGACGAAGCAGTAAGGATCTGCAGGAAGGCTGGAAATAACAACATTATTCTATTAAAATGCGTCTCCTCCTATCCCACACCGCCAGAAGACACAAATTTGAACAATATTCCTACACTAAAAAACACATTTAATACCGTAGTGGGGCTATCGGATCATACTCTTGGAGTCGCGGCCCCAATTGCTGCTGTGGCGATTGGTGCAAAAGTAATCGAAAAACATTTTACTTTAGACAGAAAACTTGGTGGACCAGATGCCGCATTTTCACTTGAACCGGATGAATTTAAAAATATGGTGGATTCAATAAGGGAAGTCGAAAAATCTATGGGCAAAAAGGATTATGTTGTTACAAAGAGCGCTCTTAAGGGAAGGGTGTTCGCCAGATCCTTGTTTGCATCTGAGGATATTAGAGCTGGAGATGTTTTTTCCGCAAAAAATATTAAATCAATCAGGCCAGGGTGTGGATTACCTCCAAAATTTCTCCATGACATAATAGGGAAAAAATCCAGGTATAATATTAAAAGAGGAACGCCGTTAAGCTGGAAGACTGTTTTATAATCCTTCTCCAGCAAAACAGTACACAACTTCCATGATAGGTAAATATTATTGCTTATTACCAAACACCCTAAGACGTATAGGAAAAAGGTCTCTATATCTTATCCACAATAACAGGACAGAAAAAGAGATTTTGCGAAACGATATTAATCGAAGAAAAAAACTACCTTTCACTTCGATTAAGGAATTATCTAACAATATCAATATCTTTTCACCCTACACTGAAGAAATCCACCGGCCAAACGATTTCTATGGACACGCGTCGATATTAAAAAAATATACCAGGTATAATCCTGGTTATCAATTTAAGTTTGTAATGGAGCATGGAGTTACCATCGACAATCAAGTTGTAGAACTTGAAAAAGATTCTCCATTTAAAACGATTGTCGTCAGTAGTAACTTTAGAGCAAATATATGGCGCAAACTAAACTACAAATCCTTTAGTATCGGACCGTTTATTTACTATTCTTCTTATCTACTAAACGAGAAGCAAATTCTTAAGGAAAAAAAGAGGCTAGGTAAAAATCTTTTAGTTTTCCCCACCCACTCTACTCCAGACATAAGTAATAGTTATAATGTTAAGTATTTTTGTAATGAAATAGACAGGATTAGTAAAGATTTCGATTCAGTTAGAATATGTCTTTATTGGAAAGATATCCAACTAGGGTTTGAGGAAGAATACAAAAAGCACGGCTTTGAAGTAGTAACAGCAGGTCACGTTCTTGATCCAAATTTTCTGCCACGACTTAAAAGTATCATTAAATGTTCAACCGCAACCATAGCTAACGACATTGGAAGTTACACTGGTTATTGCATAATGATGGGCAAACCCCATACAATTTTAAAACAAGAACTGAAGCTAACCGGAAGAAAAAGTGAAATTAACATTATCCAAAAAGGAAGATCGGCCAGACGATATAGAGACTTATTATCTGCTTTTACGACACACAACAATGGCATTACAAAGAAGCAACAACAGTACGTAAACTACTATTGGGGTTTAAGTGAAGTAAAGACTAGACAAGAGCTGAAAAGAATCGTACAAAACGCTGAAGAAGTATATAATAAAAACCAACATAGCTAATAAATCCTCTGAAAATACATGAAAAAACTTAAGAAAGTTGCCATTGTAATACCCACACAAAAATTACATTTGAATAAAAGCGACTTACTTTCCCTAAGACACCTACAGAAGTATCTTGACGAATACGACAAATATTTTGTGACCCCCCATCCCACATTAAAAATAAACATAAAATTAAAAAAGGTTCGATTCGTAAGGTGTCAAAAAAAATATTTTTTTAGTCCAAAAACATACAACAAATTACTTCTACGCGAAGATTTCTACCGAACCTTTTCCAATTATGAATACATATTAATATACCAATTAGACGCACTAGTCTTTTCAAATCAATTAATGGAATGGTGCAATAAAAAGTATAGTTACATCGGTGCTCCCTGGCTGAATTCGATAATAGGTAGGATAACGCATATGAAGACGCTTTCAACAAACGGTGGAAATGGTGGTTTCTCTTTAAGAAATGTTGAGATGTGTCGAAAAGTACTTGTGAAGGCTAAAAGTATTTCAACTAAATCATCAACGAATCACCTTATTCAGATGTTCTGGTTTTTTCTAGCAATTATTAGTGGTAAATCTCATGGCATTTGGCTAAAAACGCCCCCCGACAACTACCCCCTGAACGAGGATGGTTTTTGGTCCTTAGAAGCGCCAAAGTACTTGAACGAGTATAAAACTGCACCATTCAAAGAGTCATTAATGTTTTCTTTTGAAAGATTTCCGGAAAAATGTTTTAGATTGAACAAAAACCGGCTTCCTTTCGGATGCCATGCCTGGTCCAAATACGATCCAAGTTTCTGGGAGAAATATCTTCTGAAAGACTAGCTTTTCTTTTCAATCACCACTAGCATGTTTGGGGTTAGCGGACGATAAAATACACCACCGTTTGCAATAAGCAAAAGATAGATAAGTAAGTGAATCGCTTTTTGCACCATTATTCGTATAATATTAATAATGGAGTATGGAGGAATTCTAAAGCTCATTATCTTAGTCTCATCATTTCTTATCCCTGATTCAGAAATCAAATCCCTTACTGACCTTGAAGTAAAGGAAACCTTATGTTGAATATCCCCATATCTTTCAGTCAGACCAAGTGGATTATTGGCGTTTGGAACTACAACAAACAATTTACCGTACTTTTTTAGACTTCTATACAAAACACTCAATGTTTCGGCTTGGCGGTCGAGTGGGATATGTTCCAACACTTGGATTAATACTACAAAATCGTATCTATCCTTGCTGGTTTTTAAAGTAGAAACACTGGAATATACATTCCTAAGTAAGTCTCGATAACCACTTTTCAAACTCCCAATAATATCCTCATCTTCATCGAGAATGTCAACACGCCTTATCCCTATAGACTGAGCATAATTAACAAACTCCCCTACCCCAGGCCCAACCTCCAACACCTCTAGTCCAGAAGCAACCTTTGCATCAAAGTATTCACCCAAGTTGTACCTAATATAATCAACTTTTCTTTGAAATGTTTTTTCTCCGTACATACCATTTAACCTCTCTAGGTAACTAACACTATAACTTTTCATATATTAAGAATTTGGGAGTATTCTAATTACAGAACATCTAATAAAATTATTTAGCCAATGAAAAAATAGAACTAAAAGGTTGTTTGTGTATTTTTTAGCAACCTTCATGTCTTCCATCAACAAATCTCTATATTTAGTAGATGTGATATTGGTTGTCGACATTCTAAAACAAGCAAGGTTTTTGTCTATAACCACTGGCATTCTTGTTTTACCAATCTTAAGCCACATTTCATACTCCATAATAAAATTTCTCACTCCAGTAAAAGGGCCATATTTTTCAAAGGCTGCCTTTGTAATAAATAATGACGGTTGCATCAAGTAATTGACAACGAGAAGAAATTTATACCTGTTTACCCGTAAAAGAAAATCTTTGTACCTAGCAACCACCAAAGTATTAAGCCAGTGATCTACTTTTCTCCCACGTTCATCAACCAAAATAGATTTACCAGCGTACCACAAACAATCACTATCTTTTAAATATATATTCGAAACTTCACTAAAGGCATTTGGCAAATAGACATCATCCGCGTTTATGTAAGTCAAAATATCTCCTGATGCTTTTCTCATTCCCTTATTTACTGCGTCTAGTTGTCCCATATCTTTGCGCGATACCCACGTAATATTATGGGGAAACTTGTTAGCGTATTTTTTTATAACCTCTAAAGTTCCGTCAAGAGACCCGCCATCCTGAATTATCACTTCATAATTCGTATAGTCTTGGTTAACAATCGAAGCTAATGTTTCCCCTATATACTTAACTTTATTATACGAAGGAATTACGACAGATATCTTTGGGGGATTACTTTTTTTTGCTGGCATTGTTCAAAGCCTCTTTTCGGACAAATTCTTCCAATTTTTTTTCTAATCGTCTACTTGTCAAATATGATCTGGCCACCATGAAAACACATAAGGCAATCCCCCCTACCACCAAGAGATCAAAGAGTCTGGTATAAAGATATGTCGTGGCAAAAGTTCTTACAACATCCGGGAAGAAAACTATAATAATTAAAACAGACCACACTAAAGCCCATGATCCCATTTCGACTGTTGTAATTTCACCACGGCGAAAATGAAGTAAAGCGAAATAGATCATCCCCAGAGAAAATATAATTGCTAATATTTGCAGTAAGTAGATCATTTTCTGAACTTCCAACGAAAAACGTCAAGAAGTATATTTAGGGCATCTAGAATGGTTACACCTTTCACTTTATCCAAGTATATTGCAGCAACCGGAACTTCGCAATACTTTAGCCCAGAGTTGGCAGTCCTTATTACCATCTCGGTTTCTACCCCATACCCCGGTGACTCCCACTTTATTTTTTTATAAGCCTCCAGAGTCAGGGCCCGAAAGCCACAAAGAAGATCGGATACGTAAATACCGTATAGTAATGATATTAAAACTGAAGCAGCTTTGTTACCCAAAAATCTCACAAGAGGTGTGCCATAGCTGTAATTTCTTGATCCAAAAACTACCTGATTTCCGCTATCTAAGGCCTTCGTAAATTTTATTATGTCCTCAGGAGAGTGTTGAGCGTCTGAATCCATAAAAACCACCGCTTTCGCTCCTTTTGAAAATGCATATTCACATCCGGTTTTCATCGCAGCACCCTTTCCGACATTAATCTTATGTCTTAGTACCTCAACACCTTTAATTTTTTTTACCACCTTAAAGGTATTATCTTTTGACCCATCGTCCACAATAACCACTCTTAATCTTGACTTTTTACAAATTCCGACTACAACGTTCTTTATATTTGCAAATTCGTTGTAGGCTGGAACTACAATGAAGTATTTACTATTATTTATCATTTACATTCAGGGTGTTGACCAGACGAAGTATCTTACTTTCAAACATTTTCCTAGAATATTTTTTAGACTTGATTCTGTACTTTTTGGAGAGACGTTCCATACGTACGGAATTACCAACTAAGTCTCTTGTTATACCAACCAGCTGATTCGCCGTTTTGAATGTCAGCCCATCCTCCTTGTCGACTGTCTCAACCAACCCTCCCCCCCTAAACACAATCGGCACACACCCTGCAGACATGGCTTCAACAACTGAAATGCCAAAATGTTCAAAGGATGCTGGATTCCTGAGAACACTCTGTCCATATCCAGTAGAGTGCCAATAAATTTTCGCAGAGGAATACAAATTTTTGAGTGTTTTAAAATCAGCGAAGAAATGAAAAAAGATGGGATATCCCCTTGCCCTCTCCTTAAGATTTTTGACATATTCTGAATGTTCCCACCCGCCAGCTATTCCTCCTACCAAGTGCAATTCCCAACTCCTCATGTTTTTTCCAGAATCGTGAAGCTTTTTAAAAGTGTCTATTAAAATGTCCTGTCTTTTAGAGTGACCGCCCACAAAAAATCTGCCAACATTGAGTATTATATTTTTTTTAACCTTTCTGGGTTTAAATTCAGTTACGTCAACTGGAGGATATATCACTACCGAATCTTTCTGCCAGTACTTTTTTGTCCATTTTTTTGTAAAATCAGAGTTCGATAAAAATAGACTATATGTTTCCAGTCCTGCTTCAGGTTTAAACGAACCACTACCATAGAGAGCCATTTCATATCTCGGTAGGTACCTTTTAAAGAAATTCCATAACAAAAACCTTGGACTATTCACAGTTAAGCTTACCAGGGCAAGTCCCCTTCTTTTGGAACTGCTCTTAACTAGTAACTCCATCGTCACTTCTGAGGAATCTTTAGACTCAACTTTATAGCTGTACGAAAGAGTGGACGTCGCATGGTCTAAACTCCTGTCAACCAACTTTAGCTTTGCATTAGAAGAAACAACTTTAATACAATCAAGACTACTGTAGGTTATTGACTCTGAGTATACGCGGAATTTACACACAAAGTTTTTTGGCGGATTAGAAAGAATAATTACATTTTCTTTATCTAACCATCTCCCCGATCTTGTATAAACATCATCTATTCTATCCATACCCTTCTGTAAATGTGGTATTACCAAAAACTTCCTTAGAAAAGGCAGAACGGCCTCGTACTTGAGAAGGCCAAGAAAAGTCTTTTTAACTTGAGAGGGGAAATGAACATAATAAATTGATTTTTTGGCTAGAGACGGCTGTAAATCTAAAAAACTGGTATTTATAAACACATCGTACAAACTAGTCCTCTTGGCAATTTTTTCATGAGATCTTTCTTTTAAGGCAATTATCCTTACTTTAGATAGATCGACAAACATTTTCTTTTCAATATTGTCTACATCAGGTTTAAAGGTGGATAATAAATCAACCTTGTGTCCTGCTTTAGAAAGAGTATCCGCCATGACTGTGGCAACCTTTTCACCACCCCCCAAGGCGTCTATCCACTTATCATAAATAGCTATTTTCATAAATTAATACAGTTTTTTTACATCTGAATAAGACAACCTGTCAGGTTTCATTAGACTTCTTAAGATATGGGGCGCTATGGACAAATTTACTTTTAATCTAAGCCACAACTTACCCAAAGAAGCTCTGTACTCCATGAAAAAGAGGTGTCCAACGGGTACGGCTATTGTATCCTTAAGTATATATTTTACCCATTCCCAGACTACAAGCAATCTTGGCCAGTGTTTACCGACAAACAATAATCTACTTCTCTCGACATTATAAATAAAACTTGGAGACCATTCCTTGCTACTTGCGGCATGTATATGCCTTATCTTTGCCTTAGGACAGTACACAATATCCCACCCAGCTTCTTTAAATCTGAAGGATAGATCGCCATCCTCATAGTACATAAAAAAACTCTCATCAAATCCACCAGTATCATTTATGGCTTTCTTGTTAATGAAAACTCCAGCCCCGCAAAAAGCGCTAATTTTTTCTTCCTTGTCATATTGTCCAACATCTTCCTCGTAATATTGGTCTCCACCAATAATAAGAGAGCCCCTATCTCTTCCAAACCCATCCCTAAAAATATAACTACCTGCATTTTGAACTAAGTCAAATAAACATTCTCTAACCTGATTAGCCGATAATTCAAAAAGTGCATTTCTAAAATCTTTATTCTTCAGGTAACCTATTCTACAAGAAACACCCTTTCCGATGGCTATTTCTCCATCCGTCTCGCCAGGATTTTTAACAACTAATTCTAAATCCAACCCGCTTTTTATCTGATAATTTAGTGGCAAAAAGACATCCTCTTCATATCTCTTCACCATGGGCTTTTTTATTATAAACGGCGTTTTGTTTACACCGTAATTTTGGCTTTTGCTATAAATATAATCATGTAGAAATACATCTTTAAGAAAAACTGGCAAATATTTATCCATCAAGACCAGTTTTGCCGAAAGAGCGCCCACTTTGTGTTTGACGCTCCATCTTTTATAACAGTCATTAAATTCTAGTAGGCAGTTTGAATCCACCACGGTATCGTTATTTACTAAAAAAAGAAAATCGCCCTTTGCAGCCTTAATTCCTAAATTATTTCCACC
>Ga0265297_10002395_pt1 | contig 38352 bp, 31 predicted proteins | sample Munlanlwell13791_FD_192502 | JGI IMG/M metagenome (GOLD analysis project Ga0265297, IMG submission 192502) | Leachate microbial communities from a municipal landfill in Southern Ontario, Canada - Leachate well 137-91 | ecosystem: Engineered > Solid waste > Landfill > Unclassified | place...
GTGCCCAACGTTCCACTTGACTGTGGACCTAAGGCAAGTTCGGTGACAAGGGTTAAGTCGTAACAAGGCACGGCTAGCGGAAGCTGGTCGTGGATTTATTTCAAATTGAACGGTCTTGTCGCAAGATGAGACAATTGGCGATATCTTCCCTCAAGGAAGATGCAGGTGATGATTCTATTTCACCAATTGAATTCTTTTCGAAGGAATTCAAAGAACAATGAATCTGAGTGTTATCTCATAAATCTAGCAGAACGGAACAGAAGAAAGGATATTTTCTCTGGTAATTTTTGATAACAAGAACCCCTTAAAATAGGGGATTTTTGTTTACCCCGTCATCTTTTTGCGGGGTGTTTAGTTCTCCTTGACAAATAATACTGAGTATGCTATACTGGAATGGTAAGGTGATCTTTGAGTTTTCGTTTTCAAACAAGCCGACACACTCGCAGAGCGAGGTGTCATGGGAGAGTAAAAAATGTTGAAAGACATGGCTATTTGTTCGGTCGCGGGTGTTATTATGTGGAGTTTGATGGCGTGCGCGCTATTTTGGGACACATCTGACCCGGTGGTCCATGTGGACCCATCTGGTGTCGTGCTCTATATTGTAACCCCCGACGGGGTGAGGCACTCCGCCAATTTCTTGGGCGATCTGAGAACGTATACCGGGCATTATGATACGGTGCATGTCGCACCACTTGCCCCCTGACTTCTTCCTTCGGGACCCTCTCTTGGGTTGAAGTTGAGGGTCCCAATTCACAAGTCCGCGTCGTCCCCCATGGGCGACGCGGACATTTTGTTTTAGGTTGAAATTATCGTAATTTTGAGATAAGATGTTTGTGCTTATGCGAGTATAGCCCCGACGCACGGAGTGGTCGGGATCCCGACTGAGACGTCGGGGCTCAGACGGTTACCTGCCCGAACGTGCAGAACGCAGTTCAGCACGGGCGGGGAGCGCGTCACTGGTAAGTTAAAAGTCTGTGGTTTATTATAGAGTTAGATATTGCGAGTATAGCTCAGATGGTTAGAGCGCGTCACTGATAATGACGAGGTCCCAGGTTCGACTCCTGGTACTCGCACCCAAAATGGAATCTCTCACTAAAAATTATAAGGGCTTCTTTAAAGGCAAGAAGATTACTATCCTTGGGCTTGGACTCTTGGGGCGGGGGATTGGCGATGTTATTTTCCTCGCTAAAGAAGGGGCAGACTTAGTAGTGACCGATCTCAAGACCAAAGAACAGCTTGCGAGCTCTCTTGAGAAGATTAAGAAAGAAGTTGGCCCAGATTTATATAAAAAAATAAACTTTGTTCTTGGTGAACATCGTCTCCAAGACTTTCAAAATAGAGATTTTATTCTTAAAGCTGCTGGCGTACCTCTTAATTCTCCTTTTGTCGCCGAAGCTCGCAAGAAGAATATTTCGATCAAGATGGATGCGTCGTGGTTTGTCGAATTAGCCCCAGAGGACGTAAAAATAATTGGAGTTACCGGTACTCGCGGGAAATCTACCGTCACCCACCTAATCCACGAAATTATGATATCCACTAAGATTAACGGAGGGCTACCCTCCGCAAAGAGTGTGGTGTGTTGTAATAATGTTTGGCTTGGGGGGAATGTTAGAGGTCTCGCGACTTTGCCTTTACTTAAGAAAGTAAAAGCGGGGGACATTGTGGTGATGGAGTTGGACTCATGGCAATTGCAAGGTTTCGGTGATTCTAAGATTAGCCCTAACATCTCTGTCTTCACGAACTTAATGGTAGATCATCAGAATTACTATGGTTCGATGGGTAAATATTTTTCCGACAAGGCAAACATTTTCCTCAACCAAAAAGAGGGAGATAGCCTTATTTGTGGGAAAGAGGTCTTAAATTTAATAAGAAAAAAAAGTAAGAAATTTGCAGGCCGAGCGATTGTGCCAGACACTGGCGTCGTACCTAAGAGTTGGAAGGTAAAATTGTTGGGAGAACACAATAGGCTAAATATTGCTTATGCCGTGACGGTGGCGAGGATTTTGGATATCCCAGAGAAAGTAATTAAGAGAGCGGTTGAGAATTATACTGGTGTACCGGGACGCTTAGAATTCGTGGGAGAAGTTAGGGGGGTAAAATATTATAACGATACAACTGCAACAACACCAGATGGAGTGATGGCGGCCTTGAAAGCGTTAGGGGACTTCCCTGAGGGTAACCCTTTAAAGGCCTCTCAAGGGTTACCCTCTAAGAAGCCTCGAATAATTTTACTTGGTGGCGGACGCGACAAAGAACTCGATTATAAAAAATATGCACCAGTAGTTAAGAAATCGGTTAAGGCGCTGGCCCTCTTTGCTGGCACCGGCTCAGATAAAATAATTAAGTCACTAGGAAATACTAAATTGCCTGCCCGAATCGGTTTGCGAGGCGGGCCGGTAAAAGTTTTTGACAGTATGCCATCAGCTTTTGCTTGGGCGAATGGCCAAGCGAAGAAAGGGGATATTGTCTTGCTCTCACCTGGCGCGGCCTCCTTTGGTGTCTTCAAAAATGAATTTGACCGCGGGGATCAATTTGTGGCTCAAGTTAAGAAATTGAAAAAAAATGAATAAAGATGATATTAACCCCTCGACTCTGCTCGGGGCGAGAAAAGTTTATTTTATTGGGATTGGGGGCATTGGGATGTCAGCGTTAGCGCGGATGTTTTTAAGTGAGGGGAGGGAAGTTCTTGGTTCTGATCGAGCGAGTTCGCTAGTGACAGAAGAGTTGGAGAAATTGGGTGCGAAGATTTTTTACGAGCAAAAAGCGGAGAACATTACACCTGATATTGATTTAGTAATTTACACCATTGCGATACCAAATGATCAGCCTGAATTAGTGAAGGCTCGCGAGTTGGGGATCGAGTGCAAAACTTACCCGGAGATGTTGGGCGTCGTTTCGGCTGATAAATATACTATTGCTGTTGCGGGGACGCACGGTAAGACAACCACGACGGCGATGATTGCCGATGTAATGATTGAGGCGGGGTTGGATCCGACGGTGATTGTGGGGTCATTACTGAAGCCCCGAGGTGAGACCTCGGGCTCACTTGAGGACTCACCTCGGGGTACGAACTTCATCGCCGGCAAGAGTAAGTACCTTGTAGTGGAGGCGTGCGAATATCGACGATCATTTTTGAACCTTCATCCGAACCTGGCGGTTGTCACTAATATTGATGCAGACCATCTTGATTATTATAAAGATTTAGCTGATATCCAAAATGCTTTTGATCAGTTTTTGTCGCAAAGCAAAAATCAGATTGTTGATTATCAAAAATATCTAACTAAGGTGCCTGAGTTGCTTGTACCTGGTGAGCACAATAGACTTAATGCGGCGGCGGCCTTAGCGGTGGCGGATTTTCTAAAAATTGATGAAGAAGTAGCCAAGCAGTCTCTCTCTAAATTTACCGGCACTTGGCGACGCTTCGAGCTCAAGGGTAAGACGAAAAATGGGGCTTTGGTCTACGATGATTATGCTCATCATCCGACTGAGATAAAAGCCTCTATCCAAGGAGCGAGAGATTTTATGAAGAAAAAAAAATTGGCTGGCCGTCTAATTGTTATCTTCCAACCTCACCTCTACAGTCGAACGAAGTTACTTAAGGATGATTTTGCTAGTGCTCTCGCTCTTTCCGACAAGGTGATTTTGTTGCCTATCTATGCTGCTCGGGAGACCCTTGACGAGGAGATAAGTTCTGATATTTTGGCTGGGCTCATGAAGGGCAAAGGGGCGTCTGTTTGGGTGCCTCAGAACGCCCAAGAAGCCTCTAAAATAGCCCTAGAACAGGCCAAAGAGGGTGATTTGGTAATTACCATGGGAGCTGGAGATATTTCCCAATTAGCCCCAAATTTGCTAGAATAGATCGCATATGAGACACATTATTTGGCGCAATCGAGCTAGTGCTATCTTGGGTATTTTGGTTATGTTTCTGGGTCTATATTCCGGTTTTCCCGATGTCATTGGGGATACTCTGATAGTTTTGCTAGGTCTCCTGATCGCTCTCTTTGGCTTCTATCACGGTTCTGGCAATTACGCTTTTGTTGAAGAGGTGGTTGAAATTAAGGAGAAAGATATTCCTAAATCAAAAGAAAAAGGGCACGATGGATCATCACCTTCCGCTTAAACGTCACACCTTAACTTTCTTAGCGATTGTTTTGGGTTTTTTTGTTTTTGCTTTAATTGCTTTTTCGTCTTTCTTGTCGCAAGAGGAATTTAGGGGAGAGAGGGATAGTTTTCTGGCAACTCCACTTGGTGTTAGTACTTCTTCCCAACAGGCTTTATCGGAGACAGATTTCTCTTTTCCTAAGTTTGTTGTTTCTCATAAAAAAACACCCGATACAGTTAAGGCTGTCTATATGTCTAGTTGGATTGCTGGTTCTAAGGAGGCGAGAGAAAAAATGTTGAAGCGGATAGAAGGAACTCAGATTAATTCTATTATTCTCGATATTAAAGATACTTCTGGCAAAATTGTTATCAAGCTAAATTCTCCAACCCTTGCCAAGTATCAATCAGAGGAGAGCCGTGTTTCTGACATTGCCGAATTTGTCGACGACTTACATCAGAGGGGTTATTACGTTATTGGTCATATCGCCGTCTTCCAAGATAATTATCTAACGCGGGTTCGGCCAGATCTGGCAATGCGTCGCAAAGACAATAACGAACTTTGGCAAGATGCTAAGGGTATGGCCTGGCTCGATGTTAGTCAACAAGAAGTTTGGGACTACAACATTGCCTTAGCTCGAGAGGCTTATTCGGCTGGCTTCGATGAATTAAATTTTGATTTTGTTCGTTTCCCAACAGACGGAGATATCTCACAGATTCGTTATCGTAATTATGACCCGAGCAAAGAGACAAGAGTCGAGGCTCTTCAGAAATTCTTTGTCTATCTTCATGATAATGTCAAAGATATTGGAGCTCCTACTTCGGCTAATGTGTTTGGCATGGTCACCACCAACAACGACGACCTAGGTATCGGCCAGGTAATGGTAAATGTCGCTCCTTATGTGGATTATATCTGTCCCATGCTTTACCCGTCGCATTATCCTAAGGGGTGGAATGGTTTCAAGAACCCGGCCACTGTTCCGTATAAGGTTGTTAAGATAAGTATGGATAGTGGGATCAAGAAGATTGAGGCCCTTGGTTTGTCTAAAAATAAGATTCGTCCTTGGTTGCAAGATTTTGACTTAGGGGCAACATATACTGTCGATATGGTTAAGGCGCAACACGAAGCCGTGTATGATGCGGGGCTAAATTCTTGGATGATGTGGGACGCAACGAACAAATACACACTTGGTGCCTACCAAAAAGAAGATAATTAAATTATAATAAGGGGAGACTATTATGGCCGAGACTACTATTAATTATTTTGCCCAAACTGACTTCCGCGGTAAGCGGATTCGTTTTGGTGTTAAGGCCGAAGATCGGGCCAAGCACGTCTATGTTATCGGCAAGACCGGTATGGGTAAGTCGACTCTCTTGGAGAACATGGTCATCCAAGACATTAAGAATGGGGAGGGGCTAGCCTTTGTTGATCCTCACGGTAAGTCGGCGGAGTTCCTTTTAGAATTCGTTCCACCTGAGCGACTTAAAGATGTTATTTATTTTGCTCCCTTCGATCTCGAGCATCCGATCTCCTTCAATATTATGGAGGATGTCGGTCATGACAAGCGTCACTTGGTCGCCAATGGCCTCATGTCTTCTTTTAAGAAGATTTGGCCTGATGTTTGGTCTGCCCGTATGGAATATATTTTGAATAATTGTCTGCTGGCCTTGTTGGAATACCCTGACGCTACTTTGCTGGGAGTAAACCGTTTGCTGTCTGACAAAGTTTATCGTCAGAAGGTGGTAGATAATGTTACCGACCCGTCGGTCAAGTCTTTTTGGGTTGAGGAGTTTGCAAAATACAACGAGCGCTATATGCAGGAGGCGGGGGATGCGATTAAGAACAAGATTGGTCAATTTACCGCGAACCCTCTAATTCGTAATATTATCGGCCAGCCTAAGTCGACAATAGATTTGCGTCAGGTCATGGATGAGAAGAAGATTCTAATTGTGAACTTATCGAAGGGACGCCTAGGTGAGCAAAATGCCAACTTGCTGGGCGGTATTCTTATTACCAAGATTTATCTGGCTGCCATGTCACGAGCTAGCGCTGAGTCTAATCTGCTTTCTCGTTTGCCTTACTTCTATTTATTTGTTGATGAGTTCCAATCTTTTGTCAACGAATCTTTTGCCGATATTCTGTCTGAGGCTCGTAAGTATAAATTAAGTTTAACTATTGCTCACCAGTATATCGAGCAGATGCCGGAGGAGGTGAGGAATGCCGTCTTTGGTAACGTCGGGACGACTATCGCTTTCCGTGTCGGGCCCTTCGATGCCGAGGTTTTGGAGACAATCTTCTTCCCAACTTTTACTAAAGAAGATTTGGTTAATCTTGGTTTTGCTCAGATTTATCTAACTTTATCTATTGATGGTGTTGGTTCTCCGCCCTTCTCGGCCACCACTTTGCCACCAATTGTTGTAACTAATGTTTCGCTCAAGGAAGAAATAATTGAGAATGTTCGGAAGACTTATGCCAAACCGCGCGAGCTTGTCGAGAAGAATATTGTCGATTGGTATGTTCCTGATGTGGCGACAGCTAAAGCTCCAAGTTCTGGTGGCGCTAGTGCTAAATCTAAGGTTCCTGAGCGGGTTGGCGCCTCGGCTCCGTCACGGGCTAAGCCGGTTGAGATTGTCCCTAAGAAAGTTGCCCTTCCTCCTGTTAAGCCGGCCCCTAAAGAAGTCGCGAAAGAGACACCAAAAACTTTCTCTCTGGGAATTCTCAAAAATAAGCCCAAACCGTATAAGAACAAGAATGAACTAAAGGATCTACTTAGTGGAATTATGGCCGAGAAAAAGGTTGAGAAAAAACAAGAACCACGACCGCAAGCCCAACCTCAGCCAAAACCGCAAAAGGTAGATGTTACGGCGAAGCAAGAGTCCTCTGGTATTTCTGTTGAGAGATTAAAAAAAATGCTAGAGGTTAATTTGGACGAATAATTTTTATGGTTAAGAAAGTTTTGATTTATTCTACGGCTTATTTTCCTATGGTTGGAGGAGCTGAAGTCGCAATTAAAGAAATTGCCGATCGTCTCACTGATTTTGAATTTGTTTTAGTCACCGCCCGTCTTAATCGAGCTTATCCTAAGAAAGAGAAAATTGGCAATGTTACTGTGTATCGTTTGGGTTGGGGAACTCATTTCGACAAGCTTTACCTTGCTTTTTTGGGTGGGCGGTTTGGCTTAAAATTAACCCAAGACGAGCCTTTTGGTCTTGTTTGGGGGATGATGGCAAGTTTTGCTGGCTTGGCCGCCTTACGCTTTAAAGAGCTCAGTCCAGGGGTTAAATTTTTGCTTACCTTACAAGAAGGAGACGATCTTAAGGAAGTAGAAAAGAAGATGAGAATTTTGAAGTGGCGCTTTAAAAAAGTTTTTATTTTGGCTGACCAGGTTCAAGTTATCTCTAGCTATCTGAGAGAGTGGGCAATGAGTTTTGGGGTGGAAGAAAAAAATATTACTATTGTCCCAAACGGGGTTGATCTAGATAAATTTAATTTTAGTGGGCGAAATAAAAATAAAACGATCATTACCACTTCACGTTTGGTTAAAAAGAACGGCGTTGATACTCTAATCAGATCTCTCGCTCTTTTGCCTACCGATTATCGTCTAAAAATTTTAGGAGTTGGTCCTGATGAAAAGAAATTAAAAAATTTGGCCAGAGAGCTCGGTTTGAGTGAACGAGTAGATTTTGTTGGTTTTGTTGCATCAGAAAATATAAAAGATTATTTTGCTCAAGCGGAAGTTTTTGCTCGCCCGGCTTTGTCTGAGGGGCTTGGCAATTCTTTTCTTGAAGCGATGGCTTTTGGCCTATCCGTAATTGGGACACCAGTGGGGGGGATTATTGATTTTCTTAAAGACGGAGAGACGGGTTGGCTGGTCCCGCCAAATGATCCTCAGGTTTTGGCCGAAAAAATAAAGTTTATTACTAAAGAAGAAAATGAGGCTCAAGTTGAAGAGGTTATCAAGAAAGCCAGAAGCCTAGTTGAAGAAAAATATAATTGGGTTAAGATAGCGGAAGAGATGGACAGCTTATTGTCTAGATTAGCAGAATGACAAATAAAAAAACAATTTTAATTGCGACCGGTATCTACCCGCCCGACATTGGCGGTCCAGCGACTTACAGCAAATTGCTTAATGACGAATTACCCAAGCGTGGCTTTTCTGTGGGGGTCTTAAATTTTGGAGATTTTAAAAAAGTGCCTAAAATAATTCGGCATTTTATTTATGGTTGGAAAGTTTTTAGATTAGCTCCAAATTATCAGATTATTTATGTGCAAGATCCGGTTAGCGTCGGTTTACCCGTCTGTCTTGCCTGTTGGTTTAGGAGAAAAGATTTTATTCTAAAAATTGTTGGGGATTATGCGTGGGAACAAGGGAGCCAGCGTTTCGGAGTTATTGACTTGCTAGATGAGTTTTCTCTTTCTTTTAAGAAATATTCTTGGCCGGTTAAAATTTTGAAGAAAGTTCAAACGGGGGTGGCTAAGCAAGCGGTTAAAATCATTGTCCCTAGCAAATATCTTAAAAAAATAGTTACTAATTGGGGGGTGGCCCCAGAGAAGATAAAGGTTATTTATAATTCTTTTGACACCCCGGAGTCTTTGCCGGGAAAGGAAATTTTAAGAAGCAAACTGGATTGGTCTGGTCGAATTATTGTGAGTGTTGGTCGGCTTGTCCCGTGGAAAGGTTTTAATTTGCTCATTGATATAATGTCAGAACTTATTGCTAAATACCCCGAGACCAAACTCTTTATTGTTGGCAGCGGTCCAGATCGGGCCAAATTAGAGAGGCAAATTAAGGAGAGAGGTTTAGAGAGTAGTGTGTCTTTAACTGGCGGTCTAACCCATCAACAAGTTTTAGAATATTTAAAAGCATCTGATTTGTTTGTCCTCAATACTTCGTACGAGGGTTTTTCGCATCAACTTTTAGAAGCCTTATGGTGTGAAGTTCCCATTATTACAACGGCGGTTGGTGGTAATGTTGAGTTGATAGAGAATGGTAAGACTGGTTGGTTAGTAAATTACAATCAGAGAGAAGAGCTTCTTGGGGCTATCCAGGAAGTTTTTGCTAGTCCAGAGAAGACAAGAGGTGTTATAAATAAAGGCAAAGAAATTCTAAATAATTTTTCTAAAGAAAAAATGTTAGATAATTTAATTCAGGAAATATCATGAAAGTTTTAATGATTTCCACCGATCGCAAGATCTTTGAGCCTAAGAGTGAAGTCAGGCAGAGGATGATTGAATATGCCGGCCTTTTTGATGAACTTAAGATTATCGTTTTTTCTAAAAAAGATAGTTCTGGGGGGAATATTTCTCTAACGACAAATTGTGTTGCTAACAAGACGAATAGTTTGAGCCCTTTTCTCTATGTTTGGGATGCAATAAAGATTAGCCAAGCTTTAATAGGTGATGGTTCTGATTGGGTTGTAACCTGCCAAGATCCTTTCGAGACAGGTCTAGTTGGTTGGTGGCTCAAGAAAAAATTAAAAGTGAAGTTACAACTTCAAGTCCACACTGATCTAATGAGCCCTTACTTTAAGCGGGAATCGTTAAAGAATTTACTTAGGGTTAACATTGCTAAGTTTCTTTTGCCTCGGGCCGATAAGATTCGGGTAGTCTCGGAAAGGATAAAACAATCTCTTGAAAATTTGAAATTAAAAACAGGGCCCATTGTCCTTCCTATTTTTGTCGGGCAAGGGGAAGAAACGGAGCCTCAGACAGATTTACATAATAAATATCCGCAGTTTGATTTTATTATCTTAATGGCCTCGCGTCTCTCTCGAGAAAAGAATTTTTCTTTAGCTTTGGAGTCTTTTGCTGAAGCTGGTCTGGATAAGATTGCCGGTTTAGTAATTGTGGGGGAAGGCCCAGAAAAGCAGAACATAAAAAAGAAAATAAAAAATTTGCAAATAGACAATAAAGTTATTTTAGAGCCTTGGGTCGAAAATTTGACCGATTATTATAAATCAGCCGACTTATTCCTTTTAACCTCTAATTATGAAGGTTATGGACGTACCCTTATTGAGGCTGGTCTGGCCGGTTGCCCGATTTTAACAACTGATATTGGCCTAGTGGGGGATGTTATCGACAAAGAGAGTGCCCTGATTTGTTCTGTGGGAGACAAGGATTGCTTGGTTGATTCTATTTCTGTCGCAGTTAGCAATAACTCTTTGTTAAGAGTTCAGTCTCTAAGATTAAAGGAGAATCTGGAATCAAAAATCGTTACTCAGAAGGCCGATTATCTGAGAAGATATAAGGATTCGATGGTTTGAGTCCTGGTTCAAAAACTGTTAATATAAGTTTATTATGGATAAATTCATTGGTTTTATCGGCCAAGGTTGGATTGGCAAGAATTATGCTGACGATTTTGAGGAAAGAGGATATCAAGTAGTTAGATATTCACTAGAAGAACCTTATTTGCAAAATAAGAAAAAAATTTCTGAGTGCGATATTGTTTTTATTGCTGTTCCGACACCTACAACTCCTGATGGTTTTGATAACTCAATTGTTGGGAGTGCCGTTAGATTAATCGGCAAGAATAAAATTGCGGTTATTAAATCGACGATTTTGCCGGGGACGACGGAATTGATTCAGTCTGAGAACCCAGATATTTTTCTTTTCCATTCGCCAGAATTTCTTTCTGTTTCTAATGCTTATGAAGATTCACGGCATCCTCAGAGGAATATCGTCGGTATGCCGGTAGATAATGAAGAATACAGGATCAAAGCTAAGGAGGTTTTGGCAGTTTTGCCTCAGGCTGATTTTGAGTTGGTTACTAGCGCCAAAGAAGCCGAACTTTTTAAGTATTTACGCAATTGTTTCTTTTATACGAAAGTTGTCTACATGAACATGGTCTATGATTTAGCCAAGAACCTTGGCTGTAAGTGGGAAGTTCTCAGGGATATTATGTCTAACGATCCCTGGATTGGTAGCATGCACATTGACCCTATACACAAGACTGGCCGAGGGGCAGGCGGGGAATGTTTTATTAAAGATTATTCAGCTTTAGCCAAATTCTATAAGGAAAATGTTAAGGATTTCTCAGGAGACGAAATTTTTAGTGCTAACCAAAAAAAGAATATCGAGTTACTCATAGATAGCCAGAAAGATTTGGATTTATTGAAGGGGGTCTACGGGGACGATGTTGCTAAAAAACAATAATGAAGATTTTGATTATTACGCAAAAGATTGATCTGAACGATCCTGTTTTGGGTTTTTTCCATCGTTGGGTCGAAGAATTTGCTAAAAATTATGAATTTGTCACGGTTATTTGTCTGGGAAAAGGGGAGTACAATTTGCCCAAGAATGTAAAAGTTCTTTCTCTCGGCAAAGAGAGAAAACTAGGGAGCTTGTTTTACCTTTGGAATTTTTATAAATACCTTTGGCAAGAGAGGAGAAATTATGAGACAGTTTTTGTTCATATGAATCAAGAGTACGTACTTTTGGCTGGCCTGTGGTGGAGATTAACAAATAAGAAAATATTACTTTGGCGTAACCACCCCATGGGAAGCTGGTTGACACGTCTGTCCGTCATCCTAGCTAATCGGGTCTTTTGCACTTCGCCTCAATCTTTTACTGCTCAGTTTAAAAAAACCAAATTGATGCCCGCTGGTATCGATACTGAGATGTTCAGACCAATGCCTGAGATCAAAAAAATACTTAATTCTATTCTATTTTTTGGTCGAATGTCACCAATAAAAAGGCCTCATCTCTTACTAGAAGCTCTCGCCGATCTGAATAAGAAAGGTCTCGATTTTATCGCAGATTTTATCGGTGACTCTGGCGAATCAAGGGAAGAAAGGGAATATTATGATAATCTGAAGAAGATTGTAAAAGAACGAGATTTAGAAGAGAAAGTATTTTTCTACCCTGGTGTATCTCACGACAAAGCCCCAATCATCTTTAATCAGCATGAGATCTATGTTAACCTCACCCCAACTGGGAGCTTTGATAAAACTATTCTGGAGGCAATGTCGTGTGACATTACTCCTGTTGTTTGTAATGAGAGCCTTCGTGGTTTCTTAGATACTAAGTACTTGCTTGGCGAACTTGACTCTGAAAGTGTTGCCATTAATCTTCAAAATATTCTATCTCAAAAAAAAGAGGTCTTTAGAAGTTGTGTTAAAGAGAGTCACTCTCTCAGTCTTTTAATAGAAAAAGTTTTAAAGTAAATATAAATGAAGGCTATTTTATTTAAAGTTATGATCTTCTGTCATCGTCTCGTAAAGGGGGTAGCAAATAGGATTCTTGATAAAAAGTTTTTAAGGCCGAGGAATTTTTCTAATGATATGTTGCGGAGATATTCTAAACATTTTTCAGGGCGAGTTATAAATGTTTCTGGCTGGAGAGATGAAGATGGCGAGGGGGGATTCTATCGAGATTATTTTAAAAATATATCTGATTATGTAGTTTCGAATGTCGGCGGTCAGGGGAAAGGGTTCGGATCGGCTGGTAGTAGATATGAAGAGGTTGAACTTGATTTAGAAAAAGAGATTCCTCCGCACTTAGAAAATTATTTTAATGTAGTTTTTAATCATACCACCTTGGAGCATGTCTTCAAGTTTCAACTTGCCTTCGGACATCTTTGTCAGCTAAGCAACGACGTTGTTATTGTTGTTGTCCCTGTGATGCAGCAGATTCACAATACTGATGATTTTGGAGATTACTGGCGCCCAACACCGATGGCTATCGCCAAGTTATTTTTAGAGAATGGTTTAGAACCACTTGTCGTTAAGTGCAACGACCAACCTTTTGCCCCTGTCTACTGTTTTGCGATTGGTTCGAAAAAACCTGAGTTATATAAAGATAAATTTCTTAAAGAAGTCGATTTTCAGATGGGGGCCTTTAATTATGGGTCAAGTTTAAAAAGAGAGTCTATGAACAACCTCTTGGCTAAAAAGATATGAAATTTATTTATCTGACTTCACAGAAGTATCCATCTAAGAAAGTTGATCCTTTTTTTGTAAAATCGATGGCGGAATCTTTTTCTAAGATTTTGAGAGGAGATTTTACTTTTGTTGTCAGAGGGGATGTTCCTAAAGAATTAGAAGCTATCAACACTGTTGCAGTGAAGGCTCCTCGGCGTTTTAGGGTTGTTTCTTATTTTTTTTATATGCCCTTTCTTATTTTTTTGCACAAATGGGATCATTCAGACTTCATCTTTTTTTCTTCAGACCCCTATCTCTTAGCCATAATTATCTTTTGGCGTAAAATGTTTGGATTTAGGTATTCTGTCTGTTCAGATTGGCATCAGCTTTTTGATGATTGGAGAGACCACTATGTTGCGAGAAATAGTGATTATATGATCTCGACATCTAAGAGGTTGAGGGATTCTCTTGCCTCTATTCCTGGAGTTACCTCTGAGAAGGTCGTCGTTTCTTATGGTGGAGTTGATACATCTATTTTTGAGGAAAAAATAAAAACTAGAGACAAGATTGGGTTAAGGAAAGGCCTTGCCCTTCCTGAGGACGCATTTCTTGTTGGCTATGTTGGAGGGTTTAGGTCTGTCGGTCTTGAAAAGGGAATTGATATAATGATTAAGTCCTTACCTTTTCTTGGTGATAATATCTCCATGGTTTTTGTCGGAGGATCTAAGCAGGAAATTAATAATTATCGTCTTCTTGCTGAGGAGGAAGGCGTCCAGGATCGATGTATTTTTATAGAAAAACAACCTTTCGGCAAGGTTGTTGAATATGAGATTTCTATGGATATTTTGGTTATTCCTTACCCTAATAAAAAACATTTTAGAGATTACGGTTTCCCTATGAAAGTGTGGGAATATATGGCCTCTGGCCGGCCAATAGTGTATTCTGACCTGAGCATTATTAGGGAGGTGCTGGGAGGGAGGGGTAAGTCTTTTGTTCCTGATTCCCCGGCATCTTTAGCGGAGTCTATCGTGTCGATATTTGAGAATTATAATTTAGCCGAAAATACCGCTAAACAAAATTTGTGTGATACCATGGATTATACGTGGGAAGCGAGATCTAAAAATATTGTGAATTTTATTAAGCAAAAGATAAAAAATGAATAGCGAAAGAAAAAAAATTATAAATCTTTTTTCATCCCGTGTGCTCAAGTATAAGGATTCTATGCAGTATGGGAAAAAGGAAAACAATAAGTTAAAAAGAGTCCTCTACAATTTTGGGTTATTTGGTCTATCTTATGTTTACTATCATTTAGCTAGATTGAGACTGCTTAATTTATTGGGGGATGTTCAATGCTTTCTTTTCTTCGGGAAAAAGATGAGGCTGCCTTTGTCTGACATAAATACAGGAGTTTTTGCTATGTATGGGATTTCTCCTCATAAAAGTGAGAGGAAGTTGGCCTTATGGATGATGGAGAACCTCGCCGGAGATGAAGTTCTTTATGATATCGGATCTCATATGGGTTATTACACTGCACTTTTTGAAAAAATGTTTAAAAATGGTGAGGCCCATGCGTTTGAAGCGAACAAGAAGCTTTGTTCATATTTAAAAAATAACTTTTCTAATTCCTCAAATGTCTATATAGTATGTGCGGCTGTTGCTGATTTTGTTGGAGAGGTTGATTTCTATGATGCAACGGAGACAGAAGATAGTTCTGCTAGTTCTCGGTTACAGTTGTCTGAGGAGCCGATTCCTTCTTGCAAAGTTCCGTCTGTTACTCTTGATAACTATGTCACAAAAGGGAATAGTGCACCGACAGTGATTAAATTTGATATTGAGGGGGGCGAGTATGATGCAATTCTTGGAGCTTCAGATACGATAGAGAGGAATAATCCAATTATCATTATGGAAATTTGGGGAGGCGATAAAGGTAAAAAATATTCTGACCAGTCTGTTAAAAAACTACAAGAGCTCGGATACAAAGCTTTTTTTATAAGGAATGATGGCTCTACTTCCGACGTGGAAGTAAAAAACCCAGTGGATTATATCTCGGGTGGAGAGAAGGATCCTCGAGATAATTTTTTGTTTATTAAAAAATAGTATGTGCGGAATTTCAGGATTTAATTGGAGAGATGAGATTAAGATAAAAGAGATGGTCTCTTCTTTGTCTTATCGTGGGCCTGATGCAAATGGTTTTTTTCTTGATGAAGGTGTTTCTCTTGGTCATGATCGGTTGGGCATAATAGACCTGTCTGTTGGCGCTGGCCAACCCATGTCTGATAATTTAGACGAGATAACTATCGTTTTTAATGGGGAGATTTATAATTTTGAAGAAATAAGGGAGGAACTCAAAGAGGAATATGAATTTAGGACCAAGGGCGACACTGAGGTGATTTTGGCTGGATACCGAAAGTGGGGGAATGGAGTGGTAGATAGACTAAACGGGATGTTTGCTTTTGCTATTTGGGATAAACGTGATAATTCTCTTTTTTGTGCCCGTGATCATATGGGGATGAAGCCGTTTTATTATTTCTGGGATGGCAACAAGTTCATTTTTGCTTCTGAGATAAGTGCTCTTCTTGTCCATAATTTGCCACGTAAGTTAAATATAGAGGCCTTTAATTATTATTTTCGAGTTCTTTATTCTCCTGGATCAATGACTCTGATAAAAGATATTTATAAATTGCCCCCATTTCATACCCTTCTTTTGAAAGATGGGGTAATCTCTATATCTTCTTATGATAAGATTCCTACGGATAAAGTGGATATTTCTTATCGTAGGGCAACTCTTATATTAAAAGAGAAGGTCTTGGCTTCAATAAAGAGGCACTTGGTGGCAGATGTGCCCGTTGGAGTTTATCTTTCTGGGGGGATTGACTCTAGTGTAGTTTTGGCTTCAATGTCGCGCTTTCATGAGAAGATAAAAACTTTTTCTGTCGGGTTCAGGTTAAAGGATGGGGAAGAAGGTGGTAAATTTAATCAAGATTTAGAATTGGCAAAAAGAACCGCAAAGTTTTTTGGGGCAGAGCATAATCATATTCTGGTTTCCGTCGATGATGTTATCGCTTCGATGGGAGAGATGATGGCACATAACAGTGACCCAATATCGAACCCTACGGCAGTAGCGATGTTGCTCTTGTCGAAATTTACTAAAAATAAAGCCACTGTGGTTCTTACTGGTAATGCCGGTGACGAACTCTGGGGAGGATATGAGCGTTATCGGATTACTCTTGGCGCTTATTATTACAAAATGTTACCAAAGTTTGTGAGATCCATTTTAAATAAAAATAAGAAAATATCTAAGTTAGATTATAAAGACGAAGTAGATTTATTTTCTCAATTTATGTTTGAGAAAGACGAGGGGCTTTCTCAGGTAATCTGCCCTTCTTTTTTTGAGAAAGACGTAAAAATCAAAAAATATTTTCAAGATCAATATTTTTCTAGTTGCAGGGCAGACATTGTAGAATGTCTGATGGATGTGGATCAAAAAAGTTGGCTGCCAGATCACTTTTTTATGCTTTCTGATAAAATGTCTATGGCCAGCGCTATTGAAGAGAGGATGCCGTTGGCCGATAGAGAGTTGTTAACTTTTTCTAAGACTATCCCCACATCTTATAAAGTTGGCTTATTTAGAACTAAAAAAATCTTAAAAGATGCTTTTAAAGATGATTTACCCGATTATCTCTTTAAGCAACCTAAAAGGGGTTGGTTTTCTCCGGCGGCGAAGTGGTTTAGAGACCCGAAGTTTGAGATATTTGTTAGAGAGGTTTTATCAGAAAATTATTACTTAGGTACTAAAAAATTATTTAACTGGGTAAGTGTCGAAAGAATGCTCGATGACCATATCAGTAAGAAAAAATATAATTTGACTGTTCTCTGGGCAATCCTCGTCTTTCAAATGTGGGCAAAACAGTACCAAATAGAAGTATGAAAAAAATGATTTATATTGCTAATGCGAGAATTCCCACCGAGAAAGCTCACGGTCTTGCAATTATGAAAATGTGTGAATCTTTTGTTGGTCAAGGCGTAGAGTTGGAGCTTGTTTTGCCAAGAAGACTCAATGTTGTTAACGGTGACCCCTTTGATTTTTACAAAGTAAACAAATCATTTGTAATTAAGAAAGTTCCGGTCCTTGATCTTATTCCTTGGCTTGGTCGGTTTGGTTTTTTTGTTGAGACCTTTACTTTTGCAATTAGTTCAACTTTGTATAGTTTGACGAGAAGTGTTGATATTTTCTATGGTCGAGATGAAGTTTCTCTCAGTTTTGTTAGCCTTTTAAATAAAAATGTTTTTTGGGAGTCTCATACTTCAAAGAGGAAGTGGTTAGTGCATTGTCTCTTTAAAAGGGCAAAAGGAATTATTGTCATTAGCCAAGGTCTTAAGAATCACTACCTATCTTTAGGTTTTACTGGAGGAAATATTTTGGTCGCTTCAAGTGGTTTTGATGAGAAAATATTTTTTGCCAACTTTGGCAAAAATGAAGCTCGAACTAGGGTGTGTTTACCGAAAAGTAAAAAAATAGTACTTTACACTGGGCATCTTTATGATTGGAAAGGGACTAATGTATTGGCAGAATCTTCCTTTAATTTTTCGGAAGGGGTCCAATTTGTTTTTGTCGGTGGGACAGACAAAGACATTTTATGTTTTAGAAAAAAATATTCCTCGGCTGAAAATATAGATATTATTAGCAGAAGGCCGAATTATGAAATACCTTTTTACTTAAAGTCTGCCGATATTTTAGTGTTGCCTAATAGTGGAAAGGAAGATATTTCTCGTTTTTATACATCCCCGATGAAACTTTTCGAATATATGGCTAGTGGTGTACCAATTGTCGCTTCTGACCTGCCTTCTATTCGAGAGGTTTTGAATGAGAATAATTCTCTTTTAGTAGAAGCTGACAATGCGACTCAATTAGCTAAGGGTATAAAGAGAATTTTGCAAGATACTGGTTTTGCCTGTAGAATTTCTAAACAAGCCAAAGAAGATGTCCAAAAATATACATGGGATAAAAGAGCCTTTATTATTTTAAATTTTATAAAAGATGAAAACACATTTTGAGAATTTATTGTTAAATATTCCAAATCTTGTCTCTTTGAAAACTCTGGACGTTGGTTCAGGGAAGGGCAATTTTTTAATAGAAGCAAAGCAAAAAGGGGTAGACATTGTTGGGGTAGAGCTTAATCAAAGTTACATCTCCGAGACGATAAAGAGGGCTAAAGAGAAGGGGGTTTTAGTCGATGTTCGTCATGGGGTAGCTGAAAATTTACCATTTACTGATAAATCCTTTAATTTTGTTAATGTTTGCGAGGTTATTGAACATGTGGAAGTTCCTGATAAACTACTTACTGAAGTTCATCGGGTTCTTGTTTCTGGAGGCAGGGCATATCTATCTATTCCTAATCGTTTTGGTTTTTTTGATCCTCATTTTCATTTATATCTTATAAATTGGTTGCCACGCTCTTTGGCACATCTAATAATAGGTTTACTGGGTAAGCATAAGGACTATTCTGGTCCTGTTGGCCGGCAAAGTATTTTATATATGCACTACTATACTTTTTGCGGTATAAGGAAGATATTGAGAAAAAGGGGATTTAAAGTTATAGATATTCGTTGGAGAAAGATTCACGAAAGACTTAATTGGCCTATTAGGCCGATCGTTATTCTGATATATATTGTCGCTCGAGAAATTTATTTCAATTCTTTTCACTTAATTTTAGTTAAAGAATAAAAAATGAAAGATAGAATAAAAAGATTGACCATTTTATTTAAAACCTCGTTACTTAGGCTAAGTTTTAGGTTTTTAGGGAAAAATATTAATCGACCCAAGAAGATAATTATTTTTCAATTGGCCAAAATGGGAGACATGGTCTGCACAACGCCAATGTTTCGAGCTGTAAAAAAAAAATATCCGGATGCCTATTTAACTGTCGTGGGCGATCTTGTGAATAAACAATTGCTTGTCGGTAACCCAAATATTGATGGTTATCTTATTTGGGATAAAGACGATCCGTTTAGTATTATTAATAAAATTAAAAGTGAGAAATATGATTTTGGTTGTACCGCTGGACCCAATTTTGAGGCGTTGGCAATTATGATTTTGTCTAAAATACCTCTCATTTCAGTCCCTCGAATTGAGAACGGCTGGAGCCCCTACGAAACTATCCCTTATAAAGTACTAAGAAAATTTGTTATTACTAAACCTCACCGAATGGGTAATTATGCTCCTCGGGAATATTTGAGGCTACTTGAAACCATAAATATTTTTACCGATGATACTTCAAAAAAGCTTTATTATTCGAGTGAAGCTGGAAAGAAAAGAGACTCTTTGTTTTTAGAAAATGATATTAATACAAAAGATCTTATTGTCGGTATTTCTCCCTCCGCTGGTAATAAAATTAAAAAATGGCCAGAAGATAGATTTGCTCAAGTTGCTGACTATTTGATAGAAAAGTATCAGGCTAAAATTTTAATTATCGGTGGTCCGAACGACCGAGAAGAAAGTAGAGAGATGCTGAAGAATATAAAAAATACAGGTAATGTTATTGATTTAACTGGCAAATTGTCTGTGGAAGAGCTCAAAGCCCTTGTCTCTAAGCTAAAACTTTTTATCTCTGTTGACACTGGCCCAATTTATATTGCTGAAGCTTTCAGTGTTCCTACTGTAGATCTTGTTGGCCCGATGGACGAAAATGAACAACCTCCAATAGGTGATTTCCACAAAATAGCTAAAGCGAAAGATCGGGGAAAGCCAGAACTTCACATAATGAACGCTAGGTCATATAATGAAAAAGGGGCGAGGAGGCAAGTTGAAGATATTGAGGTTTCCGACGTTACCTTTGAGATAATCAGACTCTTGAAGGGATCTACAAATATGGTAATATAGAGACCGATGACCCCTCAAATGTATCCTAAAGAAATTGAGTTAATGAAAGGGATCTTATCTTCGTATCATGACCAGGTAGATGTTTTGGAGTGGGGGAGTGGGGGGAGCACTGTTTATTTTACTGATTTTTTAAAGAAGGAAAATATAAATTATACCTGGACCAGTCTTGAGTATAATAGAGTTTGGTATGACAAAATTTCTCGCCTAACTGCTAGTGACAAAGATATTGATCTTATTCTTTTTGATGTTGGAAATACAGAATTAAAACAACGGAATACCTCAATGGATGAATATGTTTCTTACCCCTCAACTTTGGGGAAGAAGTATGACGTCATCTTTGTTGACGGGAGAAAACGCCGCCGCTGCTTGTTAGAGGCTAAAAGTTTGTTGAAATCAGGGGGGACTGTTATTTTGCATGATGCTCGTCGAACTTACTACCACTGTGCTTTTTCTTCTTACCCTGATCGTCGCGTCCTTCTTCGAACTGGTCTTTGGCAAGGTCGAATGGAGGATCCTGGTATTGCTCAGAAAGTTATTAATTTAGTTGAATATTGGTGTTTTCGTATTTATACTTTTTCTTTTCGATTCATTCCAAATTTTTAGTTCAGTATTCGGTATGTTTAAAATTCTACCTCTGAATCGGGGGGTCTTTCTTTTTTTATAAATTTATATGATAATATGTTTGTAATTGCAAAAAAGATTAAAAAACCTCAATAATGTAAGGGAAAGTCTTTTGTGGTAAATTAAATTGTTAACATGGCAAACTCAATAAAAAAAGAAATTTGGAATTTTATAAGTATCCCTCGTATTGGATATGATGAAAAAGACTATTTTAACCATCATTTGGGAAAGTATGGTTTAGTTGCCTCTACCATAAAAGATTTTTCTCCTCACAAAATTTTGGATATCGGGATAGCTTCTGGAATTTTTTATTCACTTCTTCCAGATTTTTATACTAGCAAGGTCTTTGGCATTGATGTGGTCCCTGAATATATGCCCATACTTAAAAAAAGAGGGATTGAAGCTCGGCTTTGCAATATTGAAAAGGAACCAATCCCATGCTCGAATGAAAGTTTTGATCTAGTTATTTGTGATTCTATTCTTGAACATACTCTCAAGCCGAAAGATCTTATTACCGAGATAGATAGAGTCCTAGTTCCCGGCGGACACTTTATTATTGTCGTTCCTAATGCTACTAGTATCATAAAACGATGGCAACATCTGCGTGGGTATAACATTTTTGAACCCCTTATTGATAATCTATACTTCAGAGATTATCTTTCCCGGTGCGCAGTTTTTTATTCCAAGAGAGATTTGAGGATAATTTTGGAAGAAATCTCTCTAGTGATTGACAAAATTTCTTATCTAAATGAAACTTCCTATGATGAAAAAAAACTTTTCAGAAAAATAGCGAGAATCCTCGGTGTTATTATTCCAGAGTTCCGGGATGTTATTTTTCTTACTGGTCATAAAAATCTATAGTATGAAAATTCTTTTTCTTCAAGATGATTTTCCTCCGCAGAGTTTTGGTGGTGCGGGTATATCTACTTATGAGCTGGCTTTAGGAATGAGAAAGGCAGGTAATGAAGTTTTTGTTATTACCACTTGCCGAAAGGAAAGCGAGGCAGGAATTTCTAATTATCAAGGTCTTAAAGTGTTTAAAATAACTAGCGATTATTCTGATAAATGGCGCAATTATCTTAGCCTCTATAATCCATTTGTTATTTACCAAGTAAAAAAGATACTTAAGGAGGTAGAACCTGATATTGTTCACATTAATAATATTCATACCCACCTTTCATATCATTGTTTTAAAATTGCAAAAAAATATTCGAAAGTTGTAATTTTTACCGCTCGCGATGTGATGACCTTTAATTTTGCGAAATTGGAGACAAAGCGGTATTTGGAAAATTTTGATTATCATACAATCTGGTTTGATCATCTCAAACAAGCAAAAAAAAGGTGGAATCCATTTCGTAATTTCTGTATCAAAAAATATCTTAAGTACGCTGGTAAAGTTTTTGCTATTAGTCGATCTCTGCAAGAAGCACTTCGGCAAAATGGTATTACTGATGTGGAAGTAATATATAACGGTATCGATATAGATGATTGGAATGTCGAATCTGAAGCCATTGCTCGTTTTCGAAAAAAGTATCACCTATTTGATAGAAAGGTGCTTTTGTTTAGTGGGCGACTTAGTACTGCTAAAGGAGGGGGAAAAACTATTGAAGCTCTCGCTCAGATTGCTACTAAAGTTCCAGAAGTCGTTCTTTTGGTGGCCGGTAGCGTTGATGAAAATGCCGAGGCCATGAAAGAGCAAGCGAAGAGTTTGGGGGTAGGAGAAAATTTAATTTTTACGGGTTGGATTGAACGGGAGGAGATTAAAATTGCCTACGCCGTGGCTGATATTGTTTTAATGCCCTCCATCTGTCTTGATGTATTTGGTCGGGTCAATATAGAGGCGATGGTGTCCCGAAAGCCGGTTGTTGGCACTTGTTATGGTGGGACTCCAGAAATTGTTGTTGACGGCGTAACTGGTTATATCGTAAATCCATTGCATCCAGAAGAAATTGCCGAGAAAGTTATTGATTTGCTTGAAGATCCCAAAAAGGCCGAAGAATTTGGCCAGGCTGGTTATGATAGAGTAAAAACAAAATTTAATTTAAAAGATAAGGTTGAAGAATATTTGGTTGTCTATCGAAAACTTTTAGAGAAGAAAGTTGACTAAACAGAAAAAACAGATAAACTTAATATATGAAAATCATTGGAATTATCCCTGCTCGGATGGGTTCGTCTCGGTTCCCAGGGAAGCCTCTCGCTAAGATTTTAGGCATGCCGATGGTTGGTCATTGCTATTTTAGAACAAAAATGTGCCATCTTTTAGATGATGTTTATATCGCTACTTGTGATCAGGAGATTAAGAATTATGCGGAGAGTATTGGGGCTAAGGTGGTGTTGACTGCCAATACCCACGAGCGGGCGATGGATCGAACAGCTGAGGCTGTCTCTAACATTGAGAAAGCCACCGGCGAGAAAATTGATATTGCTGTTCAGATGCAGGGAGATGAACCAATGGTAACTAAAGAAATGTTGGAGTCTTCAATTCGTAAAATGGTGGCTGATGAGTCAATTAACTTAATGAATTTAATCCAGCCAATTACTGACCCACGAGATCTTGAGATTCCTGATGTTTTAAAAGTGGTGACTGATCTTAAGGGAAACATGCTCTATTATTCTCGCTCACTTATCCCTTATGATACAAAAAAGTTTAAAGGTAAAGTCCCATACCTTAAGACCCTTGGTATTCATCTTTTTCGTAGAGATTTTTTGTTTGAATTTTTGCGCATGGCCCCAACTCCTCTAGAAATTATTGAATCTACTGACATGCTTCGAGTCCTTGAGAATGGTCTGCGTATTGCGACTTTTATTATCGAAACACCAACATGGTCGGTTGATACTACAGAAGATTTTAAAATTGTAGAGGAGAAAATGTCCGTTGATCCTCTAGTGGAGACTTATGCCCAATCAGAGTAGCATCGCCGTCTGTTCGAAGACTTTTTCTAACACCTCAATTCTCGTTGAGGAGCTTAAAAAATGTTTTAGCAACTTAGAATTTAATTATGAAAAAGATCTTGATGGTGATGAACTGGTGGCTTTTATTGGAGAAGCAAAAGGGGCGATTGTCGCCCTCGAAAAAATTGATAATTATATCCTTGACCGTTGTCCTAATTTGGAAGTCATTGTTAAATATGGGGTAGGACTCGATAATCTCGATCTTGCGTCGTGCAAGAGGCACAACGTCCGAGTTGGCTGGACTGGGGGGACTAATCGTTTATCTGTTGCCGAAATGACCATTGGTTTTATGCTCGCGCTCTCGAGGAATTTGTTTAGATCATCATTAGAGCTTAAGTGGGGTCTTTGGAACAAGAATGGAGGACTACAACTCAGTGGACGTACTGTTGGTATCATCGGAGTGGGTAATGTGGGAAAAGAAGTTATTAGGCTCTTGAAACCATTTAATTGTCGAATAATGGTAAATGATATTATTAATCAGGATGATTATTATCAGGCTCAAGGAGTTAAAGAGGCAAGCAAGGAACAAATTTTAAAAGAAGCTGAAATAATAAGTTTGCATATGCCTCTTAATTCTGATACTAAACATTTTATTAATGAAACCACCCTTGCCTTAATACGTCCTGATGCTTATATTATTAATACTGCCCGTGGGCCACTTGTTGATTACTCGACCTTAAAGGACTCTCTTTTGAATAAGAAAGTTGCGGGTTTTGCAACTGACGTCTATGACGAAGAACCTCCAAAAGATAAGGAGCTGTTATCTTTTGATAATGTTATCTGCACTCCTCATATCGGGGGAAATTCAAAAGAAGCGGTGTTTGCTATGGGCATGAGCGCAATTGATCACTTAAAACAGTATTTTATAGTTTAAACTTTATATGGAGAAGAAAAGAATTGGTATTATTGGCTACGGTGTTGTTGGGAAAAGGCGTCGTTTTTTTGTTGACAGACACCCCGACCTTCTTGTCGTTGCTGTCTCTGACATCCGTTTTTCCCAAGACCAGAAAAGTATAGATGGTCTAAGAGCTTATAATGATCATAACCAGCTTTTGGAGAGTGAGAATTTGGATGCAATCTTCGTTTCAGTTCCTAATTACATCGCCTCCCAAATTACTATCGCGGGGATTGAAAAAGGACTTCACGTTTTTTGTGAAAAGCCACCAGGGAGATCGGTCGAAGATATTAAAATGATTATTGAAGCAGAAAAATCACAACCTAAAATTGTTTTAAAATATGGGTTTAACCATCGTTATCACGATTCGGTTCAGGAGGCTTTACACATGGTTAGATCCGGTGAATTGGGGGAAGTAATTAATATAGAGGGTGTCTATGGTAAGAGTAGAATTGTTGACCCCAAAATTGCTGCTTGGCGATCTGAGCGGAAATCTGCTGGTGGGGGAATACTTCTCGATCAGGGTATTCATATGCTCGACCTAATGAGATTATTTTGTGGGGAATTTAATGAGGTCAAAAGTTTTATTAGCAACGATTTTTGGAGGTATGATGTAGAAGATAACGCTTTTGCTATTATGAGAAACCCTAATGGTCAAATTGCTTCTATCCACTCAAGCTCGACTCTTTGGGAACATAGTTTTTCTCTGAATATCTATCTAACAAAAGGTTACTTAAAACTTTCGGGCCTTCTGACTAGCTCTAGGAGCTATGGGGAGGAAACATTAACTATTGGGAAGCGTAGCGATTCGGAGCAAGGAATTTCGGGGAAAAAATTTTTAAAGTATAAGGAAGATAATTCTTGGGAGAAAGAGGTTAACGAATTTGCTGATGCTATAATAAATCAGATCCCCATAAAGTTTGGTACCAGTTTGGATGCCTTCCAAACGATGAAACTTGTTTATCGGATATATCACGATGATTTAACTTGGCAGACAAAATATCAAATACCTAATCCAGATTAAGTATGAAAAAAAAAGAATTAGCCCTAGTCCTTTTTTCTGAAAAACTTCCTCGACGACCAAAGAGTTGGTGGCAAAGTTTCAGGGTTGTTATTGCTCCCAAAGGGTTGGAATCTCAAATTGAGGGAAAGGGGATCAAATTCTTTTATCTCGAAGAGTTTGTCGAACCAGGGAGTATCTATGAGGCTAGTGCTTTTGCCGAAGAACTCTCTCTTCTGGATCTGCTCGATGGAACTCGGTTAACGAAGTCTTTTTTGTATGGAGGTTATGAATTGTGGTGGATACATTACGATAGCCTTTTTCAATATTTTTGTTTGCCATATACCCAATATAAAAAATTACTTAAGTATTTAAAGAATTTTCAATCTATCTATTTTTATCGCCCACCTTATAAGAGTCTCTTTTTTTGTTACTTGCAAACATATGGGTGTGGAACAAAAATAATTCATGACCGGCGTTTAAAAAGTCCAGCCTCTTTTCCTTTTGGTGTTTCTTTGCAGATTTTAATTACTATCTTTAGTTTACCATTTTTGATAATTAAGAAATCTCCAGTCATGGTATTCACTGGTGATAAATTTGAAAAGAACAAAGATTTTGATTTTCGTATGAGATTTATCTACGAGGAACTGTGCCAGAGGAACATTGCCTTTGTCGAGTTTATTAGAAGTTTGGAGTCTTGGAAGGCCGTATTACAGCATGCCTTCGTGAGATGGCGCCCTGTTATATATCCAGAAGGGATTACTTTTGTGGGTCGGTTTGTAAGTTTTCTCTCAGGTGGGAGAAGGCGGACGGAGAAAAAGTTTGGCCCCCATATTTTTGACACTGAGATTGATTTAGACAGACGATTCAAACTTATTGTTGCGACACAGTATCTTCGTACTGTTTATGACGACGTCTGGGCGATAAGGATAACTAAATGGGTTTTGCATGTTATTGGCGTTAGGTCGGTATTTATTGCGGCGGCAGTAGAACGTAATTTCCATGCTGTTCTTGGTTGTAAACTAAACAAGATACCGATGGTTGGGATCCTTCATGGGGTGGCCTCTCGGTACTACAATGTTTATGAGTTTACTCCAGGTTTTGATGGTAAAAAAAGTTTGTCTGTTGATAGATACGGGGTTTGGAGTGAATGGTGGAGGGAATATTTTATTCAGAATAGTAAAGCTTATGTTGCAGAACAATTATTTGTCTCAGGGCCCATGAGACCTCTTTCAGAGGATGAACATCATAAGGTTGTTAGTAGAAGGTCTTCAGGAGATATTATTAATGTTCTTTTTGTCTCAGAAGAAGTTGCGGTACCGAGGGAGGTATTACCTTATTTAAATAATTTGTTGGGACAAAAAAACATAAACTTAACCCTTAAGTTTAGACCTTATAGAGATGGTTTTGAAAATTGGCTTTTAAAAAATGAACCTAACTTGCTTAGGTGCGATAGTTTAAAAGTAGTAAAGGGAAACATGCAAGAGGCTATAAAAGACTGTGATGTTGTTGTTGGTTCTTACAGCACGGCGGTTCTTGAAGCCGTTACTCAGCTTAAAGTTCCTATTTTTTTTAATACCCAGAAATGGGGAGATTATTATAGCCTTAAGGATTATGATGATAGTCATTCTTTTTTTGCCGAAAGCCCACAAGACCTTGTTGGGAAAATTAATAATTCCTGGTCCATACAAAGCGGTACTCTCAAAGATTTACAAAAGCGATATTTTGGAGATCCATACAAGAATGGGAGTAAATGGGTTGTTGATGAATTAGAAAAAAATATTAAATAAATTTTAGTTAAGGCATATGAAAAAAATTATTAAAAAAATAATGAAGCGTATCGGTTATTCGATTAGTAAAAATAAATCTTTGAATTTACAAAACTTAAAACAAGTCACTAGGGATGATTTTTTTGATTTTTATTTTTTCCAGATAGATAAAAATAACTTTTTCTTTGTACAAATTGGGGCGAATGACGGGAAAACTAACGACCCGATTTATCATTATGTGACAAAATATCAACTTTCTGGTGTTGTAATCGAGCCTCAGCCTGACGTCTTTTTGTTGCTCCAAGAAAATTACAAAAGGTATCCTGAAGTGAAATGTTTAAATTTGGCTATTGCTAAAGAAACAGGGAGTGTTTCATTTTACTCAGTAAAGGAGTTTGTGAGGAATAAGATAAATTTTTCCCGCTTAACTGGTATCGCCTCTTTTGATAGAAATTTTATTAAACAAAAATTCCAAAGTAAACAAGTTAAAGGGAGTGTGGACAAGAGGCTAAATGCTGATGATTGTATTCTAGAGACGAAGATTAGAGCTTCCTCCTTTGCTGGTTTAATAAAAGAAAATAAAATTGAAAAGATTGATTTTTTACAGATCGATTGTGAAGGTTATGATTATGAGATACTTAAAACTGTAGATTTTAATAAATTTTCCCCGATGATTATTAACTTCGAAAGTCAAAACTTGTCAGACGATGACAGAAAAGAGTGTGAGAAAATGCTTGAAGATTTGGGCTACGGTTGGTTTAGGAGTGGTAGCGACACATGTGCTTATAAGGTCAATTAGACATTGAGGTTCAGTCAAGTGACCTCCATATTTTTATTTGCACGAGTAGCCCAATAAATGACATAGACACATTTGCGACTATTAATCCCATAATTCCTCCCCAAACTCCCATTACTATATATAGCAATATCCTGGTAGAACTTTGAATTAGACTGTTGATAAAAATTCTCTTGGATAATTTCTGTGAGACAAGGAGTAGGCTTATATAGCGATTTGGTATAGCAAAGATGAGGCTTATTGCCAAGATTTGGGAATAAAGGATCGAATCAATATACTGAGGTAAAATGTATTTGAATAAAAATGGAGCAAGTATGATATACCCAACACTAGCTATTACCCCTAGGAACATTCCCTGGAAGATTCTTTTATAAAAAACTGAATTTATTTCACCTTGCGTTTTTGTTGAGAATTTTGGGAAGCCAATACCTACCCAATTTTTTAGTAAAGAAGTTGCTCTCTCTGGCACTGCCATTGCTAACGAATAAATAGCGAGCTGGGCTGACCCCCAGAAGTGGGCCAAGATCACCTTGTCTATTTGTGAAGCAATGGGCCCGATGAGCCCAATAAAAGTTAACTCGCGCCCGTATTTTAGAGTATCCCCCTCGTCTTTTAGGGGTGGTTTGAATTTGTATAAAGTAATGAGATAAAAGAGAATTGTTGAAGTAAACGTCGTCACTGCGTAGGCAGCAATGATCCAAACAACCTCTTTGCTAATCAACAAGGTTAGTAATATACCCACTACATAAATCGTGGTCGATATTATGCTCGAAATACTGGCTAGGCTGAACTGCCTTTTTCCTTCTAAGTAAGAACCATAAGTGTTGAAGGCCAATATCAGTGGTACAAACACTCCTAATATCCATAGGGATATTGCCAAATTGATATCATTATTAGAGAAATAATATCCACCAATTATTATAAAGGCTAAGAACATTAGGATGTTCCATTTAAGTTGGTATCTGACAGAAGTTCTTAATGCTCCATCATTCCCTCTGGCAACGTTTCTGGCAACAGCGTTATTCATACCTGTTAGGGTAAAGATGTTCATCAACCCTGCAATAGAAAGTATATATTTGTAGAGCCCATAAGTTTCTTTAGGCAAAAGATTGGCAAAGGCAATCACTAAGAGTAGGGACAAAACACTTGAGGTCATTTGCCCAAAACTAACCCAAAACCCTCCCTTGGTGAGATAAACCATGTCGGTTTTGGTGTATTTTTCGCTCCAGCGGAGAATTTCATAACCCTTACTTTTGAGCTGTTTTATCTTTTCCATCCTGGTTATTCTAGCTCAAATTAGGCTTTTTTCCTAGCTCCGATTTGGATTTTATGTTAAATTAAATCCATTATGACAACTAACAAATGGCTCAAGTATTTTATATGCGCCGGCATTTTTATCGTGCCGTTTATTCCTTGGATTGTGGCGTCTTCGTCCTACTTTCCTTTTATTACGGGTAAGAATTTTGCCTTCCGTGTAATTGTCGAGATTATTTTTGCGTTGTGGGCTATCCTCGCTCTTCGTGACAAGAAGTCTCGACCGGAGAAATCTTGGATTCTCTATGCTGTTCTCGCTTTGGGCGCGATTGGTATCCTCGCGACCTTCTTTGGGCTTAATCCTTATCGCTCCTTCTGGTCTAATTATGAACGTATGGATGGTCTAATTAATATTCTTCACCTAATAGCTTACTTTGTCGTCTTAATTTCGGTGTTGAAAGATAAAGTGAAATGGTTTTGGCTAGCCAATACCGCTCTTGTGGCAAATTTTTATATTGCTATTTATAGTCTCCTGCAGTTGGCTGGCAAAGCTGCTGTCCATCAGAGTGCTACCCGTCTCGATGCCTCACTTGGCAATTCGGCTTATTTGGCTGTCTATGTGCTCTTCATGATTTTTATTTCTGTTTATCTCTTGGCCTTGGTTTGGCCGAAAAATAAGATTTTGGCGTTTGGTTATGGCACACTGGCTGTTATTGATGTCGTCATCCTTTATTACACCGCTACCCGTGGAGCAATTTTGGGTTTTGTGGGGGGAATTATTTTAATCTGTTTACTTCTTGCTATCTTAAAATCTGGGAAGTTGAGAAATATTTCTGCGACTTTGGTTGTTGCCTCACTCTTACTTATTGGAGGTTTTATTGCGGTTAAAAATACAGATTTTGTCCAATCTAGCCCCGTCCTTTCTCGTTTTGCTTCAATTTCTTTATCAGAGACAACGGTCGGTTCGCGTATGATGATTTGGAACATGAGTCTTCAGGGATTCAAGGAGCGACCTATTCTTGGCTGGGGGCCAGAGAATTATTCACTGGTCTTTAGTAAATATTATGATCCCGGTATGTATGGACAGGAGCCATGGTTCGATCGTTCGCACAATATCTTCTTCGACTGGTTGATTAATGCAGGGATTTTGGGTCTCTTGGCTTACCTCTCTATTTATCTGAGTACCCTCTATTACTTATGGTTTGGCAAAAAGAGAGACGAAAAAGATTTTACGACTTCTGTTGTTGCGAGTAGTTTGCTGACCGGTTTGTTTGCGGCTTACTTCTTCCATAATATTTTTGTCTTCGATAATCTTATTAGTTACATCTTATTCTTTTCTCTTATCGCCTTTATTCATTCTTCTTCTGTTGTTAAGGAAAAAGAGGGTGAGAAAGAATTCGCTGTCAAAAAAGATTATCAAGCGAAGAAAAATAATAGTAACCAGCAGATTGACCTTGTGCCGACGTTCGGGGCTATTGTTATAATAATAGTCTTGTCCTCGAGTCTTTATTTTGTTAACTATCGGCCCTATAAGACCTCGACTGATATAATCAAGGCGATTCATCCTTCTGTTACAAATGCCGAAGAGGGCCTTAGACTTTTTGAAAAGGTTTTCTCGGTTCAAACTTTTGGTTTGGGGGAATCACGAGAGCAGTTAATTGTTAAGACCATGAATTTAATTAATGATCCTAATGTCTCGGATGAGACGAAAACTGCTTTTGTTAAGTTAGTCGATGAGCAGATTAAAGCTCATCAGGTTCACTATGCCGAAGATGCTCGCTCTAATTTACTTTTTGGTAATTTCTTTTTGGCGGTTGGCCAAATTGACACCAGCTTATCTTTTCTTCAGAAGGCGATATCTTTGGCCCCTAATAAGCAACAAGTGCTGTTTGGCTTAGTATCTACTTACGTGGCAAAACAAGATGCTCCCAATGCTCTCAATTATGCCAAGCTGGCTTTCGACTTAGATCCTAATTATAACGAAGCACGCAAAATTTATGCCTTGGTTTCTTTAATGACAAATCAATCTGACTTGGCGAAGGATTTACTTGCCCCAATAAAAGAGTCTGCCGATTATTACAACGACAATCGTTTTATTAACTTGTATGAACAAAATGGTGACAAGGCCTCTTTGCAAGAAATAAATTTGTTGCGCGAAAAAAATAAATAAAATTATTTTTAAAAAATTCTGAAAAAAGTTTTCAGAATTTTTTATTTAGTTATCCACAACTTTTTTTAAAAAAATGTTGTGACAAATTTATTTTTGGAGGATAATTAATAGTAAGAGTAACAACGTTGATAAAAGGTCGAGTGTTGTTAATCATCTTTTAAAAAATAAAAATAAAAATAAAAACTATGGTAGCAAAAAAGAAAGCCAAGAAGAAAGTAAAGAAGGCTGTTAAAAAAGTAAAGAAGACAGCTAAGAAAGTTGTAAAGAAAGCTAAGAAGGCTGTTAAAAAAGTAGCTAAAAAGAAAGTAGCAAAAAAGAAAAAGAAATAATCTTTTTTAAAAAACTTACACCAAGAAAACCTTGTTCGCAAAATTGTGAGCAAGGTTTTCTTTTTGTCCCGTTCGTCTCTCGCCCAGACCTTTTAGCGGCCTCTCCCGCCTTCGCCAAGGCTACGGACGGGCAGGCAAGGTCTGGGCGGGTAGGGAGGAGTGTGCTAAGATGTGTAGGCTATGTCTATATTAACTGCCATTTTTGGCTCAGCTAGTACCCGTTTTGTTAAAGAGGTTAAGCCCCTAGTAGACAAGATTAATTCTTTGTCTGCTGGCTTCGAATCTTTGTCTGATGCCGATATTATTAGTAAAACAGCCCAATTTAAAGAGCGTCTTGTTAAAGGAGAGTCGCTTGATGACCTTTTGCCAGAAGCCTTTGCTACCGTCCGTGAAACTTCCTGGCGCCTTCTTAAGCAAAAGCATTTCGACGTCCAGTTGATGGGTGGTATCGCCTTACATCAAGGGAAGATTGCTGAGATGCGTACGGGTGAGGGTAAGACCTTGGTTGCAACCTTACCTGTCTACCTTAATGCTCTCACTGGCAAAGGGGCTCACGTTGTCACTGTCAACGACTACTTGGCTCGTCGTGATGCCGTATGGATGGGGCAAATTTACTCTTTCCTTGGTTTGTCAGTGAGTGTGCTCAACAATCAGACTTCTTATCTCTACGACCCCAATCATCAAGATTTAGACCAAGAACGTGACACTGAAGGGTCTTACAAGGTGGTACATGAGTTCTTGCGTCCTTGTTCGCGTACCGAGGCTTATGAGGCAGATATTGTCTACGGGACGAACAACGAGTATGGTTTCGATTATCTGCGAGACAATCTGGCTTATGAGCCGACTGGCCAAGTACAGAGGCGAGGCAAAGATGACAGGCCCGCCCGCAACGATTTGCGTAGCGATTCGGGCAGGCATAATTTTGCTATTGTCGACGAAGTTGACTCAATCCTTATCGATGAAGCTCGAACCCCACTTATTATCTCTGCTCCCTCTGGCGAGTCAGAGAAGCTGTATGAGACTTTTACCAAGATTGCCAATAACCTAAATAAAGAAGAAGACTATACCGTCGACGAGAAGTTCAAATCTATCTCTCTCACTGATAGTGGCATTACTAAGGCCGAGAAGATGTTGGGGATTGATAATATCTATACTGACAAAGGGATTAAGTATGTGCACCACCTAGAGACCGCCGTGCGAGCCAAGGCCCTCTTCGAACGAGACAAGAACTATGTGGTCAAGGATGACGAGATTATCATTGTCGACGAATTTACCGGCCGTCTCCAGCCTGGCCGACGTTGGTCGGAAGGTCTACATCAGGCAATAGAGTCTAAAGAAGGTGTTACTATTAAGGAGGAATCAAGGACTTTTGCCACTATTACTCTGCAGAACTATTTCCGTTTATACAATAAATTGTCTGGTATGACAGGTACGGCCCAGACTTCGACTGAGGAATTTCTTAAGGTTTATGGCCTTGATGTTGTGCCGGTACCTACTAATAAGGTGGCTCAACGAGAGGATCTGCCTGATCACATCTTCCAAACTGAGAAAGGTAAATTTATCGCTGTTGTAAAGAAGGTCAAGGAGCTCCATGACAAGGGGCAACCAGTCTTAATCGGAACCTCGTCTATCGAAAGCAACGAATTGTTATCGGCTTATTTCAAAAAAGAGGGGATCCCTCACAAGTTATTGAATGCGAAGAACCACGAAGAGGAGGGAACTGTTATTGCCACAGCCGGAGCTAAGGGGGCGGTGGTTATTGCTACCAACATGGCCGGCCGTGGCGTCGATATTAAGCTTGGTGGACCCACTCCAACAGAAGCAGAAGCTGAGGAGGTTAAGAGCCTAGGAGGCCTCTTTGTCTTAGGTACAGGCCGTCATGAAGCCAGGAGAATAGACAATCAGCTACGAGGCCGCGCCGGTCGTCAGGGAGATCCTGGCACGACACAATTTTTCGTCTCACTGGAGGACGACCTTATGCGAGTTTTTGGTTCTGATCGGATCAAGAACATGATGGGACGTTTTGGTATTCCCGAAGATGAGCCAATTGTGAACAGTATGGTCTCTCGAGCTCTGGAGAATGCTCAGAGTAAGATCGAGGGTCTCAACTTCGACATGCGTAAACATTTGCTCGAGTACGATGATGTTACCAGTCACCAGCGAGACACTATCTACGAGAGAAGGAACGCCATTGTTTTGGGTGGCAAAGAAGCTGTGGATAACTTCATTGAGAGAGCTTTTAGCTCCCTACCTTTATCTGAAGAAGAAAAGAAGGACCTTGAGACGAAGATTAACACTCGCCGAGAAGCTCTTGGTGAGGAGGAATTTGTAAGGAACGCTCGTCGCTTGATCCTCCAAGTTATCGATCTTCATTGGGTAGAGCATCTTGAGGCTATTGAGTATATGAGAGGGAGTGTTCGCTTGCGTGCATATGGTCAGCGTGACCCTCTTGTCGAATTTAAGCGTGAAGGATTGACTCTCTTCAAGGAAATGGAGCTGGCCATCTTTGGTGGAGTTTTGGAATATCTCTCTAATTTAGGACAAGCTGTTAAAGAAGAGAAAGTTCAATTAGAAGCTGTTCACGATTCGGCCGAGGCTATTACCAAGACAACGACAGGAACACCTCAGTCGGCCTCCGGTCCAAAAGTTGGCCGCAATGATCCCTGCCCTTGTGGTTCGGGTAAGAAATACAAGAAATGTTGCGGATCTTAGAATAAAGCCCTAGTTTAAAGGACGAAATGAGGATAAAGGACATTGATGTCCTTTATCCTTTTGTCTTTTAGATTCCCCGTCACCGCCCGCCAGACCTCAAAAGAGCCCGAGGTCTGGCGGGCGAGGGATGGTTGACCCTCACGCTAATCACGACATCGCGACCTAAGCGCAAACCCCTAAATGTTGTGATTAGCGTGGGGGTTGACATATTTGCTCTTTTCTTGTTGCATTTTATCTTGACTTCTGCTAGTAATGTATCTAGCTATAGATACTCCCTAGTCGGGAACTATCTCAATTTGATCCTTGAGAATTTGATTTGACCTTTTTAGTTTATTTTTTATTCAGAAGCTAATTAGAGTAAAATGAATTCTCACTTAAATATTATTGCAAAAAAAATCGTTGTCCTAACCCTCATTGCAGGGTTCTTTGTGATGCCGATTGCTCCAATTTTAGCTGAGGAAACTAGTGCTCCTGTTAGCGATCCTATTGTCGAAGTTGCCCCTGTTGAAGAGATTGTCCCTGAGACTACCTCTGAGGTTGTAGAAGTTATTCCTGAGATAGAGATAATCGCCGAAACTCCTGAGGAAGTTATTATCCTTGAGGAGGAGGTTCTTGTTGAAGAAGAGCCAGTTCTAGAAGAGGTTACGATAGAAGAAGTTACAGAAGAAGTTGTTGAGGAAGAAGCCCTAGTTTTAGAGGCTACTGCCCCTGTTACTAAAGCTAACGATTTTGTTCAAGAAAACAGTTTTACCACTACTCCTGAAGAAGTCGTTGTCGTTGACGAAGAGACTTCTGATATTGCTAGCGAGCTAAGCTTTGCTACCTTATCTGGCGATCCTTTAATTATCTCTAGTAACATGACTATTAGTGATGAGAATCCTTTCGAGAGTGAGGAGGAAGGCACTGTTGTTACCCCAGGTTTATCTACTATTAGCACTGAAGGAAACTTCACTACCGCTGACCCAACAAGTATTGATGATGACAACTTTGCCATTGGTACCGAGAACAGCTTCACTACTCTTAATGACATCATTGATAATGATGAGGATCTTGCTGTTGGCGAGGAAAACACTTTTACCACTTTAGATAATTCAACTGAGGGTAATACTACTGTTAGTGAGGAGAACACCTTCACTACTTTAGACAATTTTAATGATGATGAGACTACCGTTAGTGAAGAGAACAGCTTCACCACTCTAACAGGGAATGATGATACTGACCCTGCTGTTAGTGATGAGCAAACCTTCACTACTTTAGACAATTTTAATGATGACGATACCACCGTTAGTGAAGAGAATAGCTTCACTACTTTAGACGGTGATATTGATGATAACACTGCCATCAGCGACGAAATGTCCTTTACCACTTTGGATACTATTGTCATCAACCCTAATGGCGAGAACACCTTCACTACCCTTAGCAATGGCGGTGGTGGCGGCGGAGGCGGAGGTGGCTCTGGCGGAGGATATGTCTTAGCCCAGCAAACTTATAGTTGTGGGATTCTTCTCCATGAATTTATAAAATATGGCCAAGCTAACAACCGTTTGGAGGTTATCAAGCTTCAGATTTTCTTACGTACCTTTGAAGGTTTCAACAATCTTCAAGTCACGGGTGTTTATGATCTGCCTACTTACCGTGCAGTAGAGATCTTCCAGAAGCGTTACGCTCAAGATATCTTGGGTCCATGGGAGATCGATGATTCTACCGGTTACGTTTACATTACCACTCGCTTGGCCATCAATAATATCTTCTGTGGTCGCTCTACGACCAATGACTTAGACTTGCGTAATTTCTATCGTGAGTACAAGCAGGCTACTGGTGAGGACTTCGTCTTAACCCCTAACCTTGATGACACTGATACCGACGAGGGCTATGTTATTACCGCTACTTCGACAGATGATGAAGCAACATCCACACCGGTTGTGAAGAGAAGCTGGCTTATGGCTGGTCTTGGAGGTTTGCTTGATTTTATTGGTGGTAATCTCTGCTGGCTCTTGAACTTACTCTTGCTCTTGATAATCTTCTTCTTACTCTGGCTCTTGTGGACAGCTGATCGTGATGATGATAACTCTACCGGGGGAGAAGGTGTACCTCTTAAGGGGCATATTGCCAATGGCGACATGGGCCTCATTGGAGCGGTTGCTCTTGATGAGATTATGTCTGAAGATGACAAACTGGTCTTAGATGCTCTGGCTGAAGAGGAGGAATCTCAAATTCCGGCTGCTAATAACGATCCCGACCAGCATTCTATCAATCTCTAAGGGGGCTTGACAAAACTCTAAAAATATACTAGGAATGTACCTAGGTCCTGCTCTTTGATAAGACAGGAAAAGAAGGAAAACAGTGTAGTAAACAACGCCCTGAGGAGGGCAACCCTATATCTTTAGGGAGAAGGAGATGAGCCATGAAGAAGCTTCATCTTTTGTTGGTTGTATTGGTAGCTTTGGCTGCCGTCCTTTTTGCTGGATGCGAGAAGGAGTCGGAAGAAGGTTGGATGGTTGGCTCGATGGTGATGTATAACCGTCCGAACAATGAAGATGGCCAGGCGGGGTTTATGATGATGGTTCAGAATTTCGGCGACATTGCCGTGACGATGGATCAAAATCTTCACAAGGACGGCCAAATCTATATTCGTCCCGATGCTGAGAGGTATGGAGAGGAGGCGACGGTTAGTCTGTTGGAGGGGAAAGTGACATATTATGTTCGACCCCTTTTGGACTCTCCGCTTTATGAAGAGTTTCGTAACTCTGACTTGACGGATTCTCCCGAGGAATCAAATGTTACTGTGAATTTCTTCATCGCCTCTTTGTATCAGTGGGAGACCACTGAGATAAGCAAAAACCTTACCTTCCAAAAGGAAGAAGAGGGTATTGCTAGTCACTCTGGTCGGTGGCTACCGTTTGTTATTTTCCCTGAACTCTACTTAGCGGAAGTTGAGATGACCGCGGAGTTCAAGGAACATGAAGAAAATGTTGTAACCACCCGGAAGGTTTTTCTTAGGATCGGTTATGATACGGACGGGGATGGCTTCGCCGACTGGTATGAGGATGCCATCGGTACCGACTGGGAAGATTATCTAGACTTCCCCGGTGCTGACGGTGAGTTCCGAGTGGAATTGAAGGCCGACGAAGAATATTTCGTCGGGCGCCAAGCCATAATGAGCGTCAAGTTCATTGGTGGTTGGCCACCGTATGGCTTCAACTTCCTTACCCCAGATGGACTCTATATATCTGGTGATTATGACGGCAAAAAAGAAGTTGTAATTACTGGAGGGGGTTCCATTTGGGTCCATCCGGTGGATGACGGTTTTGTTCAGTTTGTCCATACCTTTGATGCACCGGTTGACGGTCATATTAAGGTGCGAGCGATGGACAGCCTGGGAACTGAGGTTAAGGCCTCTGTTCCTGTACGAGCTGTTAATCTGACTCCTTTTGGCGATGTTACCTTGACCACTGATCGGCCGTCGTATCTTGTTGGGGAGACCCTGCAGGCTACCGCGACAATCAATGGCGGGTACCCACCTTATCAAATCATCGTCACCACCCCAGGTGGTGAGGTGATGGAGCAAGTCGGCGAAGAAGGTTCATATACCTTCAATGTCTTGCTTCGTTCTTCTTCGGACGATGCCACTGTTTCTTTGCGAGTTATTGACTCGCAGGAGCAAGAGGAAACTGCTGAAGTATCGGTAACGATATCTTCGGATGGAAGTTCCGAAGGTGAACCTGCCGAAGGCGAAGTCACTGAAGGCGAAGGTGAACCGACCGAAGGAGAACCTCAGGAGGGCGAGCCCGCAGAAGGTGAACCGTCCGAAGGTGAACCCCAAGAAGGTGAAGTTACCGAAGGTGAAGGCGAACCTCAAGAGGGTGAACCCACCGAAGGTGAAGGCGAACCCACTGAGGGTGAACCGTCCGAAGGCGAACCCCAAGAGGGAGAGCCCGCTGAAGGCGAAGGTGAACCAGTCGAAGGCGAAGGTGAACCAGTCGAAGGCGAAGGTGAACCAGTCGAAGGCGAAGGTGA